>Ga0157361_1000430_pt1 | contig 17299 bp, 17 predicted proteins | sample AttlaeALBM2_FD_111481 | JGI IMG/M metagenome (GOLD analysis project Ga0157361, IMG submission 111481) | Fungus gardens microbial communities from leaf cutter ant in Ribeirão Preto, State of São Paulo, Brazil - Atta laevigata ALBM2 | ecosystem: Host-associated > Fungi > Mycelium > Unclassified ...
CGGCTACTCTACCGACGTCGGGCCGCGCCTGAAGGCGACGTGGAAAAAGCCCTGGGTTAACGACAGCGGCCATAGCATGGCGGCCAGCGCCTATCTCTCCGCGCCGGAACAGCAGCTCGACCTGAGCTACAAAGTGCCGCTGCTGAAAAGCCCGCTAGAGCAGTATTATATCTTCTCCGGCGGCCTGAAGCGCACCGATCTGAACGACACCAAGGCCGACACCACCACGCTCGGCGTGTCGCGCTACTGGGAGAACAGCACCGGCTGGCAGAAAGCGGTCAACCTCAAGTGGAGTCTCGATCACTTTACCCAGGGCAGCGTCACCAACACTACGATGCTGCTCTATCCGGGCGTCAGCCTGAACCGTACGCGCTCGCGCGGCGGCCTGATGCCGACGTGGGGCGATTCGCAGCGCTACTCTATCGACGTCTCCGACACCACCTGGGGATCGGACGTCGACTTCCTGATCATGCAGGCGCAGAACGTCTGGATCCGCACGCTGGCGGATAAGCACCGCTTTGTGGCGCGCGGCAACCTCGGCTGGATCGAAACCAACAACTTCGAAAAAGTGCCGCCGGATCTGCGCTTCTTCGCGGGCGGCGACCGCAGCATTCGCGGCTACAAATATAAAGATATTTCCCCGCGCGATGACGACGGCAAGCTGACCGGCGCCTCGAAGCTCGCCACCGGCTCGCTGGAGTATCAGTACAACGTCACCGGGAAATGGTGGGGCGCGGCCTTTATCGATTCAGGCGAAGCGGTCAACGACATCAAACAGAGCAATTTTAAAACCGGCGCGGGCTTCGGCGTGCGCTGGGCGTCGCCGGTCGGGCCGATCAAACTGGATATCGCCCGGCCGATTGGCGACAGCGAGGAGCATGGTTTGCAATTTTATATCGGACTGGGGCCTGAACTATGAAGCTGTGGAAAAAGGTCCTGATCGGCGTACTGATCTTTCTGGTGCTGCTGCTGGGCGGCGTAGCGTTTTTAATCGGCACCACGCCTGGCCTGCATCTGGTGCTAAACGGCGCGGCGCGCTGGGTGCCGGGCTTATCGATCAAGCAGGTCGACGGCGGCTGGCGTAACCTGACTATCAGCGGGCTGCGCTATGAGATGCCCGGCGTCAACGTTGATGCCGGCACGTTTCATCTGGCGGTCGATCTTAACTGCCTGCTGCACTCCTCGGTGTGCGTCAACGATATTGCGCTGAAGGATGTCAGCGTGGTGGTCGACAGCAAAAAGATGACGCCAGCGCAGGATGCGCCGCCGGAAGAGGAGAGCGGCGGCGGCGATCTCAGCACGCCTTATCCGATTACGCTGCGTCATCTTGGCCTGCATAACATCCATGTGAAGATTGACGACACCGCTATCTCGCTGCTCGACTTCACTACCGGTCTGCAGTGGCAGGATCGCGCGCTGACGCTTAATCCGACCCATATCCAGAGCCTGCTGGTGGCGCTGCCGAAAGCGGCGCAGGTCGCCAACGAAGAGGTGGTGCAGCCCAAGGTGCAGCAGCCGCAGCCGGATGAGAAGCCGCTGGGCGAAACGCTACAGGCGATGTTCGCCAAACCGCTGCTGCCTGAGCTGCCCGACTTCCGTCTGCCGCTCGATATCGACGTGCAGGAGATCCTCGGCGAACAGCTGCGCCTCACCGGCGATACCGACATTGCGGTGAATCGCCTGCTGCTGAAGGCGAAAACCGCCGACCGGCGGCTGCAGCTGCAGCTGCTGGACGTTGATTCGAACCTCGGCCAGCTTAACGGCAGCGGCGAAGCGACGCTGGCGGACAACTGGCCGGTGAATTTCACGCTTAACGGCACGGCGAACGTCGATCCGCTAAAAGGAGAGAAGATCAAGCTGGAGTTAGGCGGCGCCATGCGCGACGAACTGAGGCTGGGGCTGAATCTCTCTGGTCCGGTACGCGCCCAGCTCGACGCCGCCACCCAGCTGGCGGTGGCGGGGCTGCCGCTGTCGCTGCGCCTCACCAGCCCGCAGCTGCGCTGGCCGCTGACCGGCGTGGTGCAGTACCAGGCGGACAATCTCGACTACCAGTTCAAAGGCAAAGCCACTGACTATGTGATGTCGCTGCGCGCGGCGGTGAAAGGCGATAGCGTGCCGCCTGCCACTGTGGCGCTGGACGGCAAAGGCAACGTCGAGCAGTTCAATCTCGACAAGCTGCGCATCGGCGCGCTGCAGGGCAACGTCGACCTGACGGCGCTGGTGGACTGGAGCAAAGCCATCAGCTGGCGCAGCGAGCTGACGCTCTCCGGCATCGACACCGCGCGCCAGTATCCTGACTGGCCGGCGAAGCTGGACGGCAAAATCGCCACGCGCGGCAGCTTCTACGGCGGTAGCTGGCAGATGAGCGTGCCGCAGCTGCAGCTGAAGGGCAACGTCAAACAGAATGCGATCAGCGCCGAAGGCTCGCTGAAAGGCAACAGCTATAACCAGTGGGATATCCCGGGCGTGAAAATCGTGCTGGGCCGCAACAACCTGGACGTCAAAGGCTCGCTGGGCGACGCGCTTAATCTCGACGCCATCATCGACGCGCCCCATCTCGATAACGCGCTGCCGGGGCTGGGCGGCGTCGCCAAAGGCACCATCAAGGCGCGCGGCACGCTGCAGGCGCCGCAGCTGCTGGCCGATCTCAACGCCACCGGCCTGCGCTGGCAGCAGCTGCAGATCCGTCGCGTCACGCTGGACGGCGACGTACGCTCCAGCGATCAGGTGGCCGGCAAGCTGCAGCTGCGCGTTGAACAATTGCAGCAGGACGCGCTCAAGATCGGCCTGCTGACGCTCAACGCCGACGGCAATGAAAAAGCGCATCAGCTGAAACTTAACGTGCAGGGCGAGCCGGTCTCCGGCCAGCTGGCGCTGAACGGCAGCTTCGATCGCCAGCAGCAGCGCTGGCAGGGTACGCTTAACAATACGCGCTTTGATACGCCGGTGGGCGAATGGCGCCTGACCCGCGCGATGGCGATCGACTACCTCAACGCGAAGCAGACCACCACCATCGGGCCGCACTGCTGGCAGAACCCCAACGCGCAGCTCTGCGTGCCCGAGCCGATTGAAGCTGGCCCGAGCGGCCACGCGCATATTCAGCTTAACCGCTTTGACCTTGCGATGATTAAACCCTTCCTGCCGGATGAAACCCAGCTGGCGGGCGTCTTTAGCGGCGATGCGCGCGTGAACTGGACGGCGGACGGCGCGCTGCCGACCGGCACCGTCTCGCTGAAAGGCAACGGCGTTAAGGTGCGGCAGGACGTGCAGGGCAATACGCTGCCTGTCGATTTCAGCGCGCTCAACCTTAACGCGGCGCTGCGCAACGGCCGCGCCGATCTCGACTGGCTGATCCGCATCGCCAACAACGGCCAGCTCGACGGCAATGTGCAGATCGGCGATCCGCAGAACCGCCGTACGCTGGGCGGCAACGTCAACATCCGCAATATCTCGCTGGCGATGCTCAATCCGGCGCTGATGCAGGGCGAGAAGATCAAAGGCAGCCTTAACAGCGCGCTGCGTCTCGGCGGCAGCGTGAAGCAGCCGCAGATCTTCGGCCAGCTCGGCCTGCAGGGCGTCGACGTCGACGGCAACTTTATGCCGGTCGATCTCACCGCCGCGAACCTGAATATGGTGTTCAACGGCATGAGCTCGACGCTCAACGGTCTGGTGCAGACCGCGCAGGGCAATATCAACCTCAACGGCAATGCGGACTGGAGCCAGCTCGACAACTGGCGCGCCCGCATCGCCGCGCAGGGCAGCCGCGTGCGCGTGACCGTGCCGCCGATGGTGCGCATGGACGTCTCGCCGGATCTGGTTTTCGAGGCGACGCCGGCGGCCTTTAGCCTGGATGGCAGCGTCGATATTCCCTGGGCGCGCATCACGGTGCAGGAGGTGCCGGAGAGCGCCACCGGCGTCTCGTCGGACGAGGTGCTGCTGGATAAAAATCTGCAGCCGATTCAGCCGAAAACCGCCGCCATCCCGATTAACAGCAATCTGGTGATCCACGTCGGCAACGACGTGCGGCTGTCGGCCTTTGGCCTGAAGGCGAAGCTCAACGGCGACCTGAAAGTGGTACAGGACAAAACCGGACTGGGCCTCAACGGCCAGATCAATATCCCGTCCGGCCGCTTCCACGCTTACGGCCAGGATCTTATCGTGCGCAAAGGCGAACTGCAGTTCGCCGGCCCGCCGGATCAGCCCTATATCAACCTCGAGGCGATTCGTAACCCCGAAGCCACAGAGGACGACGTGACGGCCGGCCTGCGCGTGACCGGGCTGGCGGATGAGCCGAAGGTCGAGGTCTTCTCCGATCCGGCGATGTCGCAGCAGGAAGCGCTTTCCTACCTGCTGCGCGGCCAGGGACTGGGCTCGGACGGCGATGGCAACGCATTAACCTCTGCCTTAATTGGTCTGGGGGTTGCGCAAAGTGGTCAGGTTGTGGGTAAAATCGGCGAGACGTTCGGCGTCAGCAATCTTGCCCTGGATACCACCGGCGTTGGCGACAGCCAGCAGGTGCAGGTCAGCGGCTATGTGCTGCCGGGTCTACAAGTAAAATATGGTGTCGGCATATTTGATTCACTGGCGACGTTAACTTTGCGTTATCGCCTGATGCCCAAACTCTATTTGGAAGCCGTGTCTGGTGTGGACCAGGCTCTTGATTTGCTCTATCAGTTTGAGTTTTAGCAATGCGAATAATTGTCTACGGCAGTTTACGGCGCAAACAGGGAAACAGTCACTGGATGACGAATGCGCAATGGCTGGGGGATATGCAGATTGAGGGCTACGAGCTCTACAGTCTCGGCCATTATCCGGGCGTGATCCCGGGCGAAGGAACCGTCTATTGTGAAGTTTACCGCATCGACGCCACGACGCTGGGCGAGCTGGATGCATTGCGCACTAAGGCTGGCGAATACAAACGCCAGCTGATGCAAACGCCTTACGGCAGCGCATGGCTTTACGTCTACCAGCGCCCGGTTAAGGGACGTGAGCGCATCGCCAGCGGCGACTGGCTACGGCGTGACGATCCTCCGTCAGACGCATAAACGAAAACACCGCCCAGAGGGCGGTGTTTTTTTATCACCCGGCGCACAAACAAAAACACCGTCCAGAGGACGGTGTTTTTTATCGGGCGGCGGCAGATTATTTCTGCTTTGCGCGCTCGAAAGAGGAGATGATTTCAGCTTTCGCCGCTTCGGCGTTGTCCCAGCCTTCAACCTTCACCCATTTGCCTTTTTCCAGCGCTTTATACTGCTCGAAGAAGTGGGTGATCTGCGCGCGCAGCAGTTCCGGCAGGTCGTTCACATCCTTAATGTGATCGTACTCTTTGGTCAGCTTGGTGTGCGGCACGGCAACCAGTTTGGCATCTTCGCCAGACTCGTCGGTCATTTTCAGCACGCCAACCGGACGGCAGCGGATCACGGAGCCCGGTTGCAGCGGATACGGGGTCGGAACCAGCACGTCAACCGGATCGCCATCCAGTGACAGGGTGTGGTTGATATAACCGTAGTTGCACGGATAGAACATCGCCGTAGACATAAAGCGGTCTACGAACAGGGTGCCGGAATCTTTGTCGACTTCGTATTTGATCGGATCGGCGTTGGCCGGGATCTCAATGACAACGTAGATATCTTCTGGCAGTTCTTTACCGGCAGGCACCTGGTTCAAACTCATCGGGCATTCCTTCAATAGTCACATGTTGAGTGTCGGCTATTATAGCCAACTGCCTGGGAAAGTATGCCCCAATTTTGACCTTTCGGAATGCTCCTCGTCCTACTTCGCGACGACGAACAGCGAGACGATCCCCGCAGCAATCAGTGGTCCGACCGGCACGCCGCGAAAGAAGGCGACGCCAATCACCGTGCCGATTAACAGGCCGCCGACTACCGACGGCTGCGCACTCATAAAGTTCACGCCGCGCCCGCCCAGCCAGGCGACGAAAATGCCGACCAGAATCGCCACGATCGATTGCCAGCTGGCGAAAGATTTCAGCAGCGACGAGGCGGGAAGCGAACCGCTGGCGAGCGGCGCCATAACGGCGACCGTCAGGATAATAATGCCGAGCTGAATGCCCTGTTTCTCGACGTAGGGAAAGAACTGCGACAGCGGGGTGAGCTTGATCGCCAGCAGGATCAGAATAGAGATGGTGACCGCGCTGTTGTGAACGAAATAGCTGAGGACCGCGAGGCCGATAAGAATAAGGGTAGAGGCGTACGCAGCCATGATTTCTCCCTGAAATAGACGGATGCGCCAGCCGATGCCGACGCGTGAATAAAAGAACCGTCTCCATTTATCAACAATCGCCGCCGTCGGCGCAACTGCCTTTATTCATCGATTGCAGCAACAGCGCCTGATTACGCACCAGATCGACGCGCTGCGCCGCCAGCGAAATCTGCGCCAGCGTGCCCTGCGTGCTGTTGAAATAGGCCGCGCTCGCCGACTGCCAGCTATCGCGATACGCCAGCCACTGACGCTGCGCACCGCGCACCTTATTTTTAGGCTCGCTGGTGAGCCTCTTCATTAACTGGCCATATTGCGTGTTCATCTCGCTATCCCATGCCTGGCTGGCGCGGTCATAGCACGACACCATCGTCACTGTAGTGGATGCGCCGTTGAGGCACTGTTCCAGCGCATGATCGATCGGATTTTGCGCTGCCAGCGCAGAGGTGCAGAACAGCATACCGGCGGCGGCCATACCTTTTTTCATGCTGTGAATCCTTATTAAGAAAGGTTAAGCGTGGGTGATCATCAGGGAAATGACCATCAACGTCGGTAAAGTTTCCCTGAGCAACTGCCGATAACTTGTACGTTTTAGGGCGACTGGATTTTCTGCCTTTATATAAGCAAACGGAAAACAACATCATGAAAAAGCTCTCACTACGCACAGGATTATTAGCTTTACTCGCCTTTATGACTCTGCTGCTGCTGGCGGTTAGCGTCATGGGTATCATTGCCATTAACAAAGGAAACCGATCGCTGGATGTGATCAACCGCATCCAGGGTATCGAACTTAACGCGCTCTATCAAAGCAACGGCGACCTGATGCGCGCGCGCGCCACCGCCGCGCTGGCGGTGCGCAAAATCGAGATCGGCCTGCTGGACGAGGGCGCCGCCTCGGTGAAGCAGGCGCAGGCTGACGTGCAGGATTCGCAGCGGAATATGAAAGCTTTTATCGCGGCGGGAACGGTAACGGCGCACGGAAAAAAGCTGGCTGACGACATCGTATCGTCCTACAACGCCTACCTGGCGCAGGGTATCAAACCCATTATGGATGCGCTGGAAAAACAGTACACCGACGAATATTACAGCGTGCTGGAGGGCAATCTCGCGAAGCTCGCCCTGAATTACAGCAACGCGGTAGCGGCGTTCGGCAGCTATGCCACTCAGGTGACCGACGCGCAGCTGGCGCAGGCGGCCTGGAACGAAACGCTGATGAAGGCGCTTATCGGCGCGGCGGTGGCGCTGACGCTGCTGCTGTTCGTGCTGGCCTGGGTACTGATGCGCCGTCTGCTGCTGCTGCCGCTGAACCGCGCCATTACCCATCTGGAGCAGGTCGCGGCAGGCGATCTGTCGCAGACGCTGCCGCCGACGGGCGACAACGAACTGGGTCGCCTTAACCGCGCGCTAGGAGAGATGCAGCAGGCGCTGCGCGCTCAGGTGAGCCAGGTGCTCCACGCCAGCCAGCAGATCGACGTCGGCAGCCGCGAGCTGGCGGCGGGCAATGTGCATCTTTCCCAGCGCACCGAAGAGTCGGCGGCGTCGCTGGAGCAAACCGCCGCCAGCATGGAGCAGCTGACCGCTACGGTGCGCCTCAACGCCGCCAACGCGCAGCAGGCGAATAAGCTGGCGAGCAGCGTCTCCGACAGCGCTGACCGCGGCGCAGAGGTGGTGAGCTACGTGATGGAGAAAATGCAGGAGATTACCGCCAGCGCGAACCGCATCGGCGACATTCTCGGCGTGATCGACGGCATCGCCTTTCAGACCAACATCCTCGCGCTGAACGCCTCGGTGGAAGCGGCGCGCGCGGGCGAGCAGGGGCGCGGCTTCGCCGTCGTGGCCAACGAAGTGCGCACGCTGGCGCAGCGCAGCGCCAACGCGGCGAAAGAGATCCGTGGGCTGATCTCTGAGTCGCAGACGCGGGTGAAAGAGGGCAGCGATATGGCAACGCGCGCGGGCGAGACCATGGATGAGATCTCCAGCGAGGTGATGCGCGTCACGACGCTGATGAAGGAGATCTCCATGGCGTCCGATGAGCAGAGCCGCGGTATCGAGCAGGTGAATCAGGCGGTGACGCAGATGGACGAGGCGGCGCAGCAGAACGCGGCGCTGGTTGAGCAGGCTACGGCGGCGACCCAGTCGCTGGAGGCGCAGTCGCAGCATCTGCAATCCACGGTATCGCTGTTCCGGCTGGAAACGGCGTAAAAGAAAAGGGCGCGAGGTTTGCGCCCTTTTCTATGTGAGTCAGATGGCCCGATCGCCCACTTTTATTTACTGCGCGGCGTCCGGGTATTCGCGCAGGAAGCGCTCAACGTCGTCGACCATCGCGTTATTGCCGCAGAAGAACGGGCAGCGCTGATGCAGGGTTTCCGGCTGGATATCGAGGATACGATTCGCGCCGTCGCTCGCCTTGCCGCCTGCCTGCTCGGCGAGGAACGCCATCGGGTTGCACTCATAGAGCAGACGCAGCTTGCCGTTCGGGTGGCTGGCGGTGCTCGGGTAGAGGTAGATGCCGCCTTTCAGCAGGTTGCGGTGGAAATCCGCCACCAGCGAGCCGATGTAGCGCGAGGTGTAAGGACGGTGCGAGGCATGATCCTCTTCCTGGCAGAACTTCAGGTATTTCTTCACGCCCTGCGGGAAACGAATATAGTTGCCTTCGTTGATCGAGTAGGTGTAGCCCGTCGGCGGATAGGTCATGCGCTCGTGGCTCAGGCAGAAAACGCCGAGCGACGGATCGTAAGTAAAGGCGTGAACGCCGCAGCCGGTGGTATAAACCATCATAGTCGAGGAGCCATACACCACGTAGCCCGCCGCGACCTGCTTGTGGCCTGGCTGCATAAAGTCCGCTTCGGTGACCGGCGTACCAGGCGCGCTAACGCGATGGTAGATAGAGAAGATGGTGCCGACGGAGACGTTAACGTCGATATTGGAAGAGCCGTCCAGCGGATCCATCAACACCACGTATTTGCCGTGTTCTACTCCTTCGAAGATTACAAATTCGTCCTCTTCTTCCGAGGCGATCCCCGCCACGATACCGCGCGCTTTCAGCGCCGCTTTCAGCTTCTCGTTCGCGAAGAGATCGAGCTTCATCTGCTGCTCGCCCTGGACGTTTTCAACGCCGCTTGCGCCGAGAATATCTACCAGGCCGGCTTTGTTGATGTCGCGATGGATGATTTTCGCGCCCAGCTTAATAGCGGAAATTAGCGCCGTCAGTTCACCTGTTGCGTGAGGAAAGTCGTGCTGTTTCTCGACGATAAATTCGCCTAACGTTTTCATAACACATTCCCTGAATCTTCGATGGAGTGGCAGCCTGCCTGGCAAACCGCCAACGTTTGCGTACGCAGTTTAGCCGAATGAACTTCAAAAACCATAGTCCTAATCCGTTTCTTAAGTCTGCGAGCGGGGTTACACTGTGCGCCGAACTTTTGAGTAATGGATCTCGTTATGCGTATTCATATCCTTGGGATTTGCGGCACGTTTATGGGCGGTCTGGCGATGCTGGCACGTTCCCTTGGCCATCAGGTGACCGGTTCGGACGCCAACGTTTACCCGCCGATGAGCACGCTGCTTGAGCAGCAAGGCATTGAATTAACTGAGGGTTATGACGCCTCTCAGCTCGATCCCGCGCCGGACCTCGTTATCATCGGCAACGCCATGACGCGCGGCAACCCCTGCGTGGAAGCGGTGCTGGAGCGCAACATTCCCTACCTGTCCGGCCCGCAGTGGCTGCATGACTTCGTGCTGCGCGATCGCTGGGTAGTGGCGGTAGCAGGAACTCATGGCAAAACAACCACTTCTGGTATGGTAGCCTGGATACTGGAGTCGTGTGGACTGGAGCCGGGCTTTATCATCGGCGGCGTGCCCGGCAACTTCGACGTCTCGGCAAAATTAGGAAAAAGTCCATTCTTCGTCATCGAAGCGGATGAGTATGACTGCGCCTTCTTCGACAAGCGTTCTAAATTCGTTCACTACTGCCCGCGTACGCTGATCCTCAATAATCTTGAGTTCGATCATGCGGACATCTTCGACGATCTGCGCGCCATCCAAAAGCAGTTCCACCATCTGGTACGCATCGTGCCGGGCCAGGGCAAAATCCTGCTGCCGGAGCACGATCACAACATCCGCCAGGTGATGACGATGGGCTGCTGGAGCGAGCAGGAGAGCGTCGGCGAGGGCGGCCGCTGGCAGGCGAAGAAGCTAGTGCAGGACGCCTCGCGCTGGGAAGTGCTGCTCGACGGCGAAAGGGTCGGCGAGGTGAACTGGTCGCTGGTGGGCGAGCACAACATGCATAACGGCTTGATGGCGATCGCCGCTGCGCGTCACGTCGGCGTCAAACCTGAGGACGCGGCGCAGGCGCTCGACAGCTTTATCAACGCGCGCCGCCGTCTGGAGCTGCGCGGCGACGTCAACGGCATTAAGGTCTATGACGATTTCGCCCATCACCCGACGGCGATTCTGGCGACCTTATCGGCGCTGCGCAGCAAAGTTGGCGGTCGGGCGCGTATTCTGGCGGTGCTGGAACCGCGCTCAAACACCATGAAAATGGGCGTGAGCAAAAACGACCTGGCGCCTTCGCTGGCGCGCGCGGACGAGGTGTTTCTGTTCCAGCCGCACCATATTCCCTGGCAGGTCTCCGACGTGGCAGAAGCCTGCATGCCGCCGGCGCACTGGAGCGCCGATATCGATACGCTGGTGGAAATGGTAGCGAAAGCCGCCCAGCCGGGCGATTCGATTCTCGTTATGAGTAACGGCGGATTTGGCGGCATTCATCAAAAGCTGCTGGATCGACTTGCTTAACGCATCGGGCGCCCATGTCAGGGCGCCTTTTTATTTCCCGTCAGCGCTGGCCTGTTTTTTATTTTTCAGACGGTCGCGTTAATATTTGAAACCGATCTCTCTACTCTCTCCGCTATTGCCATCTTTATTCTTTTTCTGTCAAAAACAGAAAGGATTGCCGCTGCGATAATTTTTAGCATCGGCTCTGCTGCCATATAAGAAATAACGGATTTCCCGTTAATTATATAAATAACAGATTTTCATGATGCAACCATGATTGTTTTGGTATGCAGGTTAATTATAAGTTAATAGGCATTGTGAGCAGGCTTATTTATTTTGGCTGGCTCACGCTTTTAAATAAGGATGTTATTATGGGAAAGAGTAAATTATTAAGCGCCTCTCTGGGCATGGCGTTACTGCTCGGCTCTGCGGCGGCGCTGGCAACCGCGACGGTAGATTATCGCCATGAATACCGGCTGCGCGACCGAACGCACTACGACAAACTGGGACTCAGCACCACTTTGCCCGATGATATGTTTATCGGCATTGAAACCAAATACAAAACCGGCGGCGCCGATCCCAAAGATAAGTTTTATAACGACACGGTGCTGAACGTAGTTGAAGTGACTTTTCTGAAATCTTATTACTGGGGGAACTGGACAATATCGCCTTTTATTCAGCCGGAGTTTAATTCCGCGCGCACCGAATGGAAATTCGGCGTCGCGCCTTGGTATAAAATCAACGATCGCTGGCTTATCGGCGGGCTTTATCGCCTTGAGCTGACCGATTATGCGCATGAAGATAAATGCCGCACCGGCGGCATCGATTATTGCGATATCGATCGTCATCGCACCGCTAACCGTTTTGATCTCTATTTACGTAATAAAAGCGATCGGCTGACCACGACCTATAAGCTGGTCTATAAGCATGCGGACGCGAAGCTTTTCGCCAATAAGCACGATGATTATGAGCAGGAGCTGCAGTTCGACTATGCGCTCGGCAACGATCGCGTCTGGGTACCCTATGTTACCTTCGGCGATATCGGCCGCGCGTCGACCTCCAGCGAACGCCAGCTGCGTCTGCGCGCCGGCATTCTCTACAACTATCGTTAACCGCTGTTCTGGCGGGCAGCTTTGCCCGCTTCGGCGTGGCTTAGCTTTCCGCCAGCTCGCGCAGATACTGGAAAATCTGACGTGACGATTTAGGGGCTTTATTGCCCGCTTTCTCTTTCTGCGCGTTGCGGATCATGCTGCGCAGCTGCTGACGATCGGCGTGCGGATAGAGCGTAATCACTTCGTTCATCGCTTCGTCGCCCTGTTCAATCAGGCGATCGCGCAGCGCTTCAAGCTTGTGGAACAGCGCAACCTGCTGGTTGTGGCGATTCTTCAGCTTGTCCAGCGCCTGACGGATCGGATCGACGTCGCGCGAGCGCAGCATTTTGCCGATCAGCTGCAGCTGGCGGCGGCGGCCCTCTTTCTTGATGCGCTGCGCCAGCTCGACGGCGGCCAGCAGCTCTTCATCCAGCGGGATCTTCTCCAGGGCGTTCTTGCCCAGATCGACCAGTTCGGCACCCAGGCGTTTTAGCTCTTCAGCGTCGCGTTTAATTTCGCTTTTACTGACCCAGATAATCTCTTCATCTTCTTCTTCCTGATTATCCGGCACATCGTCGAGCCACTCATCGGGCTGTTTGGTCATTTTCTGGGCTCCCCTAAAAAAAGAGGCTAATCCTATCAGTTTATCGGGTGACTGCGAAATTGTTCTCTGACTCTGATAGACTCAAAACTTTCATACTTAAGATTAGACGGCAGGCCGATGAACGTATCTACTCAGGTTGCAGAACAGCGAAAAGTGTTGGAACAGGCAGTGGCGCAGGCGCTCGATCTAGCGAAAGCCAGCACCGACGGCGCGGAAGTGGCAGTGACCAAAACCACCGGAATCGGCGTCAGCACCCGTTACGGCGAAGTGGAGAACGTCGAGTTCAACAGCGACGGCGCGCTCGGCATCACCGTTTATCATCAGAACCGCAAGGGCAGCGCCTCATCGACCGACCTTAGCCCGGAGGCGATCAAACGTACCGTGCAGGCGGCGATCGATATCGCGCGCTACACCTCGACGGATCCTTATGCTGGCCCGGCGGATGCCGATCTGCTGGCGTTCGACGCGCCGGATCTCGATCTCTATCATCCCTGGGAGATCGACGCCGATCGCGCCATCGAGCTCGCCGCGCAGGCGGAGCAGGCGGCGCTGAAAGCGGATCCGCGTATTACCAATACCGAAGGCGGCAGCTTCAACAGCCACGTCGGCATTAAAGTCTTCGGCAACAGCCACGGCATGCTGCAGAGCTACTGCTCGAGCCGTCATTCGCTCTCCAGTTCCGTTATCGCCGAGCAGGATGGCGATATGGAGCGCGACTACGCCTATACCATCGGTCGCGCCTTCGAGGATCTGCAAAGTCCCGAGTGGGTTGGCGCAGAGTGCGCGCGTCGCGTGCTGTCGCGGCTGGCGCCGCGCAAGCTCTCTACCATGAAAGCGCCGGTGATTTTCGCGCCGGAAGTCGCCACCGGCCTCTTCGGCCATCTGGTCGGCGCCATCAGCGGCGGCAGCGTCTACCGTAAATCGACCTTCCTGCTTGACGCGCTCGGCCAGCAGATCCTGCCGGAATGGCTCACCATTCAGGAGCAGCCGCATCTGCTGAAAGGCCTGGCGTCAACGCCGTTCGACAGCGAAGGCGTACGTACCCAGGCGCGCGACATCGTTAAGGATGGCGTACTGCAAACCTGGCTGATGACCAGCTATTCGGCGCGCAAGCTGGGCCTGAAAAGCACCGGCCACGCGGGCGGCATCCACAACTGGCGCATCGCCGGTCAGGGCAGCAGCTTTGAGGATCTCCTCAGGCAGATGGGACGCGGCCTGGTGGTTACTGAACTGATGGGGCAGGGCGTCAGCGCCATTACCGGCGACTATTCGCGCGGCGCGGCCGGCTACTGGGTAGAGAACGGCGAGATTCAGTATCCTGTGAGCGAGATCACTATTGCAGGAAATCTCAAGGATATGTGGCGCAATATCGTCACGGTCGGTAACGACATTGAAACCCGCAGCAACATACAATGTGGTTCGGTGCTGCTGCCGGAGATGAAAATCGCCGGACAATAATAAAACTCGCTTCCTGAAAGCAGCCGCTCTGGCTGCTTTTTTTTTACCCACAATAAAAAGGATATACCGATGCGTAAGCGTGTGATTGCAATGTTGTCTCTCTCCTTGTTGTCTGGAAGCGCCAGCCTGTACGCGGCGGATTTAGAAAATGATATGGATACGCTGAAAGACGGGCTGAATACCGTGATGAAAACAGGCGACGCGCAGGAGATGCATAAAGCGCTGGGCGAGATGCGCCAGGCGGCGCAGGATGCGAAAAAATCGACGCCGGATAAGCTCGAAGGACAGCCGGCCGACAGCGCGCAGATGAAGGATTTCCATGCCGGCCTGGATTCGCTGATTGCGCAGATCGACGTGGTCGACAAGCTGGCGCAGGCCAACAACCTGGACGGCGCCAAAACCGAAGCGAAAAAGCTGGCGGAGATCCGCAACGCCAATCATAAAAAGTTCCGCTGACGCTCGGGCCGGTCCGCGCGACCGGCTTTATCGCGTCATCAGCTTTTCTTATCTCATCTTTTTTTACCGTCGTGCCACCCGCCGCTGCCTGCACACTTCTCTTTTGACACCCCTTTTTAACTTTTAAAACACGCATAACGCGGCTTCTGTCACACAATCTGTGCGTCCTGCGATCTGGCGCACAGCCTGCCCTGCGATTTCCACTTCCATGCGGAAAAAGTGCGTCTGCACTTCCATCTCGTCACGCCGTAATTTATTCGCAACGCGAATTTTCGTGAACAGGAGTAGCAAGGTGAGCAGTAACGGAGCTTCGGTACGGCAGGCAACGCCGGAAGAGATTCAGGCCCTGGCCGACAAGGTGATGGCGCAAATCGCGGCGATCTACGCCCAACACGATATCGCGCCCAACGCGGTGCAGCAGCAGATGCTGGCGTCGCACGTACGCGCCATGGCGCTGCGCTCGCTAACCGGCGAACCCCTTCCCGAAGTGGAAGCGGAGCTGTTTGAAGATATTTCGCCGGAGACCATGCAACTGGCGCAGCAGGTGGTCGATCTGTTCGGCAATCTGCCGCGCGAAGAGGCCTGGCTTCTCTCCGTCCATATAGAAGTGGCTCGATCTAACTGACTGTATAAAGAGGAAATCATCATGGTAACCGTAGTGATTGGCGATCGTTTAGGTAAAGGACAGAAAGTAGCGGCGGGCGTAGAAAAGGCGGGCGGCCGCGCCGTCGTGGTGCCGGGCGTGGCGGCGGATATGAAGCTGGGCGACGTGATGAAGGCGGAAAACGCCGACTTCGGCATCTCCTTTTGCGGCAGCGGCGGCGCAGGCGCCATCACTGCGCAAAACAAATATGGCTACAAGGCGCGCCACGGCATGCGCTCCGTTGACGAAGGCGTCACCGCTATCAACGAAGGCGCCAACGTGCTCGGCTTCGGCTTTATGGACAAAGAAGAGCTAGGCGAGCGGCTGGTGCAGGCCTGGAACAAGAAACACGGCAGCTGATGATGAAAGAACAATACGTTACTCAGGTGACGGTGCAGGGCAAAGGCGACAGTAAAGAGAAAGCTTTTGCCGATGCTCTGAGTCGCGTGCAGAACCAGGTTCTGCGCGCGACGCAAAAAATTCTGCTGCGCATCGAACCCCTGGATGTTCGGGTGCTGCGCGCGCAGGAGAGCGTCAAAACGGAGAAATTCTTGTTCTTCTTTCTGGCGCGCCAGCGGCGGAACTACAGCGTCGAGCTGGAGATCTCCGTCAGCGTCACCGTGATTGATACCGGGCAGGTGACATTCACGGCGGCACCGTAAAAACAGACGACAACAAAGGTAAAAAAACATGTTTTTAATTATTTTGTTTAAGTCGTTGATCATTGGGGGACTGGTAGGTGTGGGCGTCGGTGCCGGTGCGGCGCGCATGTTCCACGCGCCGACCTCGCAGGGGATGGGCGCGTTCCGTACGCTGGGCGAGCTCAACTCCTGCGAGGGCGATCCCGCCTCGCACTTCTCCTTTGGTCTCGGCTTTTTCTTCAATGCCTGGGCATCATCCGTCGCGGCAGGCTCCTTCACTCAGGACGTCGACCACCGCATCATTCCTAACTGGGGCGCGGCCGCGCTGATGGTGAAAAACCGCAACCTGGCCGAAACCCTGCACGACCCGAAAAAGATGGCCATCGCCTGCGGCATTATCGGCATGATCGTCGTCGCCTTTCTGAACTCTACCGCCTCGGCGGTGCCGGCCGCGCTGCAGGTGACCGCGGTGAAAGTGCTGGTACCGGCGGCAAACCTGCTGGTAAATACTGTCATGCCGGTGATCTTCTGGCTGGCGGCGATCGACGCCGGGAAAAAATCGGGCTTCTGGGCGACGATTTTCGGCGGTCTGGCGCAGCTGATCATGGGCAACGCCGTGCCTGGCCTGGTGCTCGGCATCCTGATCGGCAAAGGCGTCGAGGAGAGCGGCTGGAACAAGGTGACCAAAGTGATGATGGTGGCGATCGTGCTGCTGTTCGTGCTGAGCGGCTTCTTCCGCGGCTTCGATATGAAACTGCTGCAGTCCTTCCAGTTGGGCATTCCCGGCTGGCTCGACGCGATCCACAACTCTCTGAGCGGCAAGTAAGGCTAACGACATGACTGAAAATAAAGGCTTCTGGTACGCCGACTGGTCTTTCCCGATCTTCGTCGGCCTGCTCTCGGCGGGCGTGTTCGCCGGTACGCACATGTATTACCTTTACGGCATCGGCGCGTTTAACGAAGTGGCGTTTGTTTCTATGCTGCGTGCCGGCATGGAAACCGGCGTCTACGGCGCGGTGGCCGCCTTCGGCGCGAGCTTTCTCTTCGCCCGTATCATCGAAGGCTCGCTGGTGGGCATCCTCGATATCGGCGGCGCCATTCAGACCGGCGTCGGCCTGGGCGTGCCGGCGCTACTGCTGGGCGCGGGCATCGTCTTTCCGGTAGCTAACTTCGCCGCCTCGCTGGCGACCGGCCTGGTGATTGGCCTGGCGATCGGCTACATCATCATTCTGGCGCGCAAGTTCACCATCAACCAGAGCGACTCGACATACGGCGCGGACGTGATGATGGGCGCGGGCAACGCCTCCGGTCGCTTTTTAGGGCCGCTGATCATTCTTTCCGCGATGGCGGCCTCGATTCCTATCGGCCTGGGCTCGCTGCTCGGCGCGCTGCTCTTCTACCTCTGGAACAAGCC
>Ga0157361_1000431_pt1 | contig 17275 bp, 27 predicted proteins | sample AttlaeALBM2_FD_111481 | JGI IMG/M metagenome (GOLD analysis project Ga0157361, IMG submission 111481) | Fungus gardens microbial communities from leaf cutter ant in Ribeirão Preto, State of São Paulo, Brazil - Atta laevigata ALBM2 | ecosystem: Host-associated > Fungi > Mycelium > Unclassified ...
GAGACCGGGGCGCAACACATAAGTTGAAGCCAAGGTCGTTCCATAAGTCGCTCTCCACCCCGATGTCCTTGACTCCTCACCGGAGTCTTCTTTCTATCATCGTTAAGTACATTCCCCTCCGACATTGTACATTTCTCCGGAACGGAGAGTAGTTTCTGTCTATTATCTTCTACTTCCGTTCCTCCGGACTCCGTCCTTGACACCACAAGAAACTCCGGAGTCTCGTCAACGACGTGAGGAGTGGGTGAAGGAGATGGGGGTCCCACTTGTGGGTGGAGGAAGTCCGTGCGAGAGGTGCGCGGACTTTGGAATTTTATGCATACCTCAGAATTTGCCATAAGTCTTCCATTTGAGTTTTGTTTCTTTTCTAAGTTTCATAGTCACGCGACTTCCTGTGCTCCCTGCGCCAAGGCTAAGGCTGCCTGCAAGCCTTTTGATGCAGACAGGGCACGGGCAAAGGCCAGGGCGGAAACGATCCGGAGGTCCCAGACCAGGAAGGTGAAGCAACAGATGGACGCAGAGTGGAAGGCAGAAGTTTCGAGAAAGCTGGAGGAATTGAGTGAACTTTGAGGTTTAAGGAAGGATGTCCAGAGGATCGCGGTGGCATTGGAGAAGTTGGCTGGTATAGAGAGCCAGGACTCCGATGAGGAACAAATTTCGTGGCCGGAGTCCGAGGGACAGGAAACAGAAGTACAGGAAAGTACTGAGAAGGGAAAACAGAGGGAGCAAAGGTCCGGCAGGGCAGAGGATGAGAAAGAAGTTGAGGAACAGGAAGGCGAGGATGCAATGGAGGGTGTGGAAGAGGGAAGTAGCGGTCTTTCTCCGGTTGCGTACTCTGTCGGAACTGGAGCTAGATAGAGTTTTTTGTAATTTTATTTAAGAAAATTTGTGTCCAGCACGAAGATTTTGCATTTTCGGAGGATGTCCAGCACGCAGATTTGTATCTCGGAGGGTGGTTCGATCTCTATCCCCCCCTTAAGGCTAGGTGTCCCATCGCCTAGCGACAAGAGTAGAAAATCAATAGTAGAGTCGTGGCCCACGACTCCGGTGCGAGTAAATTGTGGAATAACAGAGACGAACTTTTGAAAAAGTTCATTGACGGTGATCCGGATAGTGAGATAGAGATGGGTGTGGAGACCCAGAGTGGACACGGAGGTCCCAGATTAAGCATGGAAGCTTGGCGGAGGCTGGAATTTGCAGAGGAGTTGTCGGAGTGACAGGTTTGACAAGTCCAGAGTGGAGTCATCAGACAAGAGTGGTGGTCAGAAATTGACTACAACAGAGTGGTGATTCAATGAAAGTTGGAGACACCGGACAGATGCTAGTACTTCAGGCAGATTCGGTAGGATAGGTTATGATTTTATTCAGTCAATCAACAGATTGGAGTGGAATATATATCAAGGATCCCGGACCAAAGGGCAAGACAGGACAAGCAGAGCAGCATGGAAGCCCAAGATTCATGCAAAGCCAGGAGAAACAGGAGTGGAAGGTCGCCAGAGGTGGTTATAACACGGAAACATAGACCGGAGCGGAGGACTGGACAATAATTATCGTTGTATAGCCAGAGAAATATTGAAGGACACAGAATAAAATTGAAATACCAGACAAGACGGAGAACAGAGCCAGACCAAGAACAGAACAAGAACAGACGGAACGGAGACCAAGAAGCAAAACCAGAGACGGATTGACAGAAATAGAAGACCTAGAACAATGACTCCGAAGAGAGACTGCTACCAAGTCCAGAGAGCAAGTCTTCTAGCAACTCGAGTGTGACAGAGGACTCCGGAACCTCAGAAACGGAACTGGAAGTCGAGAAAGACAGAACAGAGTAAGAATCAGAGAGCTCTAATAACGGAATTTGTTGCGGAGCAGAGAACGGAGCACTAGTAGACGACTGTGAGACTATGGAACCAGAATCAGAAACAGACGACAACAATCTGGAGTGAGAGTCAGAGTTGCCCAGAGACAGAGTGTGTCGCCAAGTGGGAAATCCATCAGAAGAGTCCGAAGCTTCCATATCGGAACTGGAATCAACTAGTGACAATTAAGAGACAGATTGAGAACACTCCAGATATGAAGTATGTTGCGGAGTGGAGTACGGAGCCCTTCTGGACTCGCGTTTCCGCTCCCAGAAATGATTGTCGATGGAGATGGCTGTGGAATATAACGTCCGGAAGGTGGAGGGTTTACTTCCTTCACGAGTGGAAATAATATCCTGAATACGATCAGGGAGCCCAAAATAGTACCTATGGCAGAAAGCACTCTCTGGCCACTGTAACTGAGCAGAGCACCGGAGGAAAGCAACGTTGTAAGTTGCAATCCAGTTGTCAGGATTCATGCGGAGGTGATCTAAAGAGTGGGCTGCTTCCGCAACAACGTCTGGGATGCCAAAGTAAGTGTGCATTTCTTTGACAAAAGAAGGCCAGGAGTATAGCCACGCATGATGAACGCCTCGATCCTCCTGTTCCAATGCTACCTGTAGCCAGTCTTGTACCATTCCGGACACATAAGTCATTGCAAAATTGATTTTGTCATAGTCTGATTTAAAAATGGCTGGTCTGGAGCAGAAGTAAAGACGACATTGGAAGAGGAAATGGTAAAGCTGGTGTGGGTCCGTTCCGTCAAAGACATCAGGAACGTGGACCTTGACAAGAGGAGCAATTGGAGGTCGTTCTAGAGTATTGGACAGATGGCGGAGGGCGTTGATTATATTGGCGGAGGGCAGATGGACAGATGGGTTGGACTGTGAAATGAAAGGATTGGACTTGATAATAGGGGCAACTGGTTGTGAAGACATAGAATCTGAAGCCAGACTAGTCGGTCGACTCCGGAGTAGAGGTCTGGGATGTCGGAGTCGGGGGCAAGGGGTTAGAAACTAAACTCGTTTGTTCCAACACGGCGTTGTTCCAGAGCGTCCGGAGACGACACCTGCTGGAGACATTGTAGTTGAATGAATGGAATTAGACATCAATCAGTGTGAAGGACAGGAATAGCGGAGCAAATGAGTGATGACGGTAAGGTCAAGATAGTTGAGTGCAACAGTGACCAATGGGAGTTCATAGATTCTGTCAAGTACGGGGTGGAGCAGGAGCGGAGTAGGCCGGAGTGGAGTGGAATTACTCCGGAATGGATGGGGTTTGACAACAAAATGGAGAACAACCTTGGCCTCAGCTCGTGTGCTGTGCCTCAATCTGCTGTCGTGTGTGCGGTTGCGTATTTCAGGAGGACTGAATTGCTATCAGGAGTTTCGGAGAGGAGTGGTATAGATTGATAGGAATGAGGATAGGACAAGGATAAAGCGTAAATGACTTTAATCTACAAACTAAGGGATTAAGATGTAACTACTGGAGTACTTATACTAAGTCCAGAATAGGAGGAGTACAAGTAATTAGTCTGCATCGTGATCCTATAGGAGTAGATAACAGGAGTTTAGGACCGAAAAATCAGTAATAATATAAAATAAAAAGAAAATTATATTTATTAATTGGTATTTTCCGTCATATGACAGTTCATTAAATCCCAGAGCCATTTGTTTGATGACATGATTTCTTAAATTCTTTGATCAAAGAAATCTCTTTTAGATTTTCTAATTGTTGACTTGAAGATGTGCCAATTATTAATGTTGTTGTCATTCTAATATTTCTGTAGACTATCAGAATATTCCAAATTCTACCACTCCTTGGAGTATTTTGTAATATATATTTCTTTTAAGTGTTCATTCCACAAATCCTCGAAGATTTTGCTTAGCTAGTTAACACACCTATCCAGATTGTCTTTGGTATAAATTTGTTAGGTGTTAACTTCTCTCCATGTTAAGACTCTAGACCTCATAGTTGAATATATGTTCAACTTAAAGCCTATATTTAACACTTGATATCTTTACGCTCCTCATTAGAGAATCCGGTTAAGGTTTTTAGTAAAGTTATATTAGAGGAGAGATGTCAACAAGACTTTGAGTAGTATCCTTGAGGTTGTTCTAAGATAAATAAGAGTACTGATTCCTCAGAGTAAAATTTTACAGAGGGAATTTATCCTAACTAGGAGTATAACAATTGTTACAATGTGGTAACACTACTTGTAACTAAAAGTGACTAGTTAAGTGACAGATCAGTGATGAGGGTGACAAGTGAGTCAAGGTCGAGTCAAAGTCTATAAATGGGTTAGTCTAATGTTGTTCCATTTAGATGAAGTCCAAAGATAGAAAGAGAAATAGTCTGAGATTTCTCTGAAGAGTCTTGTTCATACCATAAGTCAATTGTCTCATTAAAGTCCTTGAACATTCAATGCATTACTGTATAGTGATGTCCTTATCTAATATTGCCAACATTTTGTCTACTAACCACTTATTATCAGACCATGGCTGATAATAACTGTAGTCCCACTTGATGTTCATAACACTTCATTCTAGTAATAATAGCATTAGTGAATTCCTTTTCTTTGTTGCTATCTTGCTTAAGGGCACATTTGGTAGAGCGACTAATCTCTTCACATATTTCTAGCTTGATGATTAAAAGTGCATAGTCAGATGGTAGTTGTCAAGTACGGAGCGGAGTGGGCCAGAGTGGAGTGGAATTACTCCAGAATGGATGGGGTTTGACAACAAAGTAGGAACAACCTTGGCCTCAGCTCGTGCGCTGTGCCTCAATCTGCTGTCACGTGTGCGGTTGCATATTTCAGGAGGACTGAATTGTTGTCAGGAGTTTCGGAGAGGAGTGGTATAGATTGATAGGAATAAGGATAGGACAAGGAGGAGGCGTAAATGACTTTAATCTACGAACTAAGGAATTAGGATGTAACTACTGGAGTACTTATACTAAGTCCGGAATAGGAGGAGTACAAGTAATTAGTTTATATTGTGATCCTATAGGAGTAGACAACAGGAGTTTAGGAGCGAAAAATTAATAATAATATAAAATAAAAAGAAAATTATATTATTTAATTGGGTATTTTCCGTCATATGACAGTAGTCTAAGATCAGGTCTGATGTCATGTTGGTTGGAGCCTTTGTTGTAGGATGGGAGAAACACTAGGTCTAATACAAAATTAGTACCATTTTGTCAAGCCTAGCAGATTCAAACAAGAGGCCCAACCGGGTAGTTGACTAGGGTTGCTTATTAGAGAACTAAGAACATACAATAGCATAATTGCCTAATAACTAAGTACTGTAAAGTTACTCAGGAGATGCCATTCAATAATAGGGCAATATTATGTAATAACTAATGAATTTTGAAAAGGGTGAGGAAATTATGGGAAAGTAATGATGGTGTCATGCAAGGGTACAAGCATGACATATTTGTGTTGTCAGCATACCTTGTGAGCATAGGAATAACAGACATTAAGAGATCTAGACCTAGACTATCTATTATTGTGGTTAAGTCAGCTGTATGCTGGGAGTGGTGAGGGAAGGTGGGATCCCAGTTGTTATCTCTGATATTGAAGTCACTTGTCATTAGAGCAACACTATTGAGGTTAAATATGACATCCTGCAGTACATATATAGCTTGTTGTTGGTTGTCTGAGTATACATTGAGAATGTATTTGAGGTCTCTTCCTTGTTGAAATAATAGGATATTGATGTCTCAATGGTCAAGTATGTCATTTCTAAAGGTAAATCATAGATGGTAGATTCTCCTGATAATATAAGTGACTACTTGAGGGATGTCATTGGGGTTGTTCTTGTTATGGGCAAAGTATCTATTCTGGGTGATGAAGTGCTCTATATAGTGGGTCACCTTCAGTGTTAGTGTGGCTTAGAACATACTGTATTAAATATCTTGGAGGTTCTTGGATAAAGATAATATTGGTATTTGCTTTTCTTGTTTCTAAAATAATATCAGTGAGAATTTTGTTTTTTCTTACATTCTGTGAATATATAGTTAGTTCTTGACAAATCATAATTTATGGCTGTTTATAGCTAGACAAGTTAAGTTGGCTTTGATTTCTCAGGCCTTCTGTGATTTCTTGGTGTACTATTCTTGATTAAATTGATGCTTTTAAAACAGGCATTTGTTATTATCAGCCATGTGATCTCCTTTACAATTGACACATTTCACCAGGCCATATTCCTATGATGCTCCAGTTTGTGAGGGCCTCTACACTTTTGGCATTTTGAGCTGTGAGCTCTGCATGGAAAGATAAAATGGCCCCATTTCCAACAGTTATGGCACTGTGGTACTTCAGGGTTCATGTTAGTGCCCCTGATAGTGGTAATATGTCATCTGTAATTGAATAAGTGATTAATGAGAAGCTTAGCTTTAGCACCATTCTGGGAATCCCAGATGTCTATCTAGATAATAGCCATATCCAATTTAGAGGATGCCTTGATGACTCTTGGTTTGGATGCTAGGAAGATAGTTTTAAAAATGCCTACACTAGCTATGAAGTTGATGATGTCCTCGCTAGTGAGTTTGTTGCCATTAGATTGTATGTAGGGGATTCTTGTGATTTTGAGATACGACTTAGATTGAGGGAGACACAGGGTTAAGACCTCATCATTGTTGATGCCATTAATGGATTTGATGTATCATTTGATTAGAATTAAATCACTAGGGGCAGGTACGTTGTTAGTTGCAATTGATAAGCCTCCTGGGCAGGGTTGGATGTATTCGGCACGCGTGCTTGATTTGATGTTTTTAAGAAGGTTGTTGATAAGGTGGACATGAGAACTTGTATCTGTCATGATTGTTTCAGTATATTTGTCAAGGAGAGGAACAATGGCCTGTTTTCTAGAGGGGCCTTTGGTAGTGATTTGGATTTTTTTGGTTCTTTGAGCGGGTTTATCGAATGCTGCATTGTGGATTTCCATAATCTTCTTGTTAGGTAGAGTTGGGAATGCTTCTTTGATTTGAAGAATATTTGCCGCAACAGATACAACCTGTGCAAATAATTTAGTTGGAGTAGGGTTAGTTTTACCTTTATGAGAGGTTCCGGTGTTGTGGTGTTTCAATCTTTTAAGTTGTGTCTTTGAAAGCTAAAGAGAGAACCTTCCTTATAGTGTTATGGTTAGAGGATGCAGGTGGAGGAGGACTGTTGTTGATGAATTGAGATGTGATTTTCTTTCAGAATGATATTATATTGGCGGTATTTAACTTGTCCTATCCCGGTTCAAAGACGGTGGAGACAAAAGACCATGCGGCTTCACCGAAGAGTTTCAGTTGTGGGATATTATCTCCATTGTGTTCTTCGAGGTTCCTCTGTCTGAGGAACGTCACTATGTATAAGAGGAAACAAGCAATGTTGCTAACATCATTCTGAAGGAATTCATTAGTACCAAAGATGGACATGGCACTGAAGTCTCTATCCCATAGACTAGGACTAGCAAGAGTATTAGCACTGTAGGGGTTGGCAGTTGGGGGAGTTGGTTGAAATGAGGTTTCAGCATGTGGTGGAGTAGGGATAGTTGTTGCCATGTTGTAATTATATGCCGGCACTAAGGCTGCAGTCAGCTTGTCTAGGCCAGGACCAGGGAGTTCTTCTTGGGAGGGAATGGGGTCATTGTCTCCGACCTCCATATTATTTTGAAAGGCAACTCTCTCGGCATAATTCATCTCTGAAGGAGAGGATGAATCCATGAGGGACAGAGGAGGACTGCAGGTCTCTTCCATGTCAGGTCTCAATAGTAGGTTTACCTTGGTATATGTTAACTGCAGTGTCAGCAGGTCTTTTGGTATAGATGTTGAGGGGGTTTGTGTTAGAGTGTTGCATACTAAGACTTAGAGGGAATGCAGACATTGTATTCACTAGGTTACTCTCGGGTGCTACCATTGAAGATGGTGGTCTGAGTAAAAGAAGTGATGGCAAAGGAAATAGTAAAGGATTTTTTTTTAAATTCAATGATTTATTACACGGGGTGTGAAGACAGACCATGGCAAACACATGGTATCTACTTAAATATGAGGAAAGAGAGAAAGAAAAGTAAATAAAAGGAAAAGAGGTAACAAGTAAGAAATGAGATGACAAATGCTGCACTTTCACTTAAGGAGTCGCACCGCGACAGGACCTTATCCATTGTCAAAGCTGAATGTACCAGGGTTGTCTATGAGGAAGTGGACAAAACTATTGATGATGATGTTGTACAGCCTTGTGGAGGGGTCATGCAGGTCACATTCCATAACAATATGCTCATGGGTTTGAACCTTAGCTTCATCACATGGGCAGCTAGTGGGAAGGTAGAGAAAGAATCTTTGTCTATATTCTCCAATGAGAGCATGGCCAGTGGTTATATAAGTGAATCAAGCACATATTGAGTTTGTGAAACCTATGAAAGGAAGCCATGATCCCCCTTTAGCGTATGTTGGTTTAATGACTTGTTGTTTTTCATCTTCAAAGTCCAGGAAGTATTGGCCTTTTTTGAGGCTATTTGCAAAAGACTCTTGCCATTCATGGAGGATGTTATCACATTCCTTCTTTTTACTGAATAAGTATGACTCTTTGCTGGGGAATACAGGGACACATTCACTTGATCATTGACAAGCTGATGTCTGGGCCACTTAGCTCTGCTGGGACAGTACCAAAAATGGATTTTGTTCCTGCCATTCTTCTTTAGGTATGTTTTGATTGCAGAGGCAATTGGGATAAAGATGTTCTGAAGAGGGTCAACTTTAGATTCAAGGATTTTTTTAGCCGTGGCAATGGAATCTGTAATGACAATGATGTCGTGAATGTTGTCTCTTTCTATAGCAGGTATTAGACCTGTGTGAATGGCCATGAGTTCAGCTTCTACTGATGTCACATTTAAGGAGTGGACTTGTAGACATTGGATGACAGAGTTGTCAAACCAGATGTGGGCAGTTGCTGTGGCGACGTGCGATTTCCTAACACCTCCATCTGCAATAACAGCAATGTCACAGGATAATGTTTGAGATGCTTTGAAAGCGTGATCAAGATTTTGTAGGTGATGGTATAGGTCCTCGTCGGATGAAGAAAAAGAAGAATGAAAACTAATTCTACTAGAGAAATGATCAACTACCCTTGACCTAGGAGAGAAGATAGGATGGAGGGGGTTGAAACAATTTCTAATGCCATTAAGGCGTTCGTTAGTATCTCTAATAAGGCTTTTGAGATTGGCCTGCTGTTTAGTAGTGAGTTTGGAGGTAGATGCTCTGTGGGGTGGTTGTCCCTTGACATGTTGTGAATCTAGTAATGAGTTAATGGCATGAGAAGGGGATATAGAGGTGTATTGCAAGTGGTGTCTACCATTTAGCTTGCACAAGTGCATTGTGATAGGAATAAGACCTGCTATGGCTTCAATGCCTTCAGATGGGGACATTCGAAAGGCACCTGTAATCTAGAGGGCTGCTTTTCGTTGCATTCTCTTTAGTTTGGATATGTTTTTGACAAGAAGGTCACCTTTGAAGAACCATAGCTGGAATCTGTATAGAGCGATAGGCAAAATGCATGTTCTGTATAAGAGACGTTTTTGGATAGGGAGGAGCCTACATGATGAATTCCCTAGCATCTTCATGGCATTGAGGGTAGAGAGGCATTTGGTGGCATAGAAATGTATGTGGTAGTGAAAATTGAGCTTGCGATCAAAGTAAAAACCCAAGTAGCACAAAATGGGTTTAGGAGAAATAATAGGGCCTCCTATAAAAGAGAGATCAATGGAGGGGTTGGGAGGATGTCGAGCTCTTGTGAAGTGGAAGAGTTTAGTTTTGCTGTGTTTCATAACGAGACCGACATCGAGGAGGATTTTAGACATGATATTGTAACTACAGAGTAGAAAGGAAGAAGACAAAGAATAACTTTTCTCTTGGGAAATTAAAAGACCATCGTCAACAAAAGATAAAATATCAGTTGGAATGTTTTCTTTTAAGTTTTTTATTCTTTTTTTGAATGTTTTAATAATGGGCATGAGAAAAATGATGAAAAGAATAGGGGATAGAGCTGAGCCTTGGCCTACTCCCACATTGGTGTCAAATGAAGAGGACATGAAACTGTTTCAAAGATAAGAAGTAGAATGACCTGAATAATAGCTTCTGAAAAAATTTCTGACATTAGTGTTAAGATCTGCTTTTTTAAGGCAGATGGACAGAAAGTGATAATTAAGAGAGGGAAAGAATTGCACGATATCAAAAGCAATGATACTAGTATGACATTGCCTAAGCCAGCCAGCTCGAATAAAGTGAGTGAGGTAGATGCCAGCATTGGTTGTAGATCATTGTCTGATGCCCCCAAGTTGGTTGGGATCTAGGAATCTATTAGCTATCATATGGAATTGAAGCCAATTGCTGATGGCCTTTTCAATGAGTTTGCCCGTGATGTTCAGTAGGATGATTTAGAGATGCTATAAGAGTCTTTGTTAGGTTTGGGGATGATGACAGAGTTAGTAGCCTTGAAGTGGAAAGGCCAGTATCCTAAGTTGAAGCAAGTGTTAACTATATTCAGCAATTTTTTTAAGCAAGTATCGTTAGACACAAGATGTTTTAGATGTCCCCAGGAGATATGGTTAGGACCAGGAGATGAGGATGATGAGCACTTAGCTATTGCATCCCTAAATTCCTGCTTGGAGAATGTAGGCCAATTGATGATATTTGCTTGAGGGACCTTGTTGAGAAAGTGTGTGTTGGTGGGTCTATCTTCAGCTAAATTATAGGAATTATGGAGAACATGCCATAGGTCTGGTAGAGTGTTGCAAGGGTGATCCTTATACGAAATGGCTTTGATAGTCAGTGGAGACTTTTTTCTGATTCAATTCATTAGGTCCCAGGGTCTTTTGTTTGACAATGCAATTTCATATATTTTCTCATCAAATAATTTTCTCTTGGCTGCGTGAACATTTGCTTTGAACTCCTTCCAGTATTGAATGTCTCCTGAGACTCGATATCTGTTAAGGCTATCAGTACAATCTTGGTTCCACCACTCTTTGGAGTGTTTTGTGACTCGTTTCAGTTTAGAGTGGGATCTCCAGGCATTTTCAAAGATAATGGCCAATTGCTGAACAGCATCTTCCAATTCTTCCTTTGTTGCGATGTTTGATGTGTTCCAATTGCTGACTCCATTAGCTATTAAGATGATAAAGTCTTTTTCTTCCTTGCTGTTTTTCCTGATGGACCATATGTTAATGTCGATGTTGATACTTCTAATGCCAACCTCAATAGTGAGTATCACAAATGGTCACTTACTATTTATGATGGGTGCTTTGATACTTTAAATAGTTCAAAAATGCAAAGTTAGACAAGTGACAAAAGATGTTGTTAAGTCTAAGGTCTAATCCTCAGACTATGAGTCCTTATATACATGAAAGTGATAGTCTGTGCACTAGGACAGATCATTACATGCTACTACCTATTGTTCTACATATGGTAGTGCCTTTGTGCTGTAAATAGTGATAACTGGGTAATTAATGAATTCTATGTGCAAACATTGAGGCCTTCATATCTCCACTAATATTAATTGCCTTGAGGTTGTTCTAGGCTCATTCTGAGTGGTATGAAGAGGGCTTCTGCTGAGCCTAGAACCAAAGCTTAGATCATGGTGGTTTCCGAGATATTGGTAATTTAATAAACAGTACCATAGTGGTTACCAGTTGATCTGCCTAATATCTTGGCCATTATTGATTGCTTTGAGATGTGACTGATATTGATCAAAAGGTCTTTTCAAGGGCTTTTGGGTGCCATTGAGACTGTGAGAATCGTCAAAGAATTGATGGAAATATGGCTGAATGAAGTTTGTGACAGTGAGCGGGACATGATCAGAAGGTTTTCAGATTTCAGGGTATAGAATGTGTTTACTGAACCCTAGGTTGTCAGGGGGAAGAAATATCAAGTCTAAAACAGAATTGGAGTCTCATGGGTTATCTGCAAATCTGATAGAACCAGGATTTGAGGGATGAGAAAGCTCAAGACCTAAGCTATCAGCGATGGTCATGAGGTCGTCAGTGTGCATAAAATGATGATGGGCGAGTGGATCCCAATCACTATCTCTAATGTTGAAGTTGCCTGTTATAATGACTGTATTGTCTAAGTTGACGATATTTTGGCGGAGGAAATGAAGAGCAGTTTGATTACTTTTGGAGTAGATGTTGATCATAAAGTTGGTGTTGCAATCACCATAGAATGCTAAAACATTGATATCTCAATAGTTGACAATATCGAGTCATAGCGTGAACCTCATTTTTGTGAGATGTTTGTTGACGTATTTAGCAACTCTAGCATAGTTGTCTTGATTGGGAGAGCCATATAGTGGGCCGCCTAAAGGATCAGTGTGACTAAGAATGCATCGAATGAGATATCTGTGGGGTTCCTGAATAAATATAATATCAGTTGTCTTTTTGTTATTTTCTAGAATAATGTCTGTTAGTGTTTTGTTTTTTCTAACATTCTGTGAAAAAATCCTTAGGGTTTCTTTAATCATAGTTTCTTACTGCCTATGGCTAGGTGAATTGAATTAGCCCTAGTTTTCTGGGCTTCTTGAGCTTTTTTTGAGTGCCAGTCTCTATTGAAGCGATTCCTCCAGAAAGGACATTTGTAATTGTCAGCCATGTGATCACCTTTGCAATTAATGCATTCAAAAGAATGAGGGCATGGAAAGCCCTGAGCAGTTTTGAGATGAGGGGAGTTGAGTTTAGAGTTAGCTTTGCAACACTATGCTAGATCCCTGTGATGTTTGAGTTTGTGAGGTCCACTGCATTTCTGGCACTTGGAATCATGCGCTCTGCAAGAAAAGGTTGAATAACCCTATTTCCAGCAGTTGTGGCACTAGGTGTCATGACTTGACAAAATGGCTACGTTATTTTCTATTTTCATTTTCTATTTTCATTTCTTTTATTTAGTTGAATCACTACTATGAAGGTGGAGCATAGGAAAGGAGTCATGTCACAGTCACAAAGTCACAGAATGGTCACAATGCATGACAGGGTAGTCACATGACAGGTAACATGAGGACTGTGGGAGGTAAAGCGCATAGCCATGATAGTAGTTGTATATATAGTATAGAAAATCAAATGGGAACTCTATCGAGTTCTCCTTGTTAACTCAGACTTGGAGTGGATTTAAGTTGTCACAGCTAAAGTCTTACACTGGGGGACACCAGGGTTCATGTTAGTCACTCTTATAGTGGCAATGTATTTTCCTAGATTAAAGGAGTGATTAATGAGCAATTTCGCCTTGGAACTGCTTTGAGTGTTCCATATGTCAAACCAGATGATGGCCATGTCAGACTTGGGAGATGCTTTGATAATTCTGGGTTTGGCTGCCAGAGAAATGTTTTTGAATAATTCAATGTGGCTCATGAAGTCAGTGACATTTTCGCTAGAAATTTTGTTTCCATCTGATCGTAGATATGGGATACCGGTGATCTTAAGATAAGATTTCGATTGAGGGAGTTGTGGAGTAAGTATTTCGTTGGAGTTGATGCCTTCTATGGATTTGAAGTATTTCTCCATGATCGTGAGGTCGCTCGGGTTGGGGACATTGTTGGTGACAATGGATACACCACCAGGGCAAGGGCGAATAAATTCCGCACGTAACATTGATTTAATGTTTTTAGGAGGGTATTGATCTGGAAGATGTGATCATTAGCGTCTCCCATAATAGTTTCAATGAGGTTAGATGAAACAGGAACAATAGCTTGCTTCCTGGATGGACCTTTGGTGGTGGGTTGGACTTTCAGCCTCTTGTTGTTCTGTCTGGGGAATGCAGCATCGTGGATTTCAAGAATTTTCTTATTCGGTAGGGCAGGAAATGCGTCCTTGATCTTGAGGATATTCGAGGCAGTCGTCGTGGCTTGAGCGTAAGATAAGGAGGGCGTTTTATTTCCCCCGGCAGCATGTTTCTGTTGGATAATCTTAGCCCTTTCCATGACTTTCTTTGATGGGCGAGGCGGGATAGGGGGTGGTATTTTCTTAACTGAGGTGGTGTTTCAGTATTCCTTCTGTGCTTTAGTGGGGTGGTTTATCTTTCCAAAGTTAGCAGCAATGTTATCTCTGATAGTGATGTCGTTGGATGAGAGGAGTTGATCCCAGCCTGATTCAAATATAGCCGAGATGAAGGTCCACGCTAATTCACCAAATGATTCCAGTTGTGGAATGTTGTTGCCGTTGCGGCCTTCGAGGTTTCTTTGCTTTAGGAAGCAGGCCATGCGCTGTAGGGAACACACGATGTTTCGTACATCGCTGCTGAGGAATTCGTTCGTGCCGAAGAGAGAAGTAGCTGTAAAGTTGCCGTCCCACAGACTAGGATCAGCCGGGACATTGGCGCCGTATGGGATGACCGTGGGAGGGGAGGGTTCTAATGAGACGGACAAGTGACCGTTAGACGCGGGATCGGATATAGCCTCGTTGACGACACGAGGGGGTTGCGACGGGGGGAGAGAGAAGTTGAACGACTGGGCGTTGTTGCTTGACGGTGTGAGGGAGTCAAATGTTGACATTTCAATGTTGTTCTCTGAGGCGACTCTTACAGCGTAGTCTACCTCAGATGGCGGCGAGTCGTCCATAGGGGAGGGGGAGGTACTACGTGGACCTCCAGCGCTTATTCGGGACATCGAACGTCCGCGTTGTATGTTGTAGGCATCATCTTCAGGCCTAACACTGGTTGAATCGAGGCTCATGTTGTTGATGTGAAAACGAATACTTGAATGACTGTCGTGCGTGGATAGTAAAGGATATGCTACTCAGAGAAAAAATAAAATAAAATTAGTGTAGAATATTATTACTTTTTAAAGACAATGGTAGCGGCGAGGTTCGAACTCGCGCGGACTTGCGTCCACTGGGAATCAAGAAGAACTTAAATCCAGCGCCTTAGACCAACTCGGCCACGCTACCCTGCAGATACGTTGGTATATCTACTTTATGACTTTATAACATTGCTTTTTAGGAAGGGAGGGTGGAGATGAAAGTCTATTTCATTTCCTATCTCTTCATCGAGTCTTGATTACACTTCCAAACTTTCCTGACACCTTCAAGACTATCTCCCGAAAATCCAGATATTTTACGAGCATTTTCAATTAAATTGTAAGTCACGAAATCTCAGACTGAACCATTGAGCACACCTTTGATCATTATCGGAGAGCATCAATGAATTCTTTCAAGGCACGTGGCCTGCCGAATTGCGCACACGCCGTCCCTACCAATTTCCTCCAAATATCACCATAGCCCGAATGCTTAGACATTCCCAGGTGTCTTATTATATCACACAATCATTCCTAAATAACTGACATGTTCTAGCAGATGCTGGGTTTACTGCGTAGTTCTACGCACCCTATAGTTGGCCAGTCTTTGGTATTTACATCCCTAGCTTGCCAACCCAGACATACGAGATATGTATCACCTCCACTTTCCTTGAAGCGCATATTAGCACCACTGAACTCGCGGAATTTGAATCTTGGTTCGATATTCTCTCGCAATCCCGCTCCTTCACCATCCCCATTGATCGTAGCTTATATGACTCGTCTTGAAGCTGAGGCCAATGTTCAGCCACAAGACGTAGAAAAGCAGCTTGCTTTTTTTCGTGCACTCATGGAAACCAAACTCAAGACTTCGTATGAGTTGGTCATCAACCAATGGGAATAAGTGTATAAATTCGTAGGTTGCAGGAATTCGTGTTGTGAACAACTACGTTGATTTGCCTATTCTGGGTAAAAGACTCCTCTTCGCCATTACTCTACTCACAAGAAGCATTCAAAGTATACTTAAGTTGCTTGATGCAGACCAGCCAACTGATCACCACTATGAATGTCACCGTATTGAGACGAGCTTATTGGCTGCTCACCCTCTTGCAAGTGGTGAACCTTCTGTGGGCATTGATGATACAATCGCAACATCTGTGGAAGCTGCCAGCCAACCTGGCTCTGAAGCAACTGTATCGATGATATCTGTACTTTCAACTGCACCCTCAGTGTCCAAGCAAGCTGAAATTCTTCTAGTCAGCAAATTGCTCAATCTTTATTGTCTGGTCAACCGAGAGCATCTGTATCCAGTCTTTCCGACAACATCTCACCTTTCACCAAGCTCAAAGGCTTTTCTTTGACTCCAGAAAGTTCAGTAGGAAGCCCAATTCAAGTATTTATTCTTGAAAGTCTGTTTCGTTTCCTATCTCCTCATCGAGTTATATTCGGTCTGACTCCTGTCACTAGGAAAAGGTCCTTGGATGCCACGTCTCATTCGGTTTATTGCTTTAGTTATCGCTGGTTCCTTCTGTGAGTTGTAATGATATTGACCTACCCAATGGAGGAGTGACCTGATTGGTTCGTTTCGTTCCAGTCCTCCTTGTTCTTCTATCTGTTCTTCGAGAACACTATCTTCGAAAACACATGAAAGCTGGTCCTCGTCAAAATGAGTTTGAACCTACAGAAGGAAAAATCGTTAATTCAGTGATGTTCATGGGATGGAGGAGGTATGTTATATTATTCTTAGGCTCCATTCTAGACAGCTGCATTGCATTCGGATCTGACGATAGGAAATACAAGACATCGTCGCCTTCTTGAAAGACCCTACTGCGTTCGTGTCCCTTGGTGGTAAACTCCCGAATGGTGTACTCCTCACTGGGTCTGTCAAATGAGGATTGCCGTTGTGTGTGTCAATTGATCGTACTTCTTTTTTCTTCAGGCCCCCTGGCACCGGTAAAATCATGCTTGCTGGAGCAGTTGCCGGAGAAGCTGATGTTCCATTCTTCCATGCCTCAGGGTAACTTTACTTGTAACACCTCCAGCAAAGTGATTTAAGGACCTCTACATCCGAATTTGAGGAAGTGTTCGTAGGTGCAGGTGCAAAGAGAGTTTGTGATCTCTTTACAGCTGCTCGTAAGAAGGAACCGGCAATCATCTTCATTGATGAACGGGATGCTGTAGGCGGAAAGAGAAGCAACAGGGACCAACAGTATATGAAACAAACACTTAATCAACTTCTCGTTAAAATGGATGGATTCCAGCCAAATGAAAGTATCATTGTGATGACTGCGACTAATTTCCCAAAATCGCTTGATCAGTAAGACTACCATCTGCCATTGTTTTTGAGGAGCTTGTAGTAACATTGTGACAGAGCATTAGTAAGGCCGGGTTGCGTTGATCAAACTGTTGCTGTACCACTCCCCGACATCAGAGGTATTGAAGTATGGACTGACACCATCTGTATTTTCCACATGGAGTTGATCTTTTTCATTCCTTCTGCATCTAATGATGTTAACATAATTCCTTCTTCCATTCTACCCTGTAACAACCAGGCAACCGGAGTAGAACCAACACATCCATATAAACTTAGACTTCGCTTAGCAACTCCCTCAGTCATCTACCTTCATAGGTGACTCCTGAGGTGAGATCATCTTACTTATGTTTCATA
>Ga0157361_1000433_pt1 | contig 17152 bp, 14 predicted proteins | sample AttlaeALBM2_FD_111481 | JGI IMG/M metagenome (GOLD analysis project Ga0157361, IMG submission 111481) | Fungus gardens microbial communities from leaf cutter ant in Ribeirão Preto, State of São Paulo, Brazil - Atta laevigata ALBM2 | ecosystem: Host-associated > Fungi > Mycelium > Unclassified ...
CACAAGGTGTCACATGACTAGAGTAACATGAGGACCATGGGAGAATAAGCGCATAGCCACAGTAGCAAAGTGTATAAGTAGGTAGAGAAATGAGCGAGGACTCCATCAAGTTCTCTTTGTCAAGCTGAACAAAGAGCAGTTGGCTTTATTCCGGCTTAGAGTTTAGCTTTCTTACAGCTCCCTTCCTACACTGGTAGTTTGCACTGTTGTAAGTCAGGTTGCTCTGCTTCCTTCCCACAACAGTAAGGCCACAGTCAGCTCACTTTGCTCATTGCCTATTCCAATTTTCCTCTAATTTCTCCTAATTTATTTGAATTTATTTGCATTTTTGAGTGAAAGGAGAGAGTGTGGGAATACTTAAATAAAATTTAGTCAGTAGTTAGTCAGTGCCATGTTTCTTCTTGCATACATACTAGACAAGGTTTTTATTTGGGCCTCTGGCCCTTCTTAAACCCTCTACTAATTCTGTATTATTAAGTTTGTGCTAAAGTTAGTCTGCTATGCTCCCTTCCTATAACAGTCTGTGTGACAGTAAGTAGTGTTGTTTATCAGGTCACTTTGCTCCCTTTCAACAATGGTCTGTGACACAGTAAGCAATATTGTATATCAGGTTGCTCTGCTTCCTTCCTACAACAGTAAGGCCACAGTCAGGTCACTTTGCTCACTGCCTGTTCCAATTTATTCTAATTTATTCCAATTTTTCCCAATTTATTTGAATTTTTCCTCAATTTATTTACATTTTTGAGTGGAAAGAAAGAGTGTGGGAATACTTAGGTACATGATTTATCAGTGGCATCTTCCCATATCGGTCTCACATATATACTAGAAGATGAGGTTTTCATCTAGACCTCTGGCCTAGCTTGATCTCTCTACTAATTTTGCATTTTAGACTTTGTGTTGAAGTCAGTCTGCTATGCTTCCTTTTACAATAGTCTGTGAAGTAGCAGATAGTGTTGTTTCTCAGGTTGCTATGTTCTTGTCATAAACTTCATTTGGCTATATCTCCATTAATTCTTCAACAATTCTCATGATCACAATGACTATAGAAAGCCCTTGAAAAGACCTTTTGATTGATGCTAGTTATATCTTGAGGCAAACAGTATTGGCTGAGATATTAAGCAGACCACCATAGTACTGTTTATTAAATTATTAATATCTCAGAAACCACCATGATTGATGCTTTGGTTCTAGGTTCAGCAGAAGCCTTCTTTATAATTCTCAGAATGAGTCTAGAAAGACCTTAAGGCAATTTGGAGGCTGTCCTTTGTTCTAAAAAAAAGGACAAATAACTATCTATGGGTAATTAATAAAGTCCATGTACAAACATTAAGGCCTTCATATCTCCACTAATATTAATTGCCTTGAGGTCTTTTTAGGCTCATTCTGAGAATTATGAAGAAGGCTTCTGCTGAGCCTAGAACCAAAGTATCAATCATGGTGGTTTCTGAGATATTAATAATTTAATAAACAGTACTATAGTGGTCTGCTTAATATCTCAGCCAATACTGTTTGCCTCAAGATATAACTAGCATCAATCAAAAGGTCTTTTCAAGGGCTTTCTATAGTCATTGTGATCATGAGAATTGTTGAAGAATTAATAGAGATATAGCCAAATGAAGTTTGTGACATTACTCTCTCTCTTGGTTCGAGCTCTATTGAGAAGTTATCTTGTTTTTGGTATACTCTGAAGATATTTTTGTAGCTTTTTGCCTGCATTTTGTAGATTTTTTTTTAGGTTCCTATGTGTTGTCTCCTTGAGTGTATCCTTTTCATCTGATAAGGTATTTGTTCTTTCTATGCCTTTGTTATAAGTCCAGAATTTTTTCTATCTCTTATTCTTCCTGGCCCTATATCAAGGTCAGTAGTAAGAAAGTGGCTTTTTGGTCACAGATAGTAGATTTGGAGTACTGAGTTAACTTGCTTGCATAAAAGACTAGGTACAGTGCTCAGTAGCAAAGCTATAAGAAAGCTAAACTGCAGGCCAGAATAAAGCTAACTGCTCTTTGTTCAGCGATTGACAAAAAGAGCTCAATAGAGTTCTCATTAGATTTTCTACACTACTTATACAACTACTACATGGTCTGTGCACTATCTTCCCATGCCTATCATGTGACTGATCATGTGACATCAATGTGATGTGATGCTGTGACTTCCTGTCATGTTACTGTGACACTTGTGACATGACACTTTTCTGTACTCTCTTCTGTATAGTAAGTCCAAAATAAAAGAAAAGAAAAGAAATATAAATAATGACTTAGCTGTTTTGCCAAGTCATGACACTACCCCCCTCTTAAGTTTCCTCATTCTGAGGAATCTCCTACAACTCATAGTATAGGTCAGTTATGTTGCCTATTTCATCATTATCTTCTTCTATCTATTCTCTAACTCCTGAATTTTCTTCCTTGATTTCTTCTTCCTTTGTAATTGTTTCCATTTTTCTTTCCCCTGATCGCCTTCCTTTCCACCATCTCCAATTCCTTTCCAACCTTCCCTAATATTCTTGATCGTATCTTTTATCTAATTATCCAAACAGTTTTCTTGCCATAAATCTTCCTAGCAATTCTCTCCTTCTAAATGTTCCTTCTTCACATTTTTGTCTTGCTACATCTTCCATATCTTGTTGATATTCCTTTTCAAACTCTTTGATTGCTTCTTTTGCATTCTTTAAGTTCTTCCTTTCTTCCTATATATCTGAGTCTGCTGTAAATCCTTTTTAGCATACCAAGTATTTATTCTTCCCTCTAACTCATCACTTATTCAGAATCCTCTCCACCTCCCATTTTTCTTCTCCTTCAATTATTACTGGAGCTAGTTGCTCCTTCTTTTGCCCTTCCACTTGCCCTATGTATTTACATATCCTACTAACATTTACTACTGGATGTATCTTTACTGTACTAGGTAGTTCTAATTCTACTGCATTTGGTGATACAATTTTCTTAATCTTGTAAGGGCCTACAAATCTCTCTGTCAACTTCTCAGTCCTCCTTCCTACCATCTAGTATTTCAAGTCCTTAGTACTAAGCATCACTAAGTCCCCTACTTTGTAGTCATCAATCTCTGCTTGTTTCCTATCTACATACTTCTTCATCTCCTCCTGCGCTTTTCCTAGCACTGCTTTTACTTCCTCTTGAATCTCCTTCATTTTCTCCACAAATTTTTCTGCCCCTTTATATTTTCCTTTCTTTCTTCCCTCAAATTCCATCCTTGGGTTTTGTTTGTAATTTGCCTTGAAAGGTGACATTTTAGTACTTCAGTACGTTTTATTATTATATGCAAACTCTGCTGCTCCAAACCATTCTAGCCATTGTTCTTGTCTGTGATTGATGAACATCCTTAAGTACTATTCCAACTCCTAATTTATTCTCTCTGTTTGTCCATCTGTTTGAGGGTGGAATGCTGTTAACAATTTACTCTTAATCCCCAATATCTCGTTTAGCTCTCGCATTAATCCTGTCACAAATTATGATCCCCTGTCTAATATAATACTCTCAGGCAGACTATGTAATTTCCACACATTGTTTCTGAACAACCATGTTAGCCTCTCTACTGATGTTTTCTCTGTAGTAGGTATAAAATACACCATTTTTGTTAACCTATCAACTACTACTAAGATTAAATCATACCCCTAAGCTAAAGGCAGCTTAGTGATAAAGTCTACTAATATATGTGTCCAAGGTTTTTTTGAAATTGAGTTAGGCATTAATTTGCCAGCTGGTTGCTCTGTGTGATTTTTATTTCACTAGCAGGCATTGTATCCCTCTACATACCACTTTACTTCTTTCATAACCCCTGGCTACCAAAAATTTCTAATAACCAATTCTACCATTTTCCATTGCCCCCTATACTCTCCTATTGGTGTGTTATAATATAGCCTAATTATCTCTGCTCTAAGCTTGTTATCTTTTGGTACATAGACTTTTCCTTCTTTGTATATTACACCATCGACTTCTCTTTACTCCTCATCTCTTAACATCTTTACTCTTGCTCATTTCATTTCTTCTATAGCTTTTATCACTTCATCATTCTTTACTTTCGACTTTCTAACCTCCTCTAGTAGATCTATTCTGTTTACTATTATTTCTATTGTCTCTGTTCTTCTTACTTCTAACCATTCTGGTTTTACCAACGTTTTATCCTTATTATCCTTTTCTACTCCTATCTCCTAGTTTGGTCTTCTGCTTAGACTATTTGTCTTCCCCATCTTACTTTCCAGAACATGTTTTAGCATAAAATTGAACCTAGATAAGTATAAAGCCCATCTTGCTTATTTCCTATTTAACTTTTATGCTTTCATAAAGTATTTGAGATTTTTATAATCTGTCCAGATCTTGAATTTAACTGTTGTTCCCTTTAAGAAGTGTCTCCACACCTCCAAGCATCTGATTACCACTAACATTTTTTTGTCATATATTTTGTAGTTTCTTTCTGTATTACTTAAAGATTTTGAAATGAAAGTGACCAGTCTCCACAAGTTGTCTAAGCACTTTATTAATAGTACTCCTCCAGTTGTGTAATTTGAAGCGCCTGTTTCTACCCTAAACTCTTTGTCCAAGTCTAGTGCTACTAATACTGGTTTTGTTGTAAAGACTTCTTTTAACTCATTAAATATCTTTTGTTGGCTTTCTTCTCATACCTACTTCATATCCTTCCTAGTGAGCACATTCATCAGCCTAGCTACTCGAGTAAAATCTTTGATAAACCTCTTATAGTAATTTGCGAGACCTAAAAATTTCCTGATGTCCTTTATATTCTTTGGCTCTGGCCAACTCAACACTCTATTCACCTTTTTCTTCTCCATTTCTATCCTGTTTGGTCCTATAACAACACCTAAGAACCCTATTTTCTATACTTTCCATACACACTTTTCTGGCTTGATATACAAGTTATTTTCTTCCAACCTCTTCAATATTTCCTCCATAATCTTATTATGTCCCTTCTCTGTTTCTGTCTCCACTAGTACATCATCCACAAATGCTGTAACTTTTTCTTCATTGATCAAATCCTTTAGAATTTCATTTATTATTACCTAGAATGTAACTAGCAAGTTTGTCATCCCAAAGAACATTACTGTTGGCTCAAAGGAGTCCATATGCATTGTAAATGCTCCCTTCCACTCATCTTTTTCCTATATTCTCATGTTATTGAACTCCCACCTCAGATCTATTTTAGTGAATACTTTCTTATTCCTCATATTATCAATTAGGTCTGTAATCAATGGTAATGGGTAGTTGTTTTTCACTATCTGGTCATTTAGATTACAGTAGTCTATCACCATCTACTTACTCCCGTTCTTTTTGCCTACAAAGAAAACTGGTGATGTTTAAGGGAATTTAGATAGTCTGATATACCCCTTTCTTAGCTGGTCCTCCACAAATTTCTGGACTTCTTCTCTTTCTATTTTAGATAACAGATAAATTCTTCCTTTTTGTGGTTTGAATGTCTCTTTGAGATCTATAGCATGATCCCAAATTTTCCTGATTGGTATTCTTTTTGACTCTACCTTCCCAAATACTTTTTTCCACTTCAAAAACCTTTTTGGGACCATTTCCTCAATTTTTCTGTGGTCCTCCTCTATCTCTTTCTCTTTTTCCCAATTTTCTTTATCATCTATTGCTCATCTGACAATTTTCTCTTCCTTTAGGGTTACTACCCTTTTGACCTTTTGACCTTTTCTTTTGTCTGACTTCTTCTACCACATAGGAGTGGACATCTTGTTATCTTGACTTCTTCAGTTTCCTAATTTATCTCAGGGTTGTATGCTGCCAACTATGGCATTTCCAGAATTACTTCTATCTTTCCTAAGTCACACATGTTCATCCTCATTCTTTCTACATGGCCTTTGTAGTATATATTGTACTCCACTTGGTGTGTAATGGCCCCTCCACTATTATTTGTCCCATCTATGTTTCTGACCATTATCAGTCTTTCTAATTTCTTCAGTTTGAACCTATGTTTAGCCGCCATTCTTTTGTCCATGAACATCCAGGTGGCACCACTGTCTAAGAGTGCTTTTATAGTTATGCCTTCATACATATCTAACTTTTCTACTCCAATACTCATCCACACTTCTCTTAGTATTTTGAAGGTTCTTCTGATCTCTCTTTGACTACTTCCCTCTTTGGCTAAGCTTTCTGACTCTCTTGGTCGTGCACTGCTTTGCTATGCTTTTTCCTCTGTGAGATGCACTGCCTTCTCTCTATATCTACACTATTTCATTCCTTCTAATTTCCTTCTAGAGATTACTCCTTGTTCCCTATTGTCTTCCACATAATACCTCTGGTTTCCATACCTCTCACAAGCTAGGTACAAAACTACTACCTCTCTCATACACTATCCTAGATCCCATAATTGTGCCTCTTTTGGGATGCCTTTTCCACAGTGCTCCTCTACTCTCTTTCTTAACTCTTTTACTAAGCTTCTCTTTCACCCTTGCTGCGCTTCTCGTGGCTTGGCCATATATGCCACCTCATCTTCCTCTACTCTTCTCAGCCTCTTTTCTCCTTCCTGCACCTTTTCCCTAATAGGATATGCTAGCCTCCTTTCTTGCTGCGCCTTTTGTGGCATTACCACATATGCTGTCTTCTTCATCTGCTTCCATAGTGGACACTCCCTGCACTTGTGTCCTTTCTCTCCACACTTAAAACACTCAACCTCCACTCTCTCCTGCTTCTTTATTATCCTCTCCTTTACATCACACTGCATTACTCTACTTGATAACACTTCAAATTTATTTTCAGGAGCGGCTCCCCTCTTTTCCTTTCCTTCCTTATTTCTGCAATTTCGGGCCAGGTGTCCAAACTCTTTGCAACTCCAATATTCTCGTTCTTTTTTTTCTTTTAATTTTTCCCTTAATAAAGTAAGGGCATGCTTTTGTTTGAGCAAGTTGCTCATTAATGAATTGTATTGTTGCAAAGACATAGTGCTATGTCTCTGCAAGGGTATGAAAGTAATGTTGATTCTTGCTAATTACAACTATGTCTGCTAGGGCACAAGATCTTTACTCAGTTAGGTGCCTACTACCCTACTAACTACTGTCTTAATAATAGGGTTAAACTATCATTTCAAGGAGAGGATCCCTACTCTAGACGGCCTTCTAGAAGTAACCATTACTCCTTTGTATATACCACTCACAATAGAGCACAGTACAAGATTTCTACTAAGAAAACAATAACTAATAACACCATCTAGTTGCAAGGTCAGGTCTAGAACATGATGCCTGGGTTTGGTACTGTATTTTCACCTACAGTCCCTAACTGACTGCAAAGTCCCCTTAAGCTAAGGGCCTAGCTATATATGAAGGTGGCTAGTGATCGTGATGACCACCGGCCAAGGGTTGATTTATATGAGAGTAAGAGTAAGCAAGGTCCAAGGTAGATAGTGCTCAAGAAGTGGATATCGAGTTCTAGTGTAAGAAAGCTAAACTCCAAGCCAGAATAAAACCAACTGCTCTTTGTTTAGCAATTGACAAAGAGAACTCGATAAAGTTCTTGTTAGATTTTCAACACTACTTATACAACTACTACATGGTCTGTGCACTATCTTCCCACACCTATCATATGACTGATCATGTGATACTTGTGACATGACACTTTCCTGCACTCTTTTTTGTATAGTAAGTCCAAGATAAAAGAAAAGAAATATAAATAATGACTTAGTCGTTTTGCCAAGTCATGACAAAGGTAGCATCCTAAGCCAGAATGTAACCAAGGACAACTTTTTGATTATTTCAAATGATCCTTCCTACTAGGGTCATAATGCTTGCTCCATAGTCTGGTAATCCTTCAAATTGAGTAGTACTTTGTTGCCAACTTTAAATAGGATGCTTTGGACTTTTTTGTTATAGTACCACTCTTTGACTAAAATTAGACCTGCTCTTGGGTGTCTGCCATATTCAAAATAAAATGAACTTTCTTTAATTTCTTCATGTACTTGATTGTTATATGTAAATTCTGCACTTAGTAGTAGATCTGATCAATTACTAAGGTTATAATCTACATAGCACCTAAGATACTGCTCTAAAGCCTGGTTTACACATTCTGTTTGTCCATCTATTTGTGGATGGTATACTGTTAACATAGTAGATTTTATTTCTAAAATTTTGTACCATTCTTGAAATAGCTCAGCTGAGTATTGTACTCCTCTATCCAAAATAATTTGTAGGGGCAATCCATATAATAGATAAACCTTATCATAAAGTAACTGTACCATATTCTTGAATGAAAACCAATTGTTGATAGGAATAAAATAAGCTCTTTTGATAAGCTAACACAGATAGCATTGTAACTATTTAACTCTGGCAATTGAGTAATTAAGTCTGTTGATATTATTTCCTAAGGCCTGTTAGGCACCTTGTTAGGCATGAGTAGTCCAAAAGGTTGCTGTGGGCAATTTTTCATCTGCTGACATATATCACAACCTGTAATGTATTTCTTGACAAATGTAGTTATCCCAGGCCACTAGTAATTTCTGGAGACTAACTCATAGATCTTCCACTGACCTAGGTATTTAGTGGATGGCAAATCATGGTGTATTTAAACAATCTGTTGTATCATCTACACAATGGGGGATATAGATTTTCCCTTTGTACAGAAGTAGTCTATTCTCATAGTTCTAGTCTTACAAGGATTTTTCAAATTCTCTGGGACTAGACTTGAGTAACAACTTATAGTCTTTGGTGACTTTGTCTAATAAGAGTGTAGCTTTGACCTCCTTTAGGATTATCTTGTCATTTACTGGCAATTTATGAGTAGTCTCTAATGCATTAATAGCAAAGAACTCAGGTTTTAGCAACACCTAGTTTGTATTGTTAAGGTCTATCCCTATCTCATGATTTGCTCATCTGAACAAGGGGTCTTTTGTCTGTATTATCTTTTATGATAGAGTACAAAGTCATGAATAATGTCTATCTTGCTTATCTCCTAGTCAGCTTTTGAGCTATCCTAAAGAATGTAAGGTTCTAATGATCTAACCAGATCTCAATTTTATGTAGATATTCCTCTAGATGATGTCTGTATTTCTCTAGTCCCTGAATTACTATAAGTAGCTCTTTGTCATAGATTTCATAGTTCCTTTCATAGACATCTAATGACTTGGAAAAGAATGTTATTGGATGCCATAGGTTAGTTTGCATATCTTTTTGTGATAAGACTATGCCTGTTACAAAGTCACTAGCATTGGTGGATAATTTAAAGGGATCTTTGTCATTTGGTATTCTCAGGATTGGTATTATAAGAGCCTCAAAAAGAAAATAACTTCCTATGCTTTTGAACAGTTAATCCACAACCTCAAGATATATAATGGAATAAAACTATAAATAGCATGGGAAACTTAAGTAAACCATATCATGTGATTAGGTTAGGTGATTGTATAACATTCTAGAAGAACATGTGACTATGAGACTTTAGTATACAAACTATGTAAAATGTTACAACCTTAAGGAGTAACTTAGGTTGCAACTTCAAGTAAAGACTTGAGGATAATAGGAGAGCTGAGAAAGGAAGGGAATGATACAATTGGTAAAGTGTAGGGAATACAGGAGAGTATCTACTGTATATATACCTATGTACCATAAGGAGTATATAAGGAATACATATAGTAGACATGAGATTTGCTGAGTAAAGAACATGCCCCACCAATGAGGTGCTGACTGAGCCATTAGATATATGAAGTAATATGAAACGAAGAAGTAGTCCATGTGGTTGCCTCATGGTGAACACCTATAAGAAATGAGGTCAATTGTTACAATACCTCCTTCTTAGGGTTTATGTCCTCATGAATCTTCTACAACCTTTCTTCTCCCATAGTGTAGATAGCCACTGACTTTTTCTGTGGTCCCACAATATAACCATCATCTGCTGCTTCTGATATGAACTATGGTTCATGTAGTGGTCCTCTTACATATAGTGGTATTTTGAATCCCCTTCGTACTGTTTCTGAGTTCTGCTTTGATTTGAGCAGTTCTTTAACAATCCAGTTCCAATATCTAGAACTATTTTCTCCATTTCTGCTGATAGTATGATATCCAGCAGATGGTAAGAAGCAAGTAACATTGGATAGAGCTTTGAATTGTTTTTAAACTTGTCAATTTTTTCTGATAACTGTATATTAGGATTTTTGGATGCTGACACCATTGATTCATTACTTGATGATATTGTTGTGGATTTGTCATTGGGTGGTAGTGGAGAGGATTATATTAAAATAACTTCTTTTTCTTCTTCTTTATTTTCTTTTGGGGAAACTGTTGGTTTGACTTGTGGAAGAGAGGTTGTCACAAACTTCTTTCAGTCATATCTCCACCAAATCTTCGACGATTCCCACGGTCTTAATACCAGCTTAAAGCCCTTAAGAAGACCTTTTGATCGATGCCAGTCACGTCTTGAGGCAATCAATAATGGCCGAGATATTAAGCAGATCAACTGGTAACTACTATGTTACTGTTTATTAAATTGCTAATATCTCAGAAACCGCCATGATTGATGCTTTGGTTCTAGACTCAGCAGAAGCCTTCTTTATAACGCTCAGAATGAGCCTAGAAAAACCTCAAGGCAATTAATATTAGTGGAGATATGAAGGCCTCAATGTTTGCACATAGACTTCATTAATTACTCATAGATAGTCATCTGTTCTTTTCTTAGAACAAAGGACAGCCTCCATATGGTTAGGTTATCACTATTTCTAGCACAAAGGCACTACCATATATAGAACAATAGGTAGTAGCATGTGATGATCTGTCCTAGTACACAGACCATCACTTTTCTGTATTTAAGGACTCATAGTCTGAGGATTAGACCTCAGACTTAACAACATCTTTTGTCGCTTATCTAACTCTGCTTACAAGCTCTTGAATCTATATTCAGTTCATCACAAAACAAGTAAGTGACCTTTTGTGATAAAGATGAATTAATTGGTATGTGCAAATGACTCTTGTAGTTCTTGAATATGATTGTTAATTACTAAATGTCCATGGCCTTGGCATGTCGTTAATTCATTTACAAGGTTGCATTGGATACTGTAGAATTGTTGGGATAAGACATCATGCAAGATAAGCCTAAGTGTTTCTGCTACTTTATAGAACTGTATGGCAATGTCTGTGCAATATTCTTCTCCAGTGAGTAATGTGCCTGTTTTTGTATCTGCCATAGTATTGTTGATAATGTCGGCCATCCTAACTAGTTCTTTTGCTTTTTCTTCAAGTCCTACCATAGCTTGAATAGCTTGAATGATACAATCCATTTTGCTTGCCCAATCTTTAGCTTTGTTGTTACAATATATAATCTTGTTATAGGTTTCCTGGTTCCAGGTGAGAGAGGCAGTAGTGGTAGAGGTGTTGGTAGCAGTATTGGTGAAGGAGGATATGTTTAGAAGTATTTCTCAAGTGCTAGTATGCATTTAAGATATTAAAAAATAACCTTTAGTCCTCTCTTTTATAGATTTCATCTCAAAAGCTGTGTTCAATAGTCTTGAATTGCCTCTTTTGCATGTTTTAGATTTGCTTCTGTTATCTATTAGTCATGTTTATTTTCATATCCTTTCCAGTGCACTAGGAACTGAGTGCCTCTTCCTTTTTTGAGATGTCCCCTGATTTCTTCTACTTTATATTCTTCTTCTTCATTGATAATGTCAGGTGGTGGTGCTGGATCCTTGTGTTGACTTGTAAATTCTGCCTTTTTGCAATGTGTTAACAGGTCTTTATTGAAAACATCATATATGACCCATCCTTTTGAAAGCTCTAGTCTGTATGCTATGTATCCGATTTCCTCTTTGACTATAAAGGGTCTATATCTTTTTTGGTCCAGTTTCTTTGAGAGTCAATTTGTTTGAATGTTTCTTGCCTCTAGCCATACTTGTTCTCTTGTTTTGAGACCTTGTGATTGGCATGTTCTCTTGTCATATTGCCTTTTCATTATTTCCTTTGTTTTTTTCCATTGCTGTCTTTGCTTCTTCCCTTATTGTTTCCATCTTCTTTAATAGGCCTTCCAAACTTGGTATTTTTGTTTCTACTGTTAGGTTTCCTTTCCAGGGGTATCTTCCATAGTTTACATAGAATGGAGAGTGTCCTGTTGTTACATGTTTCTTGTCATTATACTAGAATTTTGCTGTTGCTAGCCACTTTGTTCAATTGTCTTGTCTATAGTTGATATAGTGTCTTAGGAACACTTTAACTTCTTGATTGATTTTTTCTGTTTGACTATCTGTTTGTGAATGGTAAGCTGTTGATATTGCTCTTTTGATTCCTAATGCTTTGTACAGTTTTCCTATGAATATTGATATGAATTGGGGTCCTCTGTCACTGATGATCTTCTTTAGTATGCCATGTATTTTCCATATGTCGTCCCAATATATCCTTGCTATTTCACTTGAGAAGATTGAAGTCATTGTGGCCATGAGTCTGATTATTTTGAAGAATTAGTCCATAATTACCAAAATAGTATCTTTGTCTTCTGATCTTGGCAGAGGTCCTATGATATCAATGCTGATTTCTTCCTATGGTGTTTTTGGTGTAGATAAGGGGTGTAAAAGTGCCACTTTCTTCATGTGTTACACCTTGTTCTGTTGACATTCCTAGCATCCTTAGATATATTTTTGTACATCGTTGCATATTCCTGGCCACTAATAGTTTCTCTTGATTAATTCTATTATTTTGTGTTGTTCTGGGTGTCCAATATCTGGTGGGTTGTGGTTGTTACTAAGTATTTTATCTCAAAGTTATCTATTTCTTGGGACATAGATCTTGCTATTTATATAGACAATTTCATTTTCTTCCCATAATTGTCTATCTTTTTTCTCTAGTTGTTTTGTTATTTCTTGTTCCCTTATTTGGATTTTCCTGATTCATTCTTCTATTCCTTCTTCTCTTATTTGTAAATGTTCTTGTCTAAGTAGTACAATAGGTATTTCATCTTAAATTGTTGTTCGTCATACCCATAACTCTTTTTTAAGCATTTGTATATCTTGATTGTCTTCTTTTGTATCTACTTTTTCTCTTCTGAACAATATGTCTGTTTTTGTATTTGTTTTTCCTGGGATATGTTGTAGGGTAAAGTCATAGTCTTATAGTTTCAGATACCATCTTACTTGTCAACTATTGAGTTTGTGTGGTTCTTTGAAGTATTTTAGGTTTTCATGGTCTGTCCATACTTCAAATTTCTCAACTGTGTCCAATAGGTATTATCGCCATTTGTCTAGTGCTTTGACTATTGCTAGTAGTTCTTTGTCATATATCTTATAGTTCCTTTCTGCAGGTGACATTGTTTTTGATAAAAAAGTGACTAGTTTCCATTTGTCTTCTTGTTTGTGTGAGAGAACTCCTCCAATTGCATGTCCTGATGTATCTACTTCTATCCTGAATTTTTCTTCTCTTTTGGGTAGAGCTAGCACTAGTTGTATTGTTATTTTTTGTTTTAATTCTTCAAATGTATTTTGTTCTTTTTCTTCCCATTTCCATTCTCCTTTGCCTTTTAGTTGATTTAATGGTATTGCAATGTGGCTGAAATCTTTGATGAATCATCAATAGAAGTTTACAAAATCTAAGAAGCTTTCAACATCCTTTACTTTTGTTGGTGTTTTTCATTCTTTGATTACTTTGACTTTTTCTTCTTTCATTTGTACTTTTTCATTTCCAACCTGTACTCTTAGTATGGGTATTTCTGTGACATTGAAATCATATTTTGATTGTTTAAAATACAAGTTATGTTTCTCTGCTATTTTGAGGAACCTGATTATGCATTCTTCTAGTTCTCTTTCTGTCTTCACTGGGATTACAAAGTCATCTATGTAGTTTGCAAGGGTTCCTTTATGTAATAGTTCTCAGAAAATACTTGTCATTATCCATTGAAATGTTCCTAGTGAGTTGCATAGTCCAAAGTACATCACTTTTAGTTCAAATAGTCCTTTGTTCATCAAAAAGGCTGCTTTCCATTTATTGCCTTCTTTTATCTATATATTGTTGTATCCCCATATTAGGTCCAATTTGTTGAAGTATTTTGTATCTTTAAGTTTGTCAATTACTTTGTTGATCAGGGATAGTGGCATTTTGTCCTTAATTATGTATTGATTTAGTCATCTGTAGTCTTGTACCAATTGTAGTGTTCCATCTTTCTTTGGGATAAAAAAGCATGGTGCCATATATCTTGAATTTGACTCTATGATGAGTCCTGTCTTTAGTTGTTTATCTAGCCATTGACTAAGTGTTTCTTCTTCTTTGAGTGTCATTGAATAGGCTTTTGCATTGAGTTCCTTTGGTGTTTCTTCTATTAGATTAATTTTGTGGTTCTATTCTCATCGATTAGGTAGTTTTTCAAATTTCTTGTTGAATAAGTATGTAAATAGTTGAACATATTTTGGAAGATCTTCAGAATTTGTTGGATCAGGTTCCTTGTCTTCTTCCTTTGATTTTTCTTCTTCCTTTGGTAGTAATCTTCTTGACCATAGGATGAATTGTATAGATTCATGTTCCATTTTGCAGTGTCCTGGGCATCTTGTAAACCGTATGACTTTTTCTTTCCAGTCTACTTCTAGATTGTATTCTACTAGCCAGTCGTGTTCTAGGAATAGATCTGTTTCCTTAATTTCTAATACTACTGCATTAATTTGTTTGATGTGTCTGTTTGAGTTGATTTCTAAGGGTACAAATTCTTTGATTGTCTTTTCTCTATTTCTTGATCTATCTGAGTTGTATATGTTAAATAGTTTTGGGAGTGATTTGGTGGGTATCTCTTTTTCTTCAACTGCTTTCCTGGTGATGGTGGTATTTGTACATCCAGAGTCAATTAATGTCTTGACCTTGAGTTTTCTTCTATCTTTTGTTCTGATTGTTGAGTGCACTATAAGTTCTGTCACAAACTTCATTCAGTCATATCTTCACCAATTCTTCGACAATTTCCACGGTCTCAAAGCCAGCTTAAATCCCTTAAGAAGACCTTTTGATTGATACTAGTCACATCTCAAAGCAATCAATAATGGCTGAGATATTAGGCAGATCAACTGGTAACCACTATGGTACCATTTATTAAATCGCTAATATCTCAGAAACCGCCGTGATTGATGCTTTGGTTCTAGGCTCAGCAGAAGCCTTCTTCATAACGCTCAGAATGAGCCTAGAACAACCTCAAGGCGATTAATATTAGTGGAGATATGAAGACCTCAATATTTGCATATAAACTTTATTAATTACCCATCGATAGTCATCTGTTCTTTTCTTAGAACAAAGGACAGCCTCCATATGGTTAGGTTATCATTATTCCAGTACAAAGGCACTACCATATGTAGAACAATAGGTAGTAGCATGTAATGATTTGTCCTAGTGCACAGACCATTACAATCCTGTATATAAGGACTTCTTGTCTGAGGATTAGACCTCAGACTTAACAACATATTTTGTCATTGTCTAAACTTCACTTTTTTGAACTATTCAAGTATCAAATTACCCATCACAAATTAGTAAGTGACCTTTTGTAATAGTTTGTTAAGTCTACTATTTTCTGTCCCTCTGGTTTCTATAAAGGACCTGGGGATTGTGTTCATTCCAGATGAGGGTTCTGGGGCATTGAGGGTGTCTCTGTTTCTGTAAAAGAACAGAAGACTTACTGAGGGCTTAGAGTAGGTTTTTGTCAAGGACCTATCTTTATAGTAGACTAGACCCCAGACATAAAGAAGAAGGTCTGTCTCTTAGAATGATGAGAATATGCTAGTGTCATGACTTGGCAAAACAGCTAAGTCATTATTTATATTTTTTTCTTTTTCTTTTACTTTATCTAGGACTTACTACACAGAAGGGAGTGCAGGAAAGTGTCATGTCACAAATGTCACAGTCACAGTCACATGACAGGGAGTCATAATGTCACATGATGTCACATGATAGGCATGGGAAGATAGTACACAGACCAGGTAGTAATTGTATAAGTAGTATAGAAAATCTAATGGAAACTCTATCGAGTTCTCTTTGTCAATTGCTGAACAAAGAGCAGTTAGCTTTATTCCGGCTTGGAGTTTAGCTTTCTTACAGCTAGCTTGTGTATCACAACTAGTCCTAAAAGACTTTATATTTGTGTAAACATTTCTAAAAAACCCTTGCAAGTGGCTAAAACCACTCTAAGATCCCTATTCCTCCTCCATGAGCTAGTGAGAGAAACTGGACATGACATTGACTCTATCCTCTCAAGACAGAACCTCTCATCAAAGTTGGAAGAACACTGTTAGAGTAGTGTAGTGTAGTTTTTCTGTTTACACACTTCATCTACTGAAATAGGAATGTTGTATTCACTTTTGCCCTTAAGCTATGCCTACCAAACACCAAGAAGACTCTTGTTGAACACCTCTTGCTGAAACAGGAGAATATAAAGGACAAGTCATTGCTGAAAAGAATTGAAATGAATTCTACTCTATCTATAAAACTCTATGACAAACTTGTTGAAGCAGACCTTTGCTAGTATAAAGTAGATAATCTCTACTTCTCATTCTGCCCCCCCCAGAGCTATATTTTCACAAAAACAAGAAGTTATTATGCATTAAGTGTTATGAGAGCCCAAAGAAGGAACAAGTTTCCTATGCGTTCAAACACTTGATTGCAAACATCAAGTCATATAATGTAGACAAGATATAAATAGTGTGGGAACTTAAGTAATCATATCACGAGACAAGGACATGTGATCATAGAACATTCTGAAAAAAGCATGTGATCGTGGACTAATAGTGTATAGCCACTTGTAAAAGTAGTATAAGTAGGTAGTCAATCCAATGAGAAACTCTATTGAGTTCTTTCTGAACACTCACCTCGAGTGATCCTTGAGTCATCAAGACTTAGCGGTAACAAAAGAACTCGATTTCACTCCCAAGCACTGATTACCTCAATCCCTGCTCATACTTGTTCAATGTACAGTTGGCTTAATTCCGGTACTGCAAGCGAGTACCCCCATTATTACTTACTCTCTCATTGCCCTCGCTAGTGAGCACAGCGCTCACAAGCATCTTGGATAGCGGGCCCTAGCTATAAAGGGGACTTCTCAGTCAGGAGAGACTGAGGGAGAAGACTGATGTCAGCGTCTAAAGTCCGATGACTGGAATTAAGCCAACTGTCTCTTTGTTCAGAGTTTGACAAAGAGAACTCGATGGAGTTCTCGCTCATTCCTCTACCTACTTATACATTTTACTACTG
>Ga0157361_1000436_pt1 | contig 17000 bp, 14 predicted proteins | sample AttlaeALBM2_FD_111481 | JGI IMG/M metagenome (GOLD analysis project Ga0157361, IMG submission 111481) | Fungus gardens microbial communities from leaf cutter ant in Ribeirão Preto, State of São Paulo, Brazil - Atta laevigata ALBM2 | ecosystem: Host-associated > Fungi > Mycelium > Unclassified ...
CAGGTTTCCCTGAGCGGGCTTCTCTAAATATGGCTCCTCTGACTGGACTCGAACCAGTGACATACGGATTAACAGTCCGCCGTTCTACCGACTGAACTACAGAGGAATCGTGTGAACGAGGCGAATATTAGCGATGCCGATCACCGTTGTCAAAGCCCGACTGCACACTTCTGGTTTAAGTGCGCGGAAAAGCAGCGTATTGCCGCTTTTCTGGCTTGAGCGTTCAGATTTCAAACTGCCAGCAAGATCTCACTTTAAACGCATTTCCGGTGAGATGTTAGATGCGTGTCAAAGTTTTGTTATTTGCCGATTTTAAAACAATCATTTCAGTGCTTTTATGATGAAAATTTCAAATGAAGTATTTATGAAACAAATGAACTGCTTATCATCACGCACGAAATGAGTTTCAAAAAGTAAAACGGGAGTTTGAAATTAACTTGTTGATAAGGAACAGCTTACAACAAGGAGTCGCCGTAAATCAGTTGCATCTGACCAGAAGCCTTACCTCTACAACCAGATAAAAAGCGCCAGCGACGTTGAGTGAATGTAAAAGATATTTTTCATTCGTCGTATCAGCTAACTGAGCACGTTAACAAATAAGAAGGGTTACCTATGAAATTCAAAAAAGCGTTAGTGACTTCCCTGTTAGCTTGCATGTTACCTGCCGCAGTGATGGCAAAAGATATTCAGGTGGGCGTTTCAATGGCGCTGTTTGATGACAACTTCCTCACCATTCTGCGCACGGCAATGCAAAAAGAGATGCAGAAAGACAACGTTAAAGGTCAGGTGGAAGATGCTAAAGGCGATGTGTCGCAGCAGCTGCAACAGGTGCAAAACTTCATTGGTCAGGGCGTTGACGCCATTATCGTTAACCCGGTTGATACCAACGCGGTTAAACCGGTCATGGATGCTGCCACCAAAGCCGGCATTCCGCTGATCTTCGTCAACCGTAAGCCGGCTGGCGAACTCACTGACAAAATGGCGTATGTGGGATCGGACTCCGAGCTGGCCGGTCGTCTGCAGATGGAAGCCCTGGCAAAAGCGCTGAACGGCAAAGGTAACGTAGCCATTCTGATGGGCGATCTGGCGAATGAATCCACCCGCGACCGTACCAAAGGTGTTGAAGCGGTAGTCGCGAAGTATCCGGGCATCAAAGTTGTGCAGAAGCAAACGGCGAAATTCATGCGTAACGATGCCGTGGACGTAGTGAGTAACTGGATGACCGCCGGCGACGATATTCAGGCCATCGCCTCAAACAACGATGAGATGGCTATCGGTGCACTGCAGGCGCTGGGTAAAAACCCGAACCACATCCTGATTGCGGGCGTGGATGGTACGCCGGATGCGCTGCAAATGCTGAAAAACGGCAAGATGGTTGCCACCGTCTTCCAGGATGCTAAAGGGCAGGGCGAGGGCGCAGTGAAAGCGGCGGTGAAACTGGCAAACGGCGAGAAAGTTGAAAAGGTTATCAACATTCCTTATCAGCTGATCACCAAAGACAACATGGCACAGTTCGAAAACCGTAATCAGAAATAACCGAACCCGATAGAGCCGTACGGAGGTGAAGTATGACCGCTTTTGCGCTTGAAGCCGAAGGCATCAGCAAGTTCTTCCCTGGGGTGAAGGCACTCGATAATGTCTCACTGCGGATTAAACCGGGGTCGGTACATGCCCTGATGGGCGAAAATGGCGCGGGCAAATCCACTTTAATGAAGTGCCTTATCGGGATGTATCGTCCCGATAAGGGCACCATCCGCATTAAAGGGGAGCCAGTGCAGTTTCAGGACACTATGGATGCGCTGCGTTCCGGCATCTCCATGATTCACCAGGAGCTGAACCTGGTGCCATACATGACCGTCGCCGAGAACATCTGGCTCGGTCGCGAACCGATGAAGTACGGCTTTGTCGATCACGGCAAGCTCAATAAGCAAACCCAGGCGCTGCTGAATAAACTGAACATCCGCCTGAAGGCGGACCGGCTGGTGGGCGATCTCAGTATTGCCTCCCAGCAGATGGTAGAAATCGCCAAAGCGGTGTCGTGGAACTCCGACATTGTGATCATGGATGAACCGACCTCAGCGCTGACGGAAACCGAAGTTGCGCATCTGTTCACCATCATTCGCGATCTGCGCGCGCAGGGCAAAGCCATCATCTATATCAGCCACAAAATGGATGAGATCTTCTCCATCACCGATGAGATCAGCATCTTCCGCGATGGTACCTGGGTAGGCAGTAACAGCACCACTGCGTTTACCCGCCAGTCGCTCATCACCCAGATGGTAGGGCGTGAACTGACGCAGCTGTTCCCGAAATTCAACAGCGCGATTGGTGAGGATGTGCTGACGGTGCGCAGCCTGACCTGCAAAGATCGCTTCACCGACGTCAGCTTTACCGTGCGCAAAGGCGAAATTCTCGGCGTCGCCGGGCTGGTAGGCGCCGGGCGCAGCGAAGTCATGGAAAGCCTGTTCGGTATGGAGAGCTTCGACAGCGGTGAGATCCTGATTGACGGCGTGCCGGTGAAGATCGACTCCCCCTCAACGGCCATTGAGAAGGGTATGGCGTTCCTCACCGAGGACCGCAAAAAGTCCGGGCTGTTCCTGGTGCTGTCGGTGCTGGAGAACATGAGCATCGTCAACATGCCGGACTATATCGGCAAAAGCGGTTTTGTCAGCCATATGAAGATGGCGCAGGACTGCATGGAGCAGATCCGCAAGCTCAACATTAAAACTCCGACCATGGATCAGATCATCAACAATCTGAGCGGGGGAAATCAGCAGAAGGTGTTGATTGCGCGCTGGCTGCTGGCACAGCCGAAGATCCTGATCCTCGACGAACCGACGCGCGGTATTGATGTCGGCGCGAAAGCGGAGATCTACCGCCTGATCAGCGAACTGGCTAACCGTGGCGTGGCCATCATCATGGTCTCTTCCGAGCTGCCGGAGATTCTTGGCATGAGTGACCGTGTGATGGTTATGCACGGCGGACGTATAACCGGCATCCTCGATAAAGAAGAGGCCGACCAGGAAACCATTTTGTCGTTGGCATCCGAGTGAGGCGCAAATCCCTATGAGCAACGTAAAAGTATCGGCCCCTGAGGCCTCCGAACAGACGTCATTTTTTAGCAATCTGCGCCATAAGATGCCGAAAGATACCGGCATCTTCGTGGTGATGTTAGGCATTGCGTTGATTTTTGAAATTGCCGGCTGGTACGTACGTGACCAGTCATTTCTGCTCAACACCAACCGTTTAGTCCTGATCGTATTACAGGTGGCGATTATCGGTATCATCGCCGTCGGCGTCACCCAGGTCATCATCACCACCGGTATTGATCTCTCGTCCGGCTCGGTGATTGCGCTAACCGCGGTCGTGGCCGCCAGCCTGGCGCAAACGTCGGACAGCCTGTCGCCGATGTACCCGTCGCTGGTTAACCTGCCGGCAGCCATTCCGATTGGCGCAGGGATCGGCGTAGGCCTGCTGTGCGGCGTGATCAACGGCGTGCTGATTACCCGCACCGGCATTCCGCCGTTTATCGCTACGCTCGGCATGATGGTTTCAGCGCGCGGTCTGGCGCAGTACTACACGCAGGGTAACCCCATCAGCTTCCTCTCCGATGGCTTTACCTCGATTGGCCAGGGAGCGATGCCGGTGATTATCTTCCTGGTGGTCGCGTTCCTGTTCCACATCGCGCTCAAGCACACGCGTTATGGCAAATATGTCTACGCGATTGGCGGCAACATGACCTCCGCCAAAGTCTCCGGTATCAATGTTAATAAGTACCTGATTATCGTCTATACCATTGCCGGTGCGCTCTCCGGGCTGGCGGGTGTAGTGCTGGCGGCGCGCGTCAGCAGCGGCCAGTCGAGCATGGGGATGGCCTATGAGCTGGACGCCATCGCCGCGGCAGTTATCGGCGGCAGCAGCCTGATGGGCGGCGTCGGGCGTATTACCGGCACCTTGATTGGTGCAGTGATTCTCGGCCTGATCAAAAGTGGCTTCACCTTTGTGGGTGTCGATGCCTATGTGCAGGACATCATTAAAGGGATGATTATTGTGGCAGCGGTGTCGATTGATATGCATCGCAACCGCAAAAAACGCTGATACGCGTCGGCGTTTACGTTCTGACTGCGTTGGCTGCGCTTGCTTACCCCGGTCACATGGTTACTTATGTTCCCGGGGATGCGCAATCTTGCCGCCTTGTTACAACGTAAACGGCTTAGCGTATCGCTGCTTCCATCCCATTATCCTCTTCAACTCACGCTATTACGCCGGGAAAAGCCTGGGCCGTGCCGCCACCAATAAGTTTTCCCACTGGTTGTTTCCGGGCACCTCGCGTATTTGCTTTCGTTCAGCCCTTAACTGCGCACTTATTGCGCCATTTGCACCACATCTGCCCAGCGGGTCATCACTTTTTTGCACGTTAGCCTCGCAAAAGCTGCACTACTCTGGTGCGTCTTAGTGTCTGCCACGTTTGGAAACAGTATGACTGCGGCTTATTAACCCGTTTGAGGTAATCAGAAACGCTTATTTTCCCGCCCCTTAGGAAAAATCTGCCCGTTCAATTTATTGTGCACACAACTCTGGCCCGCATATTGCAAATTCATCTCCACAAGCCAGCAGGCTGAGAACAGATGCTCAGGCATTCGGGGATTCCGTGACGGAGGCAATATGAATTTAAGGCGACTGAAGTATTTTGTGAAAATCGTCGACATCGGCAGCCTGACTCAGGCAGCAGAAGTGCTGCACATCGCGCAGCCGGCCCTCAGCCAGCAAGTGGCGACACTGGAAAATGAGCTCGACCAGCAGCTGTTGATCCGCACCAAACGCGGCGTAACGCCAACCGAGGCCGGTAAGATTCTCTATGCCCATGCGCGTACCATTCTGCGCCAGTGCGAACAGGCACAGACCGCAGTGATCAACGCCGGACAGGCGCTGAATGGCCAAGTGTCAATCGGCCTGGCGCCGGGCACCGCCGCCTCGTCTCTTACCATGCCGCTGCTGCAAACCGTGCGTGAACAGTATCCGGAGGTACTGGTCTATCTGCATGAGAACAGCGGCGCATCGCTTAACGATAAAGTGATGAACGGCCAGCTGGATATGGCGGTACTGTATGACCGTGCGCCCACCGCCGGCATCAACAGCATCCCGTTAATGAAAGAGGAGTTGTACCTGGTCGGGGCGACCGTCTGTCCGGGATCATCGGTTGATTTAACCGAGGTGGCGCAGATGAATCTGTTTCTGCCGCGTGATTACAGCGCGGTGCGCAAACGCGTCGATGAAGCCTTCTCGCTGCGCCGCCTGAGCGCCAAAATCATCGGTGAAATTGAGTCCATCTCTACCCTGACCGCTGCCGTCTCCAGCGGTATGGGCGTTACGGTACTGCCGGAATCGGCAGCCCGCGCACTGGTCAGCTCCACGCATGCATGGATGGCGCGTATCAACAGCCCATCGCTGAATCTGCCGCTGTCGCTGAATATCTCTGCCCGACTGCCGCTTTCACCTTCGGCGCAGGCGGTAAAAAATATTCTGCTGTCGCTGCTGAATAAGCCACTGACAGAGGACCGCGAGCTAATGCTGGTGGGATAACCCTCCCGGCGGCCCTGACGGGTCGCCACGCTGCCTTTTACTCCATCTCCCGGTATTAACACGGCCCTGTTGCCTTATTACTATTCTGCATAACGCACCGTTTTTTATTATTTGTTGCTATCACTGCAACTTCATAACATGGACGAAACAGGGCAGGGAACAGGAGAAAAGGGTGTGAATTTCCAGCAACTTAAAATTATACGCGAAGCGGCCCGTTGCGAATTCAACCTGACAGAAGTCGCGAACACGTTGTTTACCTCACAATCCGGGGTAAGCCGCCATATACGCGATCTGGAAGATGAACTGGGCGTTGAGATCTTTATCCGCCGGGGCAAACGGCTGCTGGGGATGACAGAGCCGGGCAAAGCGCTGCTGACCATTGCTGAGCGCATCCTTGATGAGGCTGGCAAAGTGCGCCGACTGGCGGATGTGTTTACCAATGAAACCAGCGGCGTACTTACCATCGCCACCACGCATACCCAGGCGCGCTATAGCCTGCCGCGCGTCATTAAAGCGTTCCGCCAGCTCTATCCCAACGTACGGCTGGAACTTAATCAGGGCTCGCCGCAGGAGATTGTAGCGATGCTGCTGGCGGGCGAAGCGGACATTGGCATCGCTTCTGAACAGCTGGTCAATAACAGCAGCCTTGCCGCTTTTCCGTGGTTCAGCTGGCATCACTCGCTGCTGGTGCCGCATGACCATGCCTTACTGCAGCAGCAGCCGGTCACGCTGGCCAGCCTGAGCCGTCATCCACTGATCACCTACCGTCAGGGCATTACCGGCCGTTCACGCGTTGACCGCGCCTTCCAGACCGCCGGACTCAAACCCGACATCGTGCTCAGCGCCCAGGACTCCGACGTCGTGAAAACCTATGTTGAACTCGGGCTGGGCGTCGGCATTCTCGCCGATCAGGCCTGTGATATTTATGATGGTGAAGATTTAGTCAAAATTGATGCGCATCACCTGTTTGAGGCCAATACCGTCTGGCTGGGCCTGAAGCGCGGCCAGCTGCAGCGCAACTATGTGTGGCAGTTCCTTGAGCTGTGTAATGCGAATCTTTCGCTGGAGGAGATCAAGCGCCAGGCGCTCTCCTACGAGACCGACGACGAACCCGCCATCGACTTCCAGATTTAACCCCTTTTCAGGCCCGCTGCGGGCCTTTTTTATTTTCATCGTGCTGTTCGCGTGTCACTCTGACGGCCACCAGAAATGCAGGGAGAGAAGCATGAGCATCGTATTACGCGCCATGACCGTGGCCGATCGTGAAGCCGGTTTTGCTTTAACGCAGCAGCTCGGCTGGGCGCACCGGCGTGAAGATTGGGAACAACTGATCGCGCTGGGGGATGGCGTCGTTGCGGAAGAGCAGGGCAACTATCTGGGCGGGGCGATAGGCTGGCGCTGGGGAGCACATGCCGCCACTATTGGTCTGGTGATTGTTGACCGCAGCGCGCGCGGGCGGGGCATTGGGCAGCAGCTGATGCTGGCGCTGCTGGAGAAGTATCCCGGCTGCAGCGTGCGGCTGCATGCCACCGACATGGGCCAGCCGCTCTATGAGAAGCTCGGCTTTACTCCCTGTGGACGCATCTGGCAGCACCAGACGCCGGCGCTGAAGATCGCCCCGCCGGTCGCGCTGCCACCGGGGTTGAGCCTGCGCGCTGCCACGCCGCAGGATAGCGCCGCGCTTAACGCGCTGGATTACCAGGCCAACGGCATGCAGCGCGATCGCCTGATGCACCTGCTGCTGGGCCAGGCCGTGGTACTGGAAGATGCCGCCCACCGGTTACAGGGTTTTGCCAGCCTGCGCCGTTTCGGCCACGGTTTCACCCTCGGGCCGGTGATTGCCCGGGATCTGGCGGGGGCAAAGGCCCTGATGGCGCAGTGTCTGCAGGATCTGCAGGGGCAGTTTGTCCGGATTGATACGCCCAGCCCGGCGCTGGCTGCGTGGGCGGATAGCCTCGGTTTACAGCAGGTTGATGCACCGGCCGCCATGGTGCACGGTACGCCCTGGCAGGCAGCGGCGGAGGGCGTACAGACCTTTGCTCTGGTATCACCGGCGCTGGGCTAAATAAGCCCAACGGCAGAGAACGTTAAGCCAGACGCGCTGATTGTCGGCGAACAGGTTGAACACTGCTACTCGCGCATTCGTCGTCTACCCTTAACATCTGCTAACTGTGTTAAGGGAGAGCCAGACATGAGTAAAAAAACCAGTGATTTCTTCGTTGAGCGCCTGCAGGCCTGGGGCGTAACGCGCATTTATGGCTATCCGGGTGATGGGATCAACGGCGTGCTGGGCGCCATTCAGCGCGCTAATAAAGCGGGCGCAGGCATCGAATTTATTCAGGTGCGCCACGAAGAGATGGCGGCCTTTATGGCGGCCGGGCACGCTAAATTTACCGGTGAGCTGGGCGTCTGCCTCTCAACCGGCGGACCGGGCGCTACCCATCTGCTTACCGGCCTGTACGATGCCAAAATGGATCACGCGCCGGTGCTGGCGATCGCCGGGCAGGCGGAAGCCACGGCGCGCGGTGCCAGCTATCAGCAGGAGATGAATCTTGACCGCATCTTTGCGGATGTGGCGAACTTTGTGCAGGAAGCCGCCGCCCCGGCGCAGGTGCAGCATCTGGTGGATCGCGGCGTGCGCATTGCCAAGGCGCAAAACGGCGTTGCGGTGCTGATTCTGCCGAAAGACATTCAGGACAAAGCCTGGCAGCCGCCGCAGCACGCGCACGGGTTTACCCACTCCGGGCCGGGGTACCAACGGCCTAAAATTGTGCCGTATGAAGAGGATCTGCGCCGTGCGGCCGATGTACTGAATGCCGGCAAGAAGGTGGCCATTTTGATCGGCTCTGGCGCACGCACCGCTGCGGTGGAAGTGGTACAGGCGGCCAATGTCCTGGGTGCAGGCGTGGCCAAAGCGCTGTTGGGCAAAGATGTATTGCCGGACGATGCGCCGTTTGTGACCGGCTCAATTGGCCTGCTGGGCACTAAACCCTCCTGGGAGCTGATGCAGAATTGCGACACCTTGCTGATGATTGGCACCGGCTTCCCGTGGACAGAGTTTTTACCGGCGGAGGGCAAAGTACGGGCGGTGCAGATCGATATCGATCCGGCCATGCTCGGCCTGCGCTATCCGTGCGAGGTCAATCTGCATGGCGATGCGGCCGAAACCCTGCGCGCACTGCTGCCGCTGCTGACCCACAAAGACGATCGCGAATGGCAGGAGCAGATTGCCGTACAGGTGCGCGACTGGTGGACGCTGATGGGAGCGCGCGCGATGGCGCCGGCAAATCCGGTCAATCCACAACGCGTGGTGTGGGAGATGTCGCCGCAGTTGCCGGATAACGCAATAGTGACCTCTGATTCCGGCTCCTGTGCCAACTGGTTTGCGCGCGATTACCGGGTGAAACAGGGCCAGCGCGCGACCTTGTCAGGCGGATTAGCCTGCATGGGAGCCGCGGTGCCGTTTGCCATTGCGGCGAAGTTCGCTTATCCCGAGAAGCCAGTGGTCGCGCTGGTGGGCGACGGGGCGATGCAGATGAACAACATGGCAGAGCTGATAACCATTCAGAAATACTGGCAGCAGTGGGCCGATCCGCGCCTGATCGTGTGCGTGTTCAACAATCAGGATCTTAACCAGGTGACCTGGGAGCAGCGCGTGATGGAGGGCAATCCGCGCTTTGAAGCCAGCCAGCAGTTACCGGACGTGCAATATGCGCGCTTCGCTGAGAGTCTGGGTCTGCAGGGGATATTTGTCGATCGTCCGGAAGACCTGGCCGCAGCCTGGCAGCAGGCGCTGAGCGCCACGAAACCGGTGGTGCTGGAAGTGAAAACTGACCCGGAAGTCGCGCCGTTGCCGCCGCACATCACCTTCAAGCAGGCCAAAGCCTTTATGTCGTCAATGGCAAAAGGCGATCGCGGCGTAACGCAGGTTATCAGCGATACGGCCAGCCAGCTGCTGCACCCTAAGCGCTAGCACGGCGTGCTAATCGCCCCGGGAAGCGATCGGCCAGGCTTCCCGTGGCATTCCTGTAAAACCGTTGCTCACCTGGAATCTATAGCCGCACCGTCACTTGTAGGGTGCGCATTCATGCGCACCGAAAATCCCGGTTGAAGGTCACCATAAATGGCGATCCTGTAAAACCGTTGCGCACCTGAAATCCGTCCCCGCACCAGCCTCGAATCCACAACCGCACCGTCACCTGTAGGGTGCGCATTCATGCGCACCGAAAATGCCGGTTGAAGGTCACCATAAATGGCGACCCTGTAAAACCGTTGCTCACCTGGGATCGGTCACCGCACCTGCCCGGAACCAACAACCGCACTGTCACCTGTAGGGTGCGCATTCATGCGCACCTGGAATATATAACCGGTCCAACTCCCAGCGTTTCGGGTTATCTTCGATATACTGTCGGATCATTGATAACTCATTCTCATCCCGAATAACGCGATCGTAAAAACTGCGCTGCCAGATCTTAAACCCCATATCACGGGTTACGCCGCCTTTAAATAAACTCATCATTTGCGGAATGGTGCGTGTGTTTCCGGCGTTGATCCACAGGATGCCATGCAGATGATTGGGCATAATAACAAAGGCATCCGTTGATACAGCATTATAGAGTAGCGGCATGTCATACCATGCCTGTTTTACCTTCTCGCCCAAAAGATTGGTCACCATTTTCCCGGCAGAAATATGGCCGAATCGCGACATACGTTGATGACAAACCAGCGTGAGAAAATAAGCCCCCTCTGAACGGTAATCGAAATCTTTTAGACGCGGATATTTCCGTTTTTTCATCATGGCCTCCGTGGCGCAAAGAATGTGCACTCTATGCGCCAGTAAAGCGAGGAGATGAGTCAATCGCCGGGAAATGTATTCCATAATTCAGGTCGTTATTAGCGGTGACCCTGTCAGTGTGCATTCATGCGCCCCTGGCCGTACCACAGAACACTGCTTCACATCATCCGCTCTATCTCGCTAAACGGCACCGCCTGGCTGAACAGATATCCCTGCAGCTGATTACAGCCCGCATCGGCCAGGGCGTTTTTCTGCCCTTCGGTTTCGACACCTTCGGCGGTGACGGTCAGGCCCATGGCATGGCCCAGGCGCACCACGGATTCGACAATCGCGGTGGAGTTCTGCGCTACGCCGAGCGATTGGGTAAACGAGCGATCGATTTTGATTTTATCCACCGGGAAGGTGCTGAGGTAATTCAGGCTGGAGTAGCCCGTACCAAAATCATCCAGCGCAATACGGAAGCCTGCGTCACGCAGGGCGATGATGCTGTTGCGCGCCTCATGCTCGTCTTCAATCAGCACGCCTTCGGTGATCTCCAGCTCCATACGCTGCGCATCGGCGCCTTCTTCCTGCACAATCTCAATGATCCGCCCGACAAATCCGCTGGCGCGAAACTGCACCGGCGAGACATTAACTGCCACAATCACCTGCGGCAGCTTCAGCGAGGTGCGACAGGCCTCGCGCAGTACCCACTCGCCGAGCGGAATAATCATGCCGGTCTCTTCGGCGATGGCGATAAAATCGGCCGGTGACACATCGCCGCGCACGGGGTGGTGCCAGCGCAGCAGCGCCTCCAGCCCGACCACCCGCTGACCGCTGATCTCCATCAACGGCTGATACCAGACCGCCAGCCCGTCAAAATTATGCAGTGCCTGGCGCAGATCCGCTGCTATCTGCTGGCGCGTGCGCAGCGACTCATCCATCACGCGTTCAAACTGGCGATACTGACCGCGGCCATTGTTTTTCGCTTCGTAGAGGGCGATATCGGCTTTGCGCATCAGCTCCTGCCGGTCAATCCCATCCTTCGGCGCCAGCGCCAGACCAATACTCACGCCCACCCACAGCTCACTGCCCACCAGCTGATAGGGCTCACTTAAGCGGCTGATAATGCGTTTTGCCAGCGCCTGCACCTGGCCCATATTCTCGACATCAGGCATCACGATAATGAATTCGTCACCGCCAATGCGACCCACGGTATCGCTGGCGCGCACCATCTCACCCAGCCGGCGCGCGACCTCCATAATCAGTTCGTCTCCCGCGTGATGACCGTAGGTGTCGTTGATGTTCTTAAAGCGGTCTAGATCGAGCAGCAGCAGCGCTACGCGCTGATCGTGACGCGCCGAAGCCGCCAGCGCCTGCGTAAGGCGATCCTCTACCAGCGCGCGATTCGGCAGGCCGGTCAGCACATCATGAAACGCCAGATGCTGTGCCTGCGCTTCGCTTGCGCCCAGCTTCAGCAGCGATTGCGACAGGCTCAGGGAGGAGGTCCAGATGCGGCGCACCATAAACAGACACAGTAGGGTAATTAACAGCACCGAAATCAGGGTAGTGGGGCCCAGCGTACGCAGCATCTGGGCACCGGGTTTATCCGGCATCCAGCTGAGGTAGCCCACTGGCTCACCCTGCTGCGAATTGAGCTGGTACAGCGCTTTTGTCCCGTCCTGGGGCGCGCCATCGCTGAAGTGCAGCTGCCGCAGCTGGCTGCGGTCGGAAAGGTTACGCAGGTAGCCATCATCCAGAAACTTAATGCTCACCAGCCGGTAACGGCCGGCTTCACGCGTACTGCTGATATCCCCCACCGCCAGCGCCGCGGCACGCTGGCCGATGCGCACAAAATCGGCGCGGTCGCTGGGACCGGCGACAACATCACTTCGCATCACCAGCGGGCTGAGCAGTAAATCCTGTAGATAGGGGCCGATACGCTTATCGGGTACCGGCACGCCGTTACGCCACACCTCCACCGGCTGGTTATTGCGATCCAGCAGCAGAATCAGCTGGTGATCAAACATATCGTACAGCCAGCTGCCAATATTCTGGTTCAGCCACGCCGGATCGGGCTGAGAGAGGGCCAGCTGATCGGCCAACGGTGACCAGCGGGTCAGGCTGCGCAGCTGGCGCAGATGTTCACTCAGGCTCTGTTCGAAGGATGCCTGGATCATACGCTGCTGCTGGTCGCGCGCCTCATTATTGGTCACCGAACTGCCCCAGAATAGCCCTGCGCCAGCACCGGCAAAGGTAAGCAGCAAAATCGCCATCAGTGGCAGAATCACTTCCCGCACAAAATTGCGCCGAAAACTGTCAGACAGTTTCATCGTGTTAATCATTTATGGGTCCGTGTTACAGGGAGGGCTTACTCATTAAGTTAGCAGAACTTCAGTGAGCTGCATGGTACAAGGGAAGCGGTAACGCAGTGAATTTGAGTGATATTTTTTGACGTCGCCCACAGTAATGACAGTTAAAAATTTTTTATCAAACTCTGCGCGCGTTGCCTCTGATCGTGCTGCCCTAAAGCAAATTCATCCGCACGTCACTGAGCCGTCACGGCGCTGTCATCTGGCTCCCGCACTGTAGTCGCCATCGCGCAGCTGCTGGCTGCGTCCCTCAACCTGAAGCAAATGAGGTATTGAGCGTGATGGAGATATCCAGACATCCGACCACTGTATACCAGGCGGTAGCCGCCCAGCTGGAGCAGGCGCTGCAGGAGCGTTATCGCTGTGGCGACTATCTGCCCTCCGAGCAGCAGCTGGCCGACCACTATGCCGTTAACCGCCATACGCTACGCCGCGCCGTCGATGAGCTGGTCAACAAAGGGCTGCTGCAACGTCGCCATGGCGTCGGCATTCTGGTGCTGATGCGCCCTTATGACTACCCGCTGCACGCGCAGGCACGCTTTAGTCAGAACCTGCTGGAGCAGGGCAGCCATCCCACCAGTGAGCGTCTGCTGGCGGTGCTGCGTCCGGCCAGCAGCGACGTGGCCAGCGCGCTGGGTATGCAGGAGGGGGATAATGTCATTCATCTGCGCACGCTGCGCCGCGTCAATGGCGTGCCGGTGTGCGTGATCAACCACTATCTGGCAGACCTGCGCTGGTGGCCACAGCTGCAGCAGTTTCACAGCGGATCGCTGCACGACTTCATGCAGCAGCAGCTCGGCCTCGAACTCACCCGCACGCAAACCCGCATCAGCACCCGTCGCGCCCAGGCAAAAGAGTGCAAGCAGCTGGAGATTGCCCTGCAGTCACCGCTGCTCTGTGTGCGCACCCTGAACAGACACCGTGACGGTCAGATAGCGGAGTACTCCGTCAGCCTGACGCGTGGCGACATGATTGAACTTACCCTGGAGCATGAATGAAACAGCAAACAGCGCGTCAGCACTGGCTTTCGGTGCTGGCTCACAGCGATGCCGGCGCCCTGGAGGGGCACTGGCAGCCGCTGCAACTTAAGCCCGTCTATGAGCGCATTCGCCCGGCGGAGACCGGGTTGACCCGTATCCAGGCGCGCATGGGCGGCAGCGGCAAGCGATTTGTGATGGGCGATGCCACCGTCACGCGGGCGGTGGTAAAGCTGCATGACGGCACGCTGGGCTTTAGCTATGTGCTGGGGCGCGATAAAGCGCATGCCGAGCGCTGCGCCCTGATCGACGCGCTGCTGCAACAGCCGGAGACCCATGCGCTTTTGCAGGATGCCCTGATCACCCCGCTGGCGGCACTGCGTGAAGAGCAGCGTCAGCTGCGCGCACGTGAGATCGCCCGCTCAAAAGTGGATTTCTTTACCCTGGTGCGCGGAGATAACGCATGACATTACTGGCAAGTTTTACCCATCCGGTGGCTGATGCCCAGCGTGCTTTCCGCCGTATTCTGAAAGCGATGAGCGAGCCGGGCGTGATGGTTTCGCTGCCGCTGGCGCAGGGCTGGGGCGAGCTGTCCCCGGCGGCCACCGCGGTGCTGCTGACGCTGGTCGATCAGGAGAGCGCGCTGTGGCTGGATCAGCGCGTTGATAGCGACACGCTGCGCAGCAACCTGCGTTTTCACACCGGCGTACCGATTGTGGCGGAACGTGACGCACCCTTCGCGCTGACCCATGCGGCCGCCAATCCCGATCCGGCCCTGTTTGCGGCCGGTGACAACATGGCACCGGAGAAGAGCACCACGCTGATTGTCGAGGTGCCAGCGCTCAACGGCGGCCTGACGCTGCGTCTCTCCGGCCCGGGCCTGCGTGAATCCCGCGCTATCGCCCCGCAGCTGCCGGCAGCGATCCTGCACTATCTGCGCGAACGTCCCCATCCCTTCCCGCAGGGCGTGGATCTGATTTTTACCTGTGGCGAAGCGATGATGGCGCTGCCACGCACCACTGACGTGGAGGTGTGCTGATGTACGTGGCCGTCAAAGGGGGGGAGAAGGCGATAGCCCACGCCCATCAGCTGCAGGCCGATCTGCGCCGCGGCGACCGCAGCGTGGCAGAACTTGGTTGCGATCAGGTGGCAGAGCAGCTGGGTCTGGCGGTGGATCGCGTGATGACGGAAGGCGGTATCTATGATCCGCAGCTGGCGGCGCTGGCGATCAAGCAGGCGAGCGGCGATCTGGTCGAAGCCATCTTTCTGCTGCGCGCCTACCGCACCACGCTGCCGCGTCTTGCCGACAGCCTGGCGCTGGAGACGCACGAAATGCGCCTCGAGCGCCGCATCTCCGCCGTCTACAAAGATCTGCCCGGCGGTCAGGTGCTGGGGCCGACTTACGATTACAGCCACCGCCTGCTGGATTTTACTCTGCTGGCGAATGGCGAAACGCCGGCGACCGCACGTGACGATCAGGCACTGCCTGAGCATTGCCCGCACGTCTTCAGCATGATGAGCGACGAAGGGCTGGCCGCACGCGAAGTGGATGACGGCAGCGAACCGTGCGACATCACGCGTGAGCCGCCAGGCTATCCCGCTTCCCGCGCCGCACGGCTGCAGCAGCTGGTACGCGGCGATGAGGGCTTTCTGCTGGCGCTGGGCTACTCCACGCAGCGCGGCTATGGCCGCAACCATCCGTTTGCCGGTGAGATCCGCACCGGCTATCTCAGCGTCTCGATCTGCCCGGAAGAGCTCGGTTTTGACATCGACATCGGCGAAATCCTGCTGACCGAGTGCGAGATGGTGAACGGTTTCACTACCGAAGGCGGCAGCGCGCCGCACTTCACGCGCGGCTACGGTCTGGTCTTCGGACGGGCTGAGCGCAAAGCGATGGCGATGGCGCTGGTGGACCGCGCACTGCAGGCGCCTGACTACCACGAACGCATTGCCGGCCCGGCGCAGGATGAAGAGTTTGTGCTGTCGCACGCTGACAACGTTGAAGCGGCCGGCTTTGTCTCGCACCTGAAACTGCCGCACTACGTCGATTTCCAGGCGGAGCTGGAGCTGCTGAAGCGGCTGCGCCAACAGTATCAGGAGCAGAACAATGCGTGAGTTAACCGGCTACAACAACGGTTATCTGGATGAGCAGACCAAGCGCACCCTGCGCCGCGCCATCCTTAAAGCGGTCGCCATTCCCGGTTATCAGGTGCCGTTTGCCGGCCGCGAAATGCCGATGCCGTATGGCTGGGGCACCGGCGGTATTCAGATCACCGCCAGCATCATCGGCGATAGCGACGTGCTGAAGGTGATTGACCAGGGCGCAGATGACACCACCAATGCGGTTTCGATCCGCCACTTTTTCCGGCGCGTCAGCGGCGCGGCAACCACCGAACGCACCAGCGAAGCCACGCTGATTCAGACGCGCCACCGCATTCCGGAGACGCCGTTGCAGGAGGATCAGGTGCTGATTTATCAGGTGCCGATCCCGGAGCCGCTGCGCTTTATTGAGCCGCGCGAGACCGAAACCCGCACCATGCACGCGCTGGAGGAGTACGGCATTATGCAGGTGAAGCTGTATGAAGATATCGCCCGCTACGGCCATATTGCGACAACCTATGCTTATCCGGTAAAGGTCAACGATCGCTACGTCATGGACCCATCGCCCATTCCCAAATTCGACAACCCCAAAATGCACATGATGCCGGCGCTGCAGCTGTTTGGCGCCGGGCGTGAAAAACGCATCTATGCGCTGCCGCCCCATACCAAAGTGGAGAGTCTGGACTTTGACGATCATCCGTTTAGCGTGCAGCGCTGGGCGCACCCCTGCGCGCTGTGCGGTTCACGCCACAGCTACCTCGATGAAGTGGTGATGGATGACGCCGGTACGCGCATGTTTGTCTGCTCCGATACCGATTTTTGCCACCAGCAGCAGGAACAACAGCATGCACAGTGAACAGCCGCTGCTTGCGGTCAACAACCTGACGCACCTCTACGCGCCAGGCAAAGGCTTTGAAGAGGTCAGCTTTGCGCTCTATCCCGGGGAAGTACTGGGGATCGTCGGCGAGTCCGGCTCGGGTAAAACTACGCTGCTGCGCAGCCTGTCGGCACGCTTAGCGCCGCAAGAGGGCAACATTCTGTATCGCGGGCAGGATCTCTATCAGCTGAGCGAGAGCGAGCGCCGCCGTCTGCTGCGCACCGAGTGGGGCGTGGTGCATCAGCATCCGCTGGATGGCCTGCGTCCGCAGGTGACGGCGGGCGGCAATATTGGTGAGCGTCTGATGGCGATTGGAC
>Ga0157361_1000437_pt1 | contig 16986 bp, 9 predicted proteins | sample AttlaeALBM2_FD_111481 | JGI IMG/M metagenome (GOLD analysis project Ga0157361, IMG submission 111481) | Fungus gardens microbial communities from leaf cutter ant in Ribeirão Preto, State of São Paulo, Brazil - Atta laevigata ALBM2 | ecosystem: Host-associated > Fungi > Mycelium > Unclassified ...
CAAATAAATTGGGATAAATTGGAATAAATTAGAACAGGCAGTGAGCAAAGCGAGCTGACTGTGGCCTCACTGTTGTAGGAAGGGAGCAGAGCGACCTGACTTACAACAGTGCAAACTATTAGTATAGGAAGGGAGCAAAGCAACCTGATGTACAATAAATATTGCTCACTGTGTCGCAGACCGTTGTTGGAAGGGAGCAAAGCAACCTGATCAACAACACTATCTGCAGCTGCACAGACCGTTGTTAAAAGGGAGCAAAGCAACCTGATAAACAACACTACTTACTATTACACAGAATATTGTAGGAAGGGAGCATAGCGGACTGACTTCAGCACAAACTTAATAACACAGAATTAGTAGAGGGTTCTGGATGGGCCGAAGGCCCAGATGAAAACCTTGTCTAGTATGTATCTAGTATGTATGCTGCACTGAATGTGGGATAATGCCTGCTGAGTGAGCATGATAAAGCTTCACCTAATCATGACTAAGTTTTACCTAATGGCTCTCTTTTCATTCAAAAATTCAAATAAATTGGGAAAAATTGGAATAAATTAGAACAGGCAGTGAGCAAAGTGAGCTAACTGTGGCCTTACTGTTGTAGGAAGGGAGCAGAGCAACCTGACTTACAACAGTGCAAACTATTAGTGTAGAAAGGGAGTAGAGCAACCTGACATACAATAAATATTGCTCACTGTGTCGCAGACCGTTGTTGGAAGGGAGCAAAGTGACCTGATCAACGACACTATTTGCAGCTGCATAAACTGTTGTTGGAAGGGAGCAAAGCAACCTAATAGACAACACTACTTACTGTCACATAGACTGTTGTGGGAAGGGAGCATAGTGGACTGACTTCAGCACAAACTTAATAACACAGAATTAGTAGAGGGTTCTGGATGGGCTGGAGGCCCAGATGAAAACCTTGTCTGATGATATTGGTGTATTCTTATGGAGATCAAACTCGTGACACTCATGGACGTCATTTGATGAAATTTGACTCCTGGCACTAACTAATCAGGAGTCAAATCCCCATCACTGACCTTTGTCACACCAATGGTGTACTTTCCAATGAATGAGTGTTTTCAGCTGCTGGAGGAAATCAGTGCTGATGTGTTGAATATGTCCTCTGTGGACTATTATTTCGTCTCCTTTTTTCTCTCATCATTATCTTCTGATTGATTAGTAAGCAATGGGTATGTCTGCCAGCACAGACTTTTCTTACACCTCAGTTCTGCACACTACAGACTGAGGTAAACACTTTTATTATTCCATTTTATATATCATGCTGATATACTTAGACTTAGTGTTCTAATAGGCCGCTTACTCATCTCATTGAAATAAAATGATGTGCTCCTGACGGTCATGATCAACAAGTCCTCCGTCGTACTAGATGACTGTACGTCGTTGGATGGCATCAGGGGTGCGTCAATTCCACTAAATGACTCAGGTTTTCTCAGACCGAGCGTCCGCTTCTACAGGGAGGGTCATTCGCATGAAGCCCTTCTATGACCCCATGAATGCCATGAATCCTGTCTGAAAATGAGCAGGATATTTCTATTCTGTATGGGAATGGACTTGAATTTATAAATACTCTATAGCCAGGTGATCAGATCTTTTTGGATTCCGCATTCCACAATAAGCTAGTACTGAGATGCAGAGGGCCTAAATAGGGCCCAATGTCAGGTGCATGTCTACAGGAGGCATGTGGCCAAGGGAGTAGGATGCGGACGAGGTTGCTAGTAGATAGGTAGTGTGGCTGTATGTTAGATGATCGAATTGCCGTGATCGCACGAGCAAAGGTACGGCCTTCCCTCTCCAGTTGTTGATCGTGGCTGACATTCGAACAATTTATGGGATCGTGCGATCTAAGATTGATGAACAAACAAATAGTGCAAAGCTGTCGAGGTGCTGTCTTATGTCAGGAGGGAGATATAGTTCATTGTGATCCTGCAAGGCGAATCTCATCATACTTGTCTTCGAAGATTTAGCTGCCATGATAATCAGATGATATAATGTGGCCACTAGAACAACTCAATTCAATAAATTTTTTGTACCAGTGCTCCTTCTTTTCGCTGTCTGGATCGAGTTCCCGCCCAGTTCAATTCTTGGAACAATGATAGCTGCTTCTATCATTCCTGTGTCACAGCTTTGTTCTTCGTGTGATAACATCCCACATTCCCTTATCGCTCTCTCCCTCCAATAGTCGAAGTAATGGCAGATCAAGTCGAACTTCTTTCGGTACAAGCCATCCAAGTTGTCAGTGAGTGCTATTTTGTTCGATCGGCTCAGTAGATCAGGGACTAAGTTGACATTTAGAACTCATTGGAAAGATCGATGAATTTCCACACTCGTTGATTGTCAAATGCTCTGACAACGTCAATGTTCGCCTTGAAAAAAAATTGGACAAAGACATCAAGGATGAACAGCATTTGACGCTCACCCAAAACGAGTGGTAAGTTGGGGTATCGTGCTTGAGCAGTCGTACATGCTCATGTGGCGTAGCATGCTCGCAGAAGGAAGTGAACTGAATATAGAAATATGCAAAAAATATTCCCGACGACAGAAGATAAAGATACTCACTGGTTCAGAGGAGGGATCTATGCCTAAAGCTAATATAAAGTTTGACAATTTACAGAAACACTTGTCTTCTAGAACAGGAACAAATCGTGAGGGAATCTTTACCTCGATCTCTCCTGATTTACTCATAGGACCTCAGTAGACTTTGAGGTGAAATTTGATAATCCAATTCAAGGATTGCAACTGTGGCTGGTCATCAAGGTACGCTATCGTTATCGCTGTTATGTTGATTTCCTCTTCGAATACAATTGTAGAGCTGCGACATTGATCTGAATACCATGGATCCATGTATCAGGGAGACGGTGGTAGAACTGAACAAGTTACATTCCGTTCTGCGTCGTTCTGCTTCTGTAAGCGATGTTGCTGGGATGTTTGTTGATTTAGGAATCGCAATCAGCAAGGTGATTGATCGTTGACTAGTATACTCGTGTGTTGTCTAACTTGGGGCAGCTGAGTCATGCTGTATTCTCTTGTATCGAGGTCATATACAAAGTTGGCTCCTTTTCTGTTTTCAATGTCAATAACATTACTAATTGTTTTGGCAGCATTTGAGGGCGCAAGATGAAACTCATGAAGCAATGAAAAGCCTTGCAAAGAGCATCCAAGTGCTCGCTGGCCAACTCTACAGGCTCGCTGAAATTTCAACCTCAGATCAACTGCGCAGTACCATGAGAGAGTTTCCTGTCATCATGGAAGAAGTGGTCATCTTCATTCGGAGATGGCTGAAAAGTTGGATGTGTACGTGTCCATTCATTTTCATCTGGGTGGTTTCGTGACTGATTAGTTGACTCCAGTCAAGTACATTTTTGTTGACTCTCAGAAGGAGAAAGTGATTGAGTTGAAGGACAAATCTGATGCCTTCAAAGATAAATTTGACCGACATCTTGTAGAGATCTGGGTGGAGCAAGGTCTGGTCTTCGTGCCTGATATTCATTGTCCAATCTGACTTATTCGTGGTTACTATCAGTCACCATGGAAAAAAATGCAAAGACGATCGCCGACAAGGAGTCGGATGATTTAGTGAACGCCCTCCGGAAGAAGGAATTAGATGATTTAGTGAGCGCCCTCGGGGAGAATAGGCTCCTCCCTCGCAAACCATGCATGGAAGGAACCCGCAGTGCCATCTTACAAAAGATTGAAAACGACATCAAGAACGTCGATGGCCACAGTGTAATTTGGATCAGGGGATCTCCTGGTGTCGGGAAATCGACATTGGCAGCCAGTATAGCCGCTCGGCTACGGAAACAAGGTCGTCATGTAGTATCATTCCGATTTGACCGCACACAATCCACTATTATCACTACAGACGCCCTCTGGTGTGCTGTTGCCCTTGACCTTGCTCGCATGTACCCCTCCGTACGCCAACACATTCACAACATGGTCCAAGACGATAGGGTGCCTGACCCACACGATATTGATGACCGATTTAAATCTCTTATTGAGATGCCGTTATCCACACTCAATAATGTCCCGCCTGAAAAACTTCCGGTGATTGTGGTTGGTGCATTGGATGAGTGTGGTGGGCTGCGGCATGACCTATCTGGGAAGGAAGATTTCGAGGGTCTTGTACGCACACTGAAGCGTTGGGTTCAGGTTGATCACTTGAAGAAGTTCAAGTTGATCGTTACCAGCCAGGCAGAGAATCATATCACCAGAATCTTCTCCGACACTATTTGCATCCATGTCAATATCCCCTCTGGAAGTGACGTCAAACCAGGAGATAGTGCTTCTGAAGACATCCGTATATTCCTCGAGTCACGCCTCGAGATTATGGGGTTGAAAGTTGCATTGATTGAAAAGGTGCTCAATTGCCTGGTTCCTCGTGCTGCTGGTATATTTATCTGGGCAACAACTGTCGCCAATTTTCTTGAGCGGGATCCCGAAGGACGGTTTGCCATGCTTGAAAAGGATGATAGGAAGGGGTTGAAAGGCTTGGATTCCCTGGATTCTCTGTACTCAATGATCATAAAAGCATCATTTGGACATGGTCTCATAGAGGAAGAGATAAGGGCAGTTGTATCTGTTATGGGTGCAATGATTTTTGCCAAGGAACCACTTGATGACAATGCACTTATAATGCTTCCCAAAGTTAAGATTCCGGGTCTGGATGCAGACAGGTTAGGGCCCATTCGACAAGGTCTCATGTCAGTCATTGATTCTGGTCCTGTCCTTCGCTTCCATCATCGGTCTTTCCAGGACTTTCTTTTATCCCCATCCTTTCTACAACAACACCCTGAGCTTTTGGATATTCAGGATCGCGTCCATCATGAACGTCAGCTCACTAAGTTATGTTTGAGAACTCTGGTATCATCCAAGCTCCACTTCAACATGTGCAGCTTGGAATCTTCTATGGTAAAGAATGTGGATATTCAGACTACTGCAAAAACCACTATTCCTTGTCTTGTTTCATATTCATGTCAATATTGGGCTGATCACCTTGTCAACACTCTGTCCGATGAAACATTGATGGGAGCTCTGAAATTTGTGATGTATGAGAAGCTATTGTTCTGGTTGGAGGTGATGAGCCTACTGGGTAAGACTTACGAAGGGACTTTGATCCTCAAAAGAGCTTTAGGTTGGAGGGTATGTCTCCAATTCATTTCCTGCAATATATCTCTGATGCTAGCTGGCTAGACACTGAACCCTGATCATGAGCTGGCATTGTTCATTCGTGATGCCCTCCGATTTATTTCCGCATTCATTGTCCCGATCTCTCAATCTGCCCCCCATATCTATATTTCTGCCCTCTCATTTGCGCCTGAACAATCTCTTGTTGCCAACAAGTTCCATTCGAGGCTTCCCAACACTGTCGTGGTCACTGAAGGGAAACCTAGTCATTGGCCAATGGTGGTATTCACCGCAGAGCACCATGAGGATCCTGTGTACTCTGTCTTTTCACCTGATGAAAGCACCTTTGCTTCCATATCAGCATCCGGTGATGGTGATAGAATTATGTGTGTCTGTGACTCTGAAACTGGTCATTGCATCTCAGGCCCATTTGAGCTGGCTCATGATGGGTTTCTATTTGATGCCTGCTTCAGTCCTGATGGGAGACGTATTCTACTCGAATTCTATTCTTATGCAGTAGTCTTGGACATTGCGACGGGTGAGGAGCAGTTTCAAATTAAGGGCTGGGATTTCGTCTTCGTTCGTCATAATGGAAGAATTGCGTCAACCCACTGTATAGGTAAAGATGAAGGTATCTATGCCCTAGACGACTCTGAAGATGAAGGTGGAGATCAAACTGGGATTGTAGTCAAGTTATGGGATGCTAGTAATGGAACTCTGATCTGCAACAGGTTGTTCAAGGTGAATGATGTTTCCCGCACCCAATTTTCTCCTGATGGGCATTTCCTGGCCATAGAAAGAAGGTCTGATAGTGTCATTGAATTATGGAATCTGAAAGATGACAAGGATTGCCGACAATTCTCGTATCCTCCTGGAAATCTGTTGTCATTTGTCTTTTCCCCAACCAGTGACTTTTTGATGGGAGTATCTCATTCACGAGCTATCTACCTTTGGAAACTGGACACACAAGAAATGGCATCCTTCAACCATGATTTCGATTATGTGCCAGATGTTATTCATTCACCTTTCACCAATTATCTATTTATCAGACGAGATCACACCGTGAGGATATGGGACGTCTTAGTGACTGGCTTAGAACTGATCTGGGAGACAAATCCTCCAACTACTTCACCTATATGCAGTAGTCGGCCATCACGGGATGGCCATAGGCTTTTAGTTGGATGTGAAGATGGAAGTGTGAGGATGTGGGAACTGGACCTGGAGAATTTGGCGATGAATTGGGTTGACACTATCGACACTCAAGCTGATACCGATATGCCAGAATTTATTGCATTTTCACACTCTGGAAAGATGGTGGCTGTAAAATCAAGGCGATCTCACAATATTGAATTTCTGGATACAGCTACTGGGGAAGTCGTAGCGCGTATGGATATTGACGATGGCATGGAGATTGTATTTTCCCCCGATGAAGATCAGGTAGCGTTTTGGTCTGGTCCTCTCATCACCGTATGCGACATAAAGCACCCAAATAATCGCCTCTCATTCTATCCCAGTCCGATTCAAGATATCTGGATGCGCAAAGTTGCCTTCCAAACATGCAATGACCTGGTTATATGCACCGTCTCATGGGATGGCTCGGGGTTACTGCAAGTTTGGCATCGGCAGGATCCTGCAGGTTTCAAATGCACACATTCTTTAGACATCAAGTCCAAACAATGGTCATTCCCATGCCTGGCACCTGATGGCTTGGCCGTTGTCATCATGCCTTACTCTTCCTCCACCCAATGTCATTTATGGAATCACAGCACTGCTCAGTTTCATCTTGTCAACTTTGATGATCAAGTGCATATTTGCTACTATCCCTTACCTGTGTATTCACCCGACGGGAGACTCTTCGCACATTGGTCTTCCGAAGATTATCACATCCGAGTCTGGAACACACGAACTGGCCGACTCATTTCCAAGTTCCTAACGTCCCGGGTGGGTGCAATGGCCCTCTCACCTACTCTGATTAAACATTCCCCTGGCGACAGACTCATCGCTCTTTGGTTTGAATTTGAAAACACAATACATCTCCTCGACGTCTATACCGGCCATCTGTACGCTAAAATTTTGGGTCGAGGAAGCGCAGACATGGCGTTTATACGAGATGGAACAAAGTTGGCACATTACTCCCCCGACTTTGGCCTGAGAATACTGGATGTCACGGATGAGCACTGGCATTCTGCTCATGGATATGAGCTTACACTGCAGGGCACGACAGATGGATGGGTAATGGGTCGGGACAATGAGCGCCTGTTTTGGGTCCCAGTGGAACATAGGGTCAATCTATGCGTGCCATCGCACAGAGTGGTAATTGGGGTACCCCAAAGGAAGACAACGAGTGTGGACCTCTCTAACTCAAGGTTTGGCAGAAAGTGGACGGAGTGCATTGACAAGGAGTGGTTGAGAGAACTCAAGCAAAAGGAGAAGGAGGTGGGAAACCTGTTGGAAAAGTAAGTCTTATCTTCAGCTCAAGTATTTGGAGATGTTCAAATGGATAGGTGAACTGGAATGTAGGACAAGTCTCATGAGAATTCTTGCCCGTCCCTCTGCTTTTGCGACTAATTGTCCAGACTATTTCCTGTACCAAATCCTCTATCGAAGAAATTAGATAAAATTGTTAGTTATCACCGATAGGAAAGAAGTAAGGTGAATATATACAAGCACTCTTAGTAGATGAAGAATATGTTGTAAATGAGGTTGTTCATATACTTTCTATCTCTTTTTTTTAAAAAAATCAACAATTCATTACACAGAGCTTGATGGCAGGCCATTGTAGTTACACGAGGTTACTACTTAAGTTATGAAGAAAAGAAAAAGGGAGGAAGATGAAGGGAGAAAACCTGTAGGAGAAGCAATAGCTATTGGATGATAGCAAAAAGAAGAAGAGAGTGTATCTATGTGATGCTTTCTTGGAAGCAGAAGGCACCTGGTGTTATGGAGTTGTATTGGGACTATGACTATTATCAGCCTTGGACTGATAACAAGTGGATGGTAGAGGAGATGTTAGCAACAAAGATAACACAATGGACAATATATCAATGCATTGTGGAACAGTTTGAAGAGAGGAGGTTTTGGACTAGACTAGACTATCAAATTGGACTAACTACAGATACTGGACTATAGGAGAAATATTGGATAAACACAAAAATAGTTATGGACCAACTTTGTAGTATTATGGACTTTAGGATAAATGGGAAATCATTGGACTAACCCATTTATAGACTCTGACTTGACTAGTCACTTACTGTTACTTACTAGTACTTAGGGTAGTAACTCTGTGATGTCACTAGATAGGATAAATACAATCCAGAAAGAAGAAGAATAGCAAGTTCTCTCTTTCTGTGATTCAACTAAAACATACTTCTCTTGGAACCCCACATTCCTCTTTGTCCTTGGACTATTCCAGAGAGTGTGACTAAAAGTCTGGACATCCCTACTTTCAATATAACTCTTCTGAAAACCCTAATCAGACTCTTGTCATTATTTATATTTCTTTTCTTTTCTTTTTGGACTTACTACATAAGTGTCATATTCTGGAAATATGATAATTATGCAATTCTTTCTCCTAATAATTCTCCTAAAATTAATAATAGTAGGATAGTGTGGTAGACTACCCTTCTCCTATTCCAGACTTACTATAAGTACTGAGTAGTTACAGTGTAATTCCTCAGTCTGTAAATTAATGTCAATTAGTCCTAATCACATCTCATCCTCTCCGACTCCTCAACTTAAATGGTTAGGACCTCTGTCTTGATGACTTCCACTACTCCAAAATACGTGACCACCTCATGACTGGAGACCAGGGTGCAATACATAAGTTGAAGCCAAGGTTGTTCAACAAGTCATTCTCCACTCCAACATCCTTGACAGTCCACCGGAGTCTTCTTTCTGGTATTGCAATCCCTGTTAAGTAATATCTATTCTCTGAGATAGTATAGTACATCATTCTGGAGTATAACTATTATTACCCTGTTCCTTCACACTCCATCTGTTCGTCCTTGACAATAAGGAAGTAACATGTTACATGGTCATAGGTTAGGGTAGCACCACATGATAGAATCACATGATGAGCATGGGAATAATAGTGCACAGACCATGTAGTAGTTGTATAAGTAGTATACAAAATCTAACAAAGATTCTATTGAGTTTTTCTTGTTAACTTGGATAAGGAGTCTAAGTCATCATAGCTAAGCCTTATATTTATTTTCCTTTATATATCTCTAAGCTCTCATACTCTTCTTTCTTTGATTGATTATCTAATTGACACTTAGTAAGCATATAGTTGTGCCACATAGTAGAACTTAGAAACCTCAGTTCAGTATTTATAGGAACTAAGGTATATTTCAATCTTTCTTATTTGATATAAAGATAGCTGATTGTATCTAGACTTTTGTTTGACAAGTACAATATTTAGTTTAGTGTTTACAGGAACTAAGATTTTTGTCTGATAGCTTCCATTAATCTCTATCTGCAATAAAATTAGATACTCTCCTTATCTGAGTTCACAAGAAAAGCTTAATAGAGTTCCTTGTAAGGATTTAGTAGTAAGCACTTAACCCTACTCCTTATCTAAGTTAACAAGGAGAACTCAATAGAGTTCCTATTAGATTCTTGAGCTACTTATACACAAATAATAACCCTAACCCTAGCTAGTATCTCACACATCTCAATATGACTAAAAGAAAAGAAAAATAAATATTAACTTAGTTGTTTTGCCAAGTCATGATAGGTCATATGTACACACATAGTATTAGAGTGGCCAAAGTGTTTAAGCTATGATCTATCTTTGGTATAAGTGGGATTAATGGGTTTATTGTTGTCATTATTGAGTTCTAGGAAGTTTTTTCCCTTGAAATTATTGACCAAATAGTATAGGTATCATTTGTTATTACTAGAACAGTCCCAAAAGGTAATGAAGTTGTTAGGATCTTTATTGAAGAATTCCTTTAAGTCTTGGGAAATAGCAATAGAATTATCACAAATGGTCACTTACTATTTGTGATAGGTGCTTTGATACTTTAAAGAGTTCAAAAATGCAAAGTTAGACAAGTGACAAAAGATGTTGTTAAGTCTGAGGTCTAATCCTTAGACTATAAGTCCTTATATACAGAATTGTGATAGTCTGTGTACTAGAACAGATCATCACATGCTACTACCTATTGTTCCACATATGGTAGTGCCTTTGTGCTTAATATAGTGATAACTTAACCATATAGAGGCTGTCTATTGTTCTAAGAAAAGGAAAAATGACTATCTATGGGTAATTAATAAAGTTCATGTGCAAACATTGAGGCCTTTATATCTCCACTAATATTAATTGCCTTGAAGTTGTTCTAGGCTCATTCTGAGCATTATAAAGAAGACTTTTGCTGAGCCTAGAACCAAAGTATTGATCATGGTAGTTTCCGAGATATTAGTAATTTAATAAACAGTAACATGATAGTTACCTGTTGATCTGCTTAATATCTTGGCCAATATTGATTGCCTCAAGATGTAACTGGCATCAATCAAAAGGTCTTTTCAAGGGCTTTCTGTAGCCATTAATACTGTGGGAATCATCAAAGAATTGATGGAGATATGGCTGAATGAAGTTTGTGACAAGAATGTAGTTAATAAGAGTGGTATAAGCAGTATAAATGGTATCAGTGACAATAACAATTTGATTTATTTCCTAGATATGGGTAGTCTAACTTATGTCATACCTAATGGCAAACAACTCAGCTTCAGTAGAAGAGATATAGTTTGAGCTAAGAGTAGAGAAGGAGAAGTACTTAGCTATCATGTCTCTGAATTCTTGTTCTAAGAAGGGGAGCTACTCAAATATATCAGACTGAGAAAGTTTGTTTAGAAAGCTAGTGTTAATGGGTTGGTTTTCTACTAAGTTGTATGAGTTGTGAAGGGCCATTCACAAGTCAGTAAAGGTGTTGCATAGTTGGCCTTCAAAGATAGTCTCAATGGCCAGGTGTAAGACTTTAGCCAAGATGACTTAAATTCACTCCAAGTCCAAGTTGACAAGGAGAACTCAATAGAGTCCTCATTTATTTCTTATACACTACTTATATAACTACTACATAGTCTGTGCACTATTTTCCTACACTCCTCATGTGACATGACACTGTGACATCCATTTCATGTGACTGTGACACTTGTGACATGACACTTTCCTGCACTTCTTATGTGTAATAAGTTCAAAAGAAAAAGAAAAAGAAAAGAAATATAAATAATGACTTAGTCATTTTGCCAAGTCATGATAGCAGGAGTGAAGTATAGAGGTAAATCAGGATCACATGACTATGACTTGTAGGCATAGAGAATAGGGAGGTGATGTCTGACATGTCCACATGGCAATGTCATAGAGGAGAGAAGTGAGAGAGGCTAAAAGAAGAAGAAGTTTTCTCTTTTATTTATTTTTAATTGAGTCTCATCAGTTTGTATTTTTAATATAATACTCAGAGAGTCTGAGAGAGAGGGCAATGAAATCTTGATATCTGCCATTATCTTAAGAGCTCAAGAGTTGTCTTATGGCACTTTTCTGAGTTCTAAGTAAAGTAGTTGGGTTGTTGAGGGGACTAGAACCATATACCCTACTTGGTCAAGAGACAAGATGCAGTGGTTGCTCAGATAATCTTCTATGGAGTAGTAGGCCTGAAAAGTCTAGCTAATTATCAACTCAGACTATATTATAGTCATAAGGTTTAGTGTGAGGGTACAGATGAGGGCTTGATTAAGTGTGGTAAGGCCCAAGAGTAGTTTACTCACTACTTTGATAGTGAGCTTGTTATGGTGTATAATGCTAAATTTCTATATTCTCTTTTTAATACCTTTATTCTTGATTCATCCCTACAAACTCTTTAGCATGCAATTGGGACCTAGTACCCTATTCTTAGCTTGTACCAGGCTAATAGTCCCTTTTCTCCCTTTCACTGGGAACCTTAGTTTGCAGCAGGAATAATGTGAGAGTTAAATAGGATGTTGGGAATTAAAAGTAAATTGCCAATGGTATTCTATCCTTAAACAGATGGATAAACAAAGAGGGTTAATCAGGAACTAGAGCAGTACTTAAGGATGTTTATTGACCATAGGCAAGTGTAAGGCTCTAGCCAAGATAACTTAAACTTACTCTAAGTCTGAGTTGACTAAGAAAACTCAATAGAGTCCTCTTCTATTTCTTATATACTACTTATACAACTACTATATAGTCTGTGCACTACTTTCCCACAGTTCTCATGTGACTTAGTCATGTGATGTCACCTGACTGTGACCTATGACCTGGGACCCTATGATACTTAGTCATGTGATATTTTCTCACACTCTATCCTTATGTAGTAAGTCCAGAAAAGAAAAGAAAATATAAATAATGACTTAGCCATTTTACCAAGTCATAACAGTAAGAATAGTAGCCAGATTGGTTAGGGACAGCAGATTTTGCTTACAACAATAAAGCACACTTAAGTACCAAAACATTGCCTTTTAATGCAAATTATAGACAAAATCCCAGGATAGAGTTTGAGATGAGGAGAAAAGAGAAATATGAGGGAGCAGAGAAATTTGTGATAAAGATGAAAGAGATTTAGGAGAAAGCCACAGTAGCACTAGGAAAAGCACAAGAAGAAATGAAAAAGTATACAGATAGGAAAAGAGCAAAAGTTGATGAGTATAAAGTAAGGGACTTAGTGATGCTGAGTGCTAAGGATCTGAAATATCAAATACTTGGGAGGCAGACAGAAAAGTTGACAGAGAGGTTCATAGGCCCTTATAGGATCAAGAAAATTGTATTGTCAAACATAGTAGAATTAGAACTACCCAGTACAGTAAAAATACACCTAGTAGTCAATGTTAGTAGAATATGAAAATATGTAGGGTAAGTAGAGGGACAGAGAAAGGAGCAACTAGCTCCAGTAATTATTGAAGAGGAGGAAAAATAGGAGGTAGAAAGAATCTTGAATAAGTGGCAAATAAGAAGAAAGAACAAGTACTTGGTATGGTGGAAAGGTTTCATAGCAGAATCAAATACTTGGAAAGGAAGGGAAAACTTAGAAAATGCTGAGGAGGCAATCAAAGAATATGAGAAGGAATATCAATGGGACATAAAAGATATGAGGCAGCAAGAAAGAGAAGAAAGAATATTTAAGAGAGGAGAATTACTAGAAAGGTTTATGGTAAAGAAGTCATTTGAGTGATCAGATAAACAATGTGACAAGAAATACTAGAGATGACTGGAAAGAAATTAGAGACAATGGAAAGGAGAACAAATAAAGGGAAGAAGAACTTTAGAAACAATTTGGAAGGAAGAAAAAGAAATTAAGCAAAAAGAATTAGAAATTAGAAAATAAATAGAGAAAGATAAAGATGGAATGGGCAACATGGTAGACCTATACTACAAGCTATAAGTCCTTGAGAGAAGGAACCTTGAGAGGAGAATAGTATTATGACTTGGCAAAATGGCTAAGTTATTATTTATATTCCTTTTCTTTTTTTTCTTATTTAGACTTATTACACAAGGAAAAAGTATGGGAAAGTATCACATGACAATGTCACAAGTCACAAGTCAGGATGTCACAGGGTGAAGTTACATGATGGAGTCACATGATGAGCATGGGAAGATAGTGCACAGACCATGTAGTAGTTGTATAAGTAATATACAAGAAATGAATAAAAACTCTATTAAGTTCTTCTTGTTAACTCAGACTTGGAGTAGATTTAAGTCATTATGACTAAGATCTTACAATAGATGAGAGAGGCCTGTTTTGAGTGACTTGGAGAGTTATAGTATTCATATCTGAGAATAAAGGGAAAAACACACAGAGAATATGAGCTTGTGAACACCTACCCATCTACAGTAGGATTCTTTGTGAGATAATATACAGCATGAGGAAAATAATTTAAACACCTTCAAGCTTGTGCTCTACCTGATAATCATCTAAGAGGGTCATCATTGGTAAAATAAGTAAATGTTATATATCCTCACATTCAATAGGCTAAAAGCAATAAACAAGAGTAATAGTTGAGTCAGTGGAATTACACAAAGTGACATAGTTACTTACAAAAATATTCTTGATAACCCAAGCAAAAACACTCTATATCCCAGGATAGTTCTTCTATGCTTACTTCTTATAATAGTCTTATATAGCATTAGGTCCATCTACTAGGTATGCAAGCTTTTTTCTGGTTTTGATGTTGAGATGAGAATATGGATTGGAGAAAAAAATTGTTCAGGGATTTTTAGATAGGATCTGATATAGCAAAGCAGTAATAGGCTGGCTAATTTGAGGAAGCAAAAGAATTTCTAGTTGAAGTAAGAGTTATCAAGAGCTATTACAAGTCACATACAGAAATAATACTGAAAGCAAAATGTTGCATTACAGGTGTTGACCAAGGTATAATGTCTAGCTTGTCACTATCAGATTCAATGGCATATAGAATCATATAGAAAATGAGATCTGCAAGCAATATATCATTAAGGAGTTCTCTCTCAGCTTGTATTTGAACTACTTACTCTTTTCACATTTTGAGACCTGGTGGAGAGTAGTGCAGTTGGCAGGGTTTGTGACAAGCATTCTGGACAAGTATTTGCAATCTATAAAATAATAATAATAAGAAACAAGAAAAAAGAAAAAAGGAGGATAAAATGCACTAGTAGTGATTCTTGCATCTAAATCAAGTAATTCAACTACTGTTTGGCCTTGCTTGCACAAGTTCTAATTTTTTTAAATCATAAATTTGTATAATGTTAATACTTGATCATAGAAAACAAAAAGCTTATAATTATTCTTTCTATTCATCATAATTTCCAAAATTAGCTATAGCAAGTGTATCTTTAGTAGAAGCTAAAGATGCTGTTGAATTGCTATCACTATAATAAATCAATACCAAGTTTTGAACAAGGAATAGATATATTACTTACATGACTTGTTGTAGCAGGCTTGTCATGATATACACCAATGTTTTGTTGTTTTATAGTCTGAATTGATCCATTTACAAATACCTGTCTCCCATGCACTAATAGCAGCATATAACTAGAAAAAATCTGAATATTATTCTGAATATAAAAAACAAAACTTATACCTGTAACTACTAATGCAATAAGTAGTATAGAAAGCTCAAGTTCTTTCCAGGTCAAATGTGAAGAAATAAAATACTTCTGGTACTTGTATCCAAAAGCTGTGCTAGTCTTGAAAAATGAGTTGTGTATAATTTCTACCAAAGCTTGATTTTGATATATTTTTGAGTTTGTTATCTTTCATACTTCCTGTTCAATAGATTAAAAAGCAATATACAAGAGAATAAAATCATATTTACTTTACCATTATTATTACATATCTATTCTCCTAGATAAATATACTATCAGAGTAGCCAACTCCAAAGTCAGAATTAAGCCAACTGCTCCTTTATCAGCGTTTGACAAGGAGAACTCGATAGAGTTCCTATTGGATTTTTTATACTACTTATACAAATGGCTAACCCTAACCCTGTACCAAAGTCCCACACTTCCATATGAGTCACTTTTATCTTGTGTGTCCATTGATAGAAAAATAAAAGAAAAAGAAAAGAATATTAAATAATGACTTAGCCGTTTTGCCAAGTCATGATACCACTATAGAGATCGGATGCCCCATTAACACCAAGAAAGCGTCCTCCTTAACTAAATCCTCATAACTCATTTACCTCTCTAAATTCACGTTACTAAATATGAACTAGTCTAGCTAGTAGGAGTACCTATGCGATGAGGACCTCCCTAGTACTCTCTTCAGTTAAGGATAGTCTAAGTAGCTATTTTGTATATAGAGCCCCCTTACTTGGGAGAGGGGGGCAGTGAAAAAAAAATTTATTAGAAAACCCCCCCTTTTTTTTTGAATCTCATAACTTCGTCTTAAAATCATCACTTGCCATAAATCTCGGGTCAGTAAAGCCAACAATAGATGGACGCTGTTGTACTCACAGATCTTACCTCTTGGATGTTGTTACATGTTCTAATCCCTTCAACTGGAGCCCATTATGAGGGGCTTCTGACCCAAGCTCTTTTCAAATTACACCAGACTACACTCTCGCTGAGGAGGTTTCCCTTGCTCTCAATAATCCTCTGTCCTTGGTTGATAACTCCTTTGCTGCAACTGCCGAATTCTTTTCCTTTCACCCTCAGCCTCTACTCTTATCAGACTCATCATTATCTTATTCTTCCCTTGGGCTATTAGCCATGACTAACCGATAACTGCAATCCCATACTGCTTAACCATCATTTGTTCCTGCTCAGTGGTCAGACCATAAAGACTATGAAGACGCTAGTAACTACTGTCATTCCTGGTTTGGAGGTCCTAGACAAGCACCATCTACTCCAGCCAATGCAGGCAATATTTCTCTGCCCACTTGCCCTCGAGCCTCATCTATTCCACCACTCACCCGAAGGCCATTATTTATCCGACCACCTTCATATTTATCTGCTAGGCCAGCTGCTACCCAAGCACAATACTCTCATATAATGCCCAGTCCTGGCGATCGCAGTGCCCCAAAGTTCAATGGTCACCCCCCCTCACTTAAATGCTTCTTTGATGAAGTTGACTATCTCAGAGACTCCTATGGACTGTCAGCAGTAGAGAAAATCCAACATACCCTCCGTTATCTAGACTTTAGAGAATACAAAACCTGGAGGTCATGACCCTCTGCACGAGGATCTAACTAGGTGTTATGAGAGCCCCAAGAAGGAGAAAGTTTCCCGCGTGTTCAAACACTTGATCGCAAATATTAGGTTATACAATGAAGAAAAGATATAAATAGCATGGGAACTTACATAATCATCTCATGTGACAAGGTCATGTGATTGTAGAACATTCTAGAAGGACA
>Ga0157361_1000439_pt1 | contig 16951 bp, 18 predicted proteins | sample AttlaeALBM2_FD_111481 | JGI IMG/M metagenome (GOLD analysis project Ga0157361, IMG submission 111481) | Fungus gardens microbial communities from leaf cutter ant in Ribeirão Preto, State of São Paulo, Brazil - Atta laevigata ALBM2 | ecosystem: Host-associated > Fungi > Mycelium > Unclassified ...
GTCATATATACAACTGGACATCAGATTTCTTTTATTATTTTATTATTATTCTTTTCTGTTCTCTTATCTGTGTACTCCTTATGAGGTTTTCATCTGGGCCTCTGGCCCATCTAGAACCCTCTACTAATTCTGTATTATTAAGTTTGTGTTGAAGTCAGCCTGTTATGCTCCCTTCCTACAACAGTCTGCATGACTGTTATGATCTTGAACCCTGTGTTAGAGAATTCAGGATATATATAACTAGGTCAAGACTAAGGAACACTATACTACAAGGGTCTCATATACATGTACAAACACATGTTATGTACAAGGTAGATATAAATAGGAGAAGTCATTACATTATCCCCCTCCTAGGATCACATCCTCACAATGTCACTATAAGTCTTCCCTGGGATTCTAATCAAGGACATTTTGGGGGCATCTGGGTGTTTCTGGTAATAGTCTTGACAAGCTTGAGTTACTCCTTGTGTAACATTATAACAATCTTCCCAAGTCATCTCTTCTAACAGTTGACCTCTCCATTTCACTAGATACTGCAGTTATTTGCCTCTCCATTGTGAATCCAAAATTTTCTCTACTTCTTGAATTTTTTCCTATTCTGAACTTAGTGTTAAGATTATGTTTGACTTCTCTGCTTGTTGTTCGAAGATAGGTCTGAAGTATGGTTTTAGGGCTGATCTGTTGATGACTGAATGTATATTTCTCCAAGTATTGGGAATTTCCAGCTTGTACATTGTATCTCCAACCTTTTGGATAATAGAGAAGGGTTCTACTCTTTTGAATGATAGTTTCTTCAAAGGACATCTATCATTGTAATGAGATCCATTAACCCATACTAGATCTTTTTCCTGAAAGTCTATTTCAGCCCTCTTTCTAACATTAAACTTTTGCTCCATTACTTCATTGGTCTTTTTTAGTGCCATTTTCACTTCTTTTTTTGTTCTCTCTATGACTTTTAGGAATGTGTCCACTAATGGTGTATTCCCTTCTGATCTTTCTACTTCCCTATCTATGTTAAGATGATGACCCAGATTGACAAAAAATGGAGATTTGCCTATAGCTGAGTGTATCCAATTATTGTAGGCAAATTTGGTCATTGGTAGCTATTTGGTCCAGTTATCCTGCTGGTAGCTACAGTAGAGCCATATATATTGTTCCATTTCTTGATTAAATCTCTCTGTCTAACCATCAGTTTGGGAATGGTAGGCTGTTGAAGGGTTTTGTTCAATACCAAGTTATGCATAAATCTCTTTCATGAAGTTTGACATGAATTGAGGACCTCTATTACTTATGACCTTCTTAGGAAGACCTACATCCTTGAAAACCTGTTCCCAAAGTGTTTTGGCAACTCCTTGTGACAAAATTTCCATATTGATGGGAATATATCTGGTTATCTTTGAGAAACAATTCACTACTACCAGTACTCCATTAGACCCTGTCAAAGGGGTAATGACCCCACCAGATGTATGCAGATGGTTTCCCAGGGGTAGGAAGGAACTTTATTGGGGTGAAGTTGAACTTGTTTCTATCAATGGTTAGGTTTTGTGGCCTGGTATCTTTCACATCCTACAACAAACCTTTTAATATCACTCATCATTCAGGGTCACCAATAGTTCTTGTTATTAATTTGTGAGTCTTGGTGTATTCAGGATGTCCTGCCAGTTCTGATTTATGATGGCAACTGATTATTTCTTCTCTAAGAGTTGATGAGTCTGGTACATATAATTGCTTCTTCTAGATTAGTACTCTCCCTTCCTTTATTCAACCCTCTCTCCTCTCTTTGACAGCTTCTCTCACTTTTTCTTTGATTACTTCATCTGCCTCTTCAGTTTCTCTCCAAAATTTACCTCCTTCTAGTTTATCCCTCTAAACTACTCTCCTTTTAGGACTATTCTCTCTTTATTGTCTCCTTTCCCAAGATCATGATCTAGTTGTTGAGATAAGATATCTACCTTTTTCATTGAGTTTCCTGATTTATGGATGATTTTAAAATCATAGTCTTGGAGTTCTGACAGCTACCTTACTTGACAACAATTTAGCTTCTAGAGTTTCCTAAAGTGTTCAAGATTTTTATGGTCTGTCTACACCTTGAACTTGTCACTTCCTATGAGGTATTATCTCTACTGTCTGAGTCCTATCATGATTGCTAATAATTCCTTATCATAGATTTCATAGTTTTATTTGGTTTCATTCAATGACTGGGAGATAAAGAATATCGGTCTCCATGATTTGTCAGGTTGTAGTTGGAATAGTACTCCTCCTATGGCATGACCTGAGGCATTTACCTCTACTCAGAGTTTGCATTCTAGGTCAGGTATTACAAGTATTGGTATAGTTATCATTAATCTCTTCAGCTTCTTGAATGCTCCCCTTTCTTCTTGAGTCTATTTCCACTTCTTTTTACCTGTCAGCTCTGTCAATGGCTTAGTAACCTTGGCAAATCCTTCAATAAATTGCTGGTAGAAATTACAGAAATCTAGAAATTGTCAAATTTTGTGTTTATCTCTAGATTTAGGCCAGTCAGTGACTCCTTTTATTTTTGCTGGATCAACTTTAATGCTACTCTTAGAGACAATGATGTCCAAGTAATTGATCTTTGTCTGGTGAAATTGGCACTTCTTTGTCTAAACTAATAGTTTGTTGTTATTTAGGTTCCTTAGTACTCTTTTTACAATTGCCTTATGTTCTGTCAGGGTTTTTGAGAAGATCAGGATATTGTCCATATAGATTATGATTTTGCCTTCACTGACAAGGTCTCAGAAAAGTGAGTCCATCATCAGTTGAAATATTGTATAAGCTGAAGTACATAATGAGTGTTAAATTAAATTATTATTGTACTTTGTATTACTATAGTCTAATATATGAGCCATGCTTAGATAAGCATGCTTGCTTCTTCATCTCAACTGCTATGTCATGGAACCTCTCTGCTTTTCTTGAGATCTCTCTTTCCTATCAGGCTGTCTATCAATATCTGTTAGATAACCCAGTGAGTAGACCATTATTTGTCCCTACTATAATTGCTGCTCTCCATTCTTCTAACAGGTTATGGGCCCCAGTTTGCCCTAACCTCCTTTGGTGCTCTCAAGCTACCTCAGTTAATAGAAAGGACTTGACTAGCTTACCAACCTATTGGGAATTAAAATGATCTCCCTGTTGAATCCCCTTATGCCCACAGGATCCTCTGCTTCCTTGCAGATGCTATAGCCTATGGCTGTTTAGAATAAAGCACTGTGCATTCATTGCTGCATCTGCTCCCTGAACTAAGCTAATTTCTTAATGATAGCTATGACAAATTTAATATCTACTATTCCTCGTCTCTCTAGCCCTGCTGCTTACCCACTTTGGGCAATTAGTGTGCATTCCTCTACTGTCTTCTCCCATTCTCTAACTATCTCAGCTCAGTCTCCTGCAACTTGTGCCAATGTAATGGCTATAACTAGAAACTTTGTAGCATCAAGTAGTATAGTCTATATGGCTCGATATGACAATAAATTTATATTGCCTACATCACCTATAGCTGAGAATTTACAAAGATATGATAGAGCACTATGCATTACATACAAGAATAAAGAAGTGCCATATAGCTGCTCTTATAATAATGAATAGTTCTTGGACTCTAGTGCCTCTATCCACTTTACTTCTTTTGAGTCTGACTTTGTTTCTATGACTCAAGGAAATTATGGTCACATTGAGACAGCCAATTCTAAAGCACCTCTTTTTATGGTTGCTGTAGGAACTGTCCTTATAGAACATGAAATCATTAACCCTAAGGACAGGACAACCAGAACTACTATCTCTAAACTATGGCCAGTATACTGTGTTCCTGGTATGACCATACACCTCCTCTCCACTAAACAGTTACTCCAATCTGGATTGAGTATAGAAGGCACAATAGATGGTTCAATCTTCTGTGATTTATCTGGTGATGCTGTTCTCTCTGCCCTACCTAATCTTTGGGGGAGCATCCAGGTTGTGAGAATATGTATCATTAAGAGCAATGTTCCTAATCCTGTGAGCCTTGTTACAAGGCACCTAGATTATGAAACAATTCATTGTCAACTTGGGCACATCTCTGATGAAGCTATGAGACATATTTCAAACAATGTTAAAGGTGCTGAAAAGATCTGCTTATCTAACAAGAAGCATATATGCTGCAGTTGCACTTTAGGAAAGCTGTACCAGCACAGTTTCCCTGAGAACCCTAAACATTCTAGTAAGACTCTTGGGTTGATTCATTTAGATCTTCTTAAGCTCCCACTTTATTATACTCTAAGTATAAGTGGGTAATTATATTCCTTGATGACTATTCCTCCTATTGTAGAGTTACTTTCTTACACAAAAAATCAGATGCTGCAAAAGCAATTAAAGCTGTTTTCTAGCTGTGGTTGAATACTACTTTCCACTCTATTAAATGCCTGTATACCAATAATAGAAGAGAGTATATGATATTGGAATTGCAATTCTTTTTACGTGAACAAGAAATTGTCCATAAGACAAGTACACCATATGTACATCAACAAAATGGTCAAGCAGAACAGTTGAATCAGACACTGCTAGAAAAGATGCAATCTATGTGACTTGAAGCATGTTTACCTGATTCTTGGTGGGAGTTTGCTTTTGCAACTGCTACTTATGTCTATAACTATACTCCCATTAAATGTCTTAAATGGAAAACACCTCAGAAAATCTTCATAGGTAAAAAACCCAAAATATCACACCTCTATGTCTTTGACTATAGAGCATATGTGTATCTACAATGAAGTTTGTGCAAATAAACTTATACTGTGCTCTAAACTTATGATATTTATTGGGTATAAGGATAATGGTTATAAATTTATTTGCCACACACAAGAGAATGTTATATTCCACTCCACCCAAGCTATCTTTGATAAAGGACACTTCTCTAGATATCCATCTTCTCACTCCAGAGAGCAAATGCCTCCTAGTAGACTAATCCCAGAGATAGAGTTGTCAGCACCTGAACCTTTTGGTATAGATGAACCTGCTTCAACACTCTTTCTACCAACATCTGCACATTCTAGACCCTTTACTCCTCCAATCCCTCCTAATTTGCCAACTCACTCAGAATCTCCATCTTCCTCTCCTCCACTGACACTACCTAAATGGTCCTCAGTAAAAATTGAAGAGGTTAAAGATATTGAGATGCATTCCCCAAGCCCTTTTTCTCCTGAATCTAGTCTCTCATAGTATACTCCTTCTCAGGTTCCAACTGTAATACCTCAAAAATGAGGTAGTAACCCATAGCCAGAAGATGTTCCTCCTCTGAGATATGGCTTGAGGAGATCAACCCATGAGACTAGAGTCTCTCACAAAGAAGACAATATATATGGAGAGGATCGCTATCTTATAGATGTTTTGAGATATCCTGAGTGACAACAACATCCTGGTGAGGCTGATCCAGATATAGCACACAAAATGCTTGAGAATGCTCACAGACATATTCAAGCACAGCCTGATACTATTCCAATTGGAGGAGTATACTATTCATATAGTTAATGGAACAATACCATTGAAATAAATGAAATCTACTATAAAGTTGATTAGGTAGAACAATGACCTATCATAATTGATATAGAGGGAAATAGGCTGGATGCCTTACCTCTAGCAGGTGAGTCAGCTATCACAGCTATTACCAATCATATGGTATGCCTTGCAAAAGAAGAGAAAACAGAGCATATTCACTTTCTTTTAGCACTTAAAGCAACTAAGACTTATTTTCTACCAAAAACCTTTAAAGATGTCACTAAACTACTAGCTGACTCTAAGAAAAGATAGCTTGAATCTTGTCTTGAGGAGCTGAAATTGCTCAAAGACAAAGATATTTATGAGATTGTGGACTTTCCTAAGAAAAGAAAAGTGATTAAGAACTACTAGGTATTTAATATCAAGCCTGATGGTCATTATCGATCTCGTCTTGTTGCCAAAGGATTTTCTCAAGTTGAAGGCATCGACTTTGATGAATTATTCTCTCTAGTTATCTACTATGAAATTGCACAACTGCTTCTTGCTGTTGCTACACTTGAGGATTTAGATATCCAAAGCATTGACATTAAAATAGTCTACTTTTATGGCAATCTAGATAAGGAAATCTATATGGAGCAGCCAGAAGGTTTCAAACTACCTGGGAAAAAAAACAAAGTCTGGTAACTTCAGAAAGCATTGTACAGTCTTAAACAAGCTGGCTTATCCTGGTGGTGCACAATGACCAAGTCAATGCTTGCCCTAGGATTTAAGAGATGCAAATCTGATACTGGCATATACTACTATCATAATAAAAAGACTAAAGCACTTGTTATAGCAATTTTCTATGTCAATGATGTCTACTTTATGAGTACCAAAGGTTCTCTGCTCCTCAATGAGTTGAAGTAGAAATTTATAGCTAGATAGGAATGTTGTGACCTTGATAAAACCACAGAGTTCCTAGGCATATATATAAGCTATGATCATAAAAATCAAAAGATATTTATTGATCAATGTGAGTATTTGGAGAAGGTACTGGTGTGCTTTAATGTTGCAACTAATCCTACTCATACTCTACTGCCATCTAAGTTTAGCTTTAAACCAAATGAAAAGCAGTATAACCCCAAATTTTGCCAAAAGTACCAATAACTAGTTGGTTCTCTAATGTACTTGATGATTGGCTCAAGATCAGATATTGGCTTTGCAGTTATCAAGTTAGCTCAACAGATGGCAAACCCTTCCAACAATTATTATCGAGTTAGGTTATACCTCTGTAGATACTTGCTTGCCACTTACAGATATCAACTTGTCTATAATAAATCAAGCAATGAATCGCTTGTAGCATACTTTGATTGGGACCAAGACCATAAGTATTGCAAGTCAACTACTAGCTAATTTATTATGCTGGCTCAAGAAATCACTTCCTAGTTAAGTCGCAAATAGAAATCAGTAGCCCTCTCCTCTACTGAGGCCGAGTATATAGTGCTCTCTGATTGTAGTTGCCAACTCATCTAGACATCAAATCTCTTGTGTAAGATTGGCTTTGATATTCCTGTCCCTCATCTCTATGGTGATAACCTTGGATCACTCTTCTAGAGCACCAACCCAGTGTAAGAAAAAAAAATCCAAATATATTGATATCCCATATCACTATATCAGAGATGCAATAAAGGATGACAAAATCAAACCATACCACATTGATAGAGCTAGAAATCCTGCTGATATCTTGACCAAGAATCTTGGCTAAGTACTATTTCATTAGTTCTGTCCACTTCTTAGTTTGGAGGTTCTATGACCTCTCCTTTTAATTTATATTGTCACTCAATGACTACTACTTTGAGTAAGGAGGAGTATTAAATTAAATTATTATTGTACTGTGTATTACTGTAGTCTAATATACGAGCTGTGCTTAGATAAGCACACTTGCTTCTTCATCTCAATTGCCATGTCACAGAACCTCTTTGCTTCTCTTGAGATCTCTCTTTTCTATCAGGCTGTTTATCAATATCTATTGAATAACCTGGTGAGTGGGCTATCATTTGTTCCTACTGTAATTGCTGCTCTCTATCCTTCTAACAACGAGTAGTTTAAATAGTTCTTTATTAGTTTTGAAGGTTGCTTTCCATTCATTTCCCTCTCTGATTCTAACATTGTTATAGTCCTACTAGATATCAATTTTGGTTAAGAACTAAGCTCCCTTGACCTTGTCAATTAATTTCTGAATCAGTGGTAAAGGATATTTGTTCTTTATTATCACTTCATTGAGCTGTTAAGCCATCTTTTTTCTTTACAAAAAAGAATAGTACTATGCAAGGTGATTTTGAAGGTCTAATATGTCCTGTCTTTAAATTTTTGTCTAAAAAGTAATCAAGTTCCTTTTGTTCTTTTATGCTCAGAGGATATACTTTATAGTCCTTCAAAGTAATGTCGCGAAATGAAACCCTTGTTATTGAATGACATCAAGTTGTCTTGAAAACTCCACTTGCTAGAGCATTTGTTTCAGATATTTACATATAAATATGGGATTGTAGTTACATTTTAATTAAGTCTTTCTATCTTTCCCTCTTTTCCCCTGTGCTCAATTTATTTTGCTGTGTTAAGTAACTCCAGAGATGAGTTTGATAGTGTGATCCCAGGGTTTTCAAGGGAGTAATTTGTTAAATGCCTTTTTATTGAACACTTTTTCCTTAAATTCCCAATATTTTTCTGGTACTACATCTTCAAATTTTGCTTCTTCACTTGCTTTTTCAACTCTTCTAATCTCTATTTCATTCTGTCTTAACACCTCCTCTTCCATATTTACAAACAATATTCTTTCTCCCTCTTCAATTTCATTTGTCTTCTCTTCAATGTCTTCTGGTTCTTCCTCAATAAATATCCTTTTACACCAATGTCTGCATTTTTCAAGGTACAGCTTTGATAATTGCTAGTCAATAGATAGGTTATGCCATTGGAGCCATTCATGTCCAAGGAACACATCTGTTACAAAAAAGTGACTACTAAATAGTATCATAGAGGTATAACAAAATACCTGTTCAAATGAACTATATAAATAGCTAGACCCTCATTAGCAAGTAGCCTTGCTAACATCATCCTTTTGGTATAGTAGTAAACCATACAGTATGTGTCTACTGGTCTATAGCACAACTGTGACAATATCTCTTTTTCTAAGATTGGTTACTGAGAATTGAATCCTCTCAATATGATCTCCTATTATCATGTTCATGTTGACTATATCTGTGATGCTTCCTGATTTATTGATTGTTCTATCAACATTGTAGCAAGTAATTGGGATTGGCAACTTCTGGGTGTTAATTCTATTTTCTTAAATAAATTTCTTACTGATGCATGAACTAGTATAGCCTGAGTTGATGAGTGCTACTTTTATAAAGAATTTTGTGGTATTGATGGTCATCAAGCATATCTTGATATCAAGTTATTTGTTTTCCATCTGTTTCAAGATCAGAGGTTCTTCTAGGGATTAGAGTACAAGAGTACAAGGGTGACTTCTCTATCTATTATCTTATTCAATTCTCTCACTTTCTTTTTATTGTATTTATCTCTCCTTGCTTTGTATTCTTCTCTTTTAGTCTCTTTACTATACATTCAGCAGTATATCCTTTTGTCCTTCTAAAATCTCATTTTCCAAAGTATTCTAGAAACTCTTTTATTCATGTTTCTGGTAACTTCACTTCTTCTATCATGGAACCTTGCTTTGGGATAGTTAGCATCAACTTCTCTGTCTTCCCCTTTGATTCCAGGTACCTTGCAGCAGGGATATTTTCTTTCTTTGTCATAGACCCTTACCTTGGAACTATTGGGACTGAAATTTTCTTTCTTCTCTTTATCTCTTTAACAACTGCTCTTAGTTCTTCTTTTGTCATTCTTTCTATTATGTTCTGCTTTCTCAACTCATTGATAACTATTTCAAATGCTTAGTCTGGTAAGTCTTTGAGTTGTTGTAAGAAATCTGAAAACCCAATAGATTTGACTGTTATTTGGTTTCTTTCTTTGGTTAAGTTTATTTCGCAACTGGTTGCTCTAATTCCTAGAATATCAGTTTGGTTTTGTTTATCAATATGCTAAGGTTTCTTGCTAGGTTAGTCAGAGAGTCTGAGTTTGTTTCTGTTGTGTCATTAGGGCTTTTATTTTGTTGAGAGTCAATTTTCTAGGTCCAATAAATTCTGATAGTAATAAGTATAATTTTGAGTATTAAGATAATTGTCCAGGGAGTAGGTTTATATTTGGTGAGTATCATGATAGATTCTTAAGTGGATTTTCCAAACTAAGTATTAGGTAGGAGAAAATTAGAATATAGATATATATTGTGTCTGAGAAAGATGATTGAGATTAGTCTTGACCTTATGTTATGATCTTAAACCCTATGTTAGAGAATTCAGGATATATATAACTAGGTCAAGACTAAGGAATACTATGCTACAAGGGTCTCATATACATATATAAACACATGTTATGTATAAGGTAAACATAAATAGGAGAAGTCATTACAATGATAGTAAGCAGTGTTGTCTATTGGGTTGCTTTGCTCCCTTTCTACAGCAGTCTATATAGCAGTGGATAGTGTTGTTTATCAGGCTGCTTTGCTCCCTTCTAACAATAGTCTATGCAGTAGTAGTTAGTGCTGTCTATCAGGTTGCTTTGCTCCCTTTTAATAATGGTCTATGTGATAGTGAGCAGTGTTGTCTATTAGGTTGCTTTGCTTCCTTTCAACAATAGTCTACATGACAGTGAGTAGTATTATCTATTAGGTCACTTTGCTCCCTTTCTACACTAGTAGTTTGTAGTATTGTCAGTCAGGTTGCTGTGTTCCAACAACAAGGCTACTGCCTGTTCCAATTTTATTATAATTTATCTCAATCTCTGTACTCTTTATTGAAAAATACAATTACTTCTATAGTAGACTAAAACAAGTTCTTGTGTCTCTAATAAGTTGCATATGTCTTACCTTAGACATCAACTACTAGGTTAACAGCTTAACAGCAGGGCAATAGTAGACATTAAGATAAATGAATATATCAAACTCAAGTCAACTAGAACCCAGTCTTTAACACTGGGTCCTAGTGAATAACATAACCACAGTTATATACCAGTAGGATTAAGTATAGACTCAGGTATAGCTATAGCAATATGATGAGTAATGAATAATAGTGGAGAAGAGAAATAAAAATGACATAGCAATGATAAATTAAAATAGAATGTTATTACTTAATGATATCACAAAAGGTTACTTACTTATTGTGATTAGTGGTTTGATACTTTGAGAAGCTCAAAAATGTGAAGTTAAGAGGGTGACAAAAGCAGTTGTTGAGTCTGAGGTCTAATCTTCAGACAGAAAGTCCTTATATACAAAAAAGTGATGGTCTATGCACTAGAACAGGCCATTACATACTACTACCTATTGTTCTATATATGGTAGTGCCTTTGTGCTCTCAAATACAATAACTTAACTATATGGAGGCTGTCCTTTGTTCTAATTAAAGGCAGATGACTATCTATGGATAATTAATTAATGTCTATGTACAAACATTAAGGACTTCATATCTCCACTAATATTATTTGCCTTGAGATTGTTTTAGGCTCATTCTGAGCATTATAAAGAGGGCTTCTGTTGAGCCTAGAACAAAAGCATCAATCATGGCAGTTTCCAAGATATTGGTGATTTAATAAATAGTACTACAGTAGTTACCTATTGATTTGCCTAATATCTCAGCCAATATTGATTGCCTTAAGACATAACTGGTATCAATCAAAAGGTTTTTTAAGGGCTTTCTGTAGCCATTAATGCTGTGATAATCATTGAAGAATTGATAGAGATATGGCTGAATAAAGTTTGTAACAAATAAGGTTTTCATTCTTCTACTGATTCTGAGTGATTAAGTTTGTGTTAAAGTCAGTCTACTATACTCTCTTCTTCAATTTTCTGTGTACTCTGTAACATATTCTATTATAATCAGGGTAGTGGTAACAACTATATATTATTTATTAATATCTTTTGACTTATTATACCTTAAGTAGGCTTTCTTTATTCTGTTGACTCCTCTTTCATTCTAAATTATGCTATCTTATATATTTAAGATCTACTGCCATAGAGTGAGTTGCTTTCTTTTCTCTTACTATCATAAGGCACTTTATACTTAAGATATTTAGGTAAGTAGTATAGTATGTATAATAAGTTAATATAAACTCAGATATCATTATAAGACAGATAAATAATCTATTCATTTACCTATAGTAAGTCAATGTAAACTATATATAGATAAGTATGAGTTGGCACAATGGAGATTTAGTTATATCCACCTTAGACATTACTGCAAGGTAAACAAATAAGATAGTCTTATATAGCAAAAGGATTTTAAGATGAAGAAAATAAGTATCTCCATAGGTGAGAGATATCTAAATAGGTATAAGAGTAAATAGAGAGAAATGATGTAGTAATTAGGGAACCTTTCAAGGTTATCATGACTGATGCAGCACTTCCTATCAATAGTGTGATTGACTACTATGCTATGCTTATTAGCACCTTCCTATACTATGAGATCCTAGCAACTCAGTAATACTGTGGACAATTGTAAGTAACTAAGAATCAACTGTTAGAAGGATGGAGAACAGCAATTACAGTGGAGACAAATAATGACCCACTTACTGAGTTATCCAATAGATAATAATAGACAACCTGATAGGGAAGAGTGATCTTGAGAGAAGTAGAGATTTCATGACATAGTAGTTGAGATGAAGAAGCACCGCACTTACCTAAGCACAACTTGTATATTAAACTATAGTAATACACAATATAATAATTAATTTAACACTCCCCCTCACTCAAAGTAGTAGTCATTGAGTAACAATATAAATTAAAAGAAAAGTTCATACAATCTCTAAACCAAGGAGTAGACAAAATTGATGGAACAGTATCTGACCAAGATTTTTAGTCAAGATATCAGCAGGATTCCTAGCTCCATCAATATAGTATGGTTTGATTTTGTCATCCTCTATTGCATCCCTGACATAGTGATATCAGATGTCAATATGTTTGGACCTCTTTTCTTGTACTGGGTTGGTGCTCCAAAAGAGTGATCTGAGGTTATCACCATAAAGATGAGGAATAGAAATATCAAAACCAATCTCACTCAGGAGATTTGATGTCCAGACGAGTTGGTGGCTACAGTCAGAGAGCGCCATATACTCAGCCTCAGTGGAGAAGAGGACTACTGATTTCTGTTTGCGACTTAACCAGAAAGTGATTCCTTAAGCCAGCATAGTGAAGTAGCCAGTAGTTAACTTGCAATGCTCATGGTCTTGGTCCCAATCAGAATCAGAGTATGCTATAAGCAATTTGTTGCTTAATCTATTATAGACAAGCCAATATCTGCGAGTAGCAAGCAAGTATCTACAGAGGTGTAACCCAACTCGATAATAATTGTTAGAAGGGTTTGCCATCTGTTGAGCTAACTTGATAACTACAAAGCCAATATCTGGTCTTGAGCCAATCATCAAGTATATTAGAGAACCAACTAGTTGTTGGTACTTTTGGCGGAATTTGGGATCATACTGCTTTTCATTTGGTTTAAATTTAAACTCAGATAGCAGTGGAGTATGAGTAAGATTAGTTGCAACATTAAAGTATGCCAGCACCTTCTTCAAATACTCACATTAATCAATAAATATCTTTTAATTTTTATGATCACGGCTTATGTGCATGCCTAGGAACTCTATGGTTTCACCAAGATCACAACATTCCTATCTAGCCATAAATTTTTGCTTCAACTCATTGAGGAGCAGAGAACCTTTAGTATCTATAAAGCAAACATCACTGACATAGATAATGGCTATAACTAGTGCTTTAGTCTTTTTGTCATGATTGTCATGACTTGGCAAAATGGCTAAATGGAGCATGGGAAAGTATCACATGACTTTGTCACAATATCACAATGGTGTGATGGATGGTCATAGTCACAGAGTGTCATATGACTAGAGTAATATGAGAACCATGGGAGAGTAAGTGCATAGCCACAGTAGTAAAATATATAAGTAGTAGAGAATTAAAGCGAGAATCCTATCGAGTTCTCTTTGTCAAACTCTGAACAAAGAAACAGTTGGCTTAGTTCTGGTCATCGGACTTTAGACGCTGACAATGATAGTAATATACACCAGCATCGGATTTATATCTTTTAAATCCTAGGGCAAGCATTGACTTGGTTATTGTGTGCCACTGTCATATTCTGGAAATATGATAATTATGTAATTCTTTCTCCTAATAATTCTCCTAAAATTAATAATAGTAGGATAGTGTAATAGACTACCCTTCTTCTATTCCGGACTTATTATAAGTACTGAGTAGTTACAGTGTAATCCCTCAGTCTGTAAATTAATGTCAATTAGTCCTAATCGCATCTCATTCTTTCCGACTCCTCAACTTAAACGGTTAGGACCTCTGTCTTGATGACTTCTACTACTCCGAAATACGCGACCACCTTATGACCGGAGACTAGGGCGCAACACATAAGTTGAAGCCAAGGTTGTTCTACAAGTTGTTCTCTGCTCCAGTGTCCTTGACAGTCCGCCGAAGTCTTCTGTTATAACCTGGGCAGTGATGACAGCTGTGAGGTCCTAGCAACTCAGTAACACTGTGGACAACTGTAAGTGACAGAGTGCCAACTTCAAGTCCACAGGGAATTTCACATCAAGTCAGGTGACCTACTATATAATCAATCACCAAGATATTACTAAGGGACTGTCTAGAGCATATCTAACATCTTCTTTCTGGTATTACGATCCCTGTTAAGTAATATCTATTCTCTGAGATAGTATAGTACATCATTCTAGAGTATAACTCTATTATTACCCTGTTCCTTCACACTCCGTCCATTCGTCCTTGACAGCCACTAGGATAAGCCAGCTTGCTTAAGGCTGTACAATGCTTTGCAAAGTTACCAGACTTTGTTTTTTTTCCCAGGTAGTTTGAAACCTTCCAGTTGCACCATATAGATTTCCTTATTCAGATCGCCATATAAGTAGGCTGTTTTGATGTCAACGCTTTGGATATCTAAATCCTCAAGTGCAGCAACAGCAAGAAGCAGTCACGTAGTTTTATAGCAGACAACTGGAGAGAATAATTCATCAAAGTCAATGCCTTCGACTTGAGAAAATCCTTTGGCAACAAGATGAGATCAATAACAACCATTAGTCTTGATATTAAACACCCAGCAGTTCTTGACCACTTTTCTTCCCTTAGGGAGGTCCATAATTTCATAAACATCTCTGTCTTTGAGCAATTTCAACTCCTCAAGGTAGGACTCAAGCCACCTTTTCTTAGAGTCAGCTAGTAGTTTAGCGACATCTTTAAAGGTTTTTAGTAGAACTTTTTTTTTTTTTTTTTGTTCAAAAATTTATAACACGGTGCTCGATTGCAGTCCGTGGCAGACTATCTACAACAAGTAGCCTACATGGGCCTCAAGGACCAGGTTGTCCTATCACAGGCAAGAGACACTATCAGTATCAAAGAAGAAATCTAACCTAAGAGAGGAGAGAGAACTAGATACAGGTTGCTTGTAACCAACCTTTGAATAACACGTCCAAGTCAAGAGACCTATCATGCCTAGAATACAGAGTCAAATGAAACTGAGAGAGGTGAGACTGAGAAACTATCTATAGCACAAAGAAAAGAGAAACCAAGTAAGGCACTCATGGAGGCTCAGGGGGCTTGGAGGATGGGCGATCCTGAGAAGGGAAGGCAAATGCACTAGGGTGCTCCTTTAGGAACTTGACAAAGTCCTTGACCATTGGCACTAGGTCAGTCAAGGGAAAGTGGGCAAACCGGCAGCAGTTGGCAAAGATATGTTGACGTGTTTCCACCTGGCAATGGCCACACGGACAGTGGGTGCACTCTGCAGGGAAAAAGCGCTGTCTGAACTCCCCAATGGGAGCATGGTTAAGAATGGCTTGAGTCGCCCTGGCACATAAGGTGACCGACTCGCCAATAAATGGAAGCCAGCCCCCATCTTTAGCATAGGAGGGCTGGAGAAGATTCTTGATACCACCTTTGAGAGGGAGGAAGTGACAACCCTGAGATGAAGGACGAGCGAAGGATGTTCTCCATGCATCGAGACAGGCAGCAGCACTCTTGGATTGAAGAGCATCAAGCGAAGTAGCTGGATGGCGTCTAGCAGCAATCTTGGTACTAGTAGCGTCTTTATGTACCAAGAAGTGAAGGGACCATTGAGCCTTGTTTGGGCAGTCCCAGAAGTGAATGGAGCGATCAGGGTGATTGATGAAGAAATCTCTAAGGGCTTGGACAATGGCAAGGGAGTGGGCCTGGCCAGAGTGAACAGAAGCATCAACTGCTCTCCTAGCTGCAGTAAGAGAATCAGTAATGATAATAATGTGCTTGATGTCAAAGGAAGTGGCCTTAACAACACCAAGTCGAATAGCAACCAACTCTGCATCTAGAGCTGTGGCTCGTCCTGCAGGTGCCTTGGATGATGACACCTGTTCTCCAAGTCTCTAGAAGTGAGCAACTGAAACAGCCTGTATGTTCCTGGGAGGAATCACACTTGCATCAGTAGCGACTACAAGTATTGATGGATTAGAGGAGGCCTCATGACAGAGTTGGTCAAGGACGTCAAACTGGAGTTTGCGAGTATACCCATTGGAGCAGTCACAGGGATGGAAAGAGACATGGTCAGGAAAGTTGTCCAACAACCTACATCCTGGGCGTATCTCAGGGTGGAGTGAATCAAAGCATTCTGTAAGATTAAGAAGTGATGCTTCAGTATCAAGAAGAGGGCTCCTCAATCGAGCACTCTGTGCATCAGTGAGGAGAGCAAGGGACTGTGGATGGGGATGAGCACCCTTGGAGTTGTAAGCACTGAGAAGAGAAAGAAGTGCATGCTGAGAAGGAAGCATAGCAGCCCTAAGACAGGATCGCTTGACCAGCTTCTTGAGATGGAGATGAATAGGAATGAGACCTGCCAGAGCCTCAATTCCACCAGTTGGAGAAGTGCAAAAAGCACCTAGAATCCAGAGAGCAGCCTTGTGTTGCATGGTTGCCAGAAGAGAGACCTGTGCCTTGGTAGGAGCTCCAGAAAAGTACCAGAGTCAAAAGCCATAAGTAGCAATAAGAACAACATAGGACCAATAGAGAAGTTGCTTTTGGAGGGGAAAAAGACCTTGAGAGGAGTTGCCAAGCATGCCCATTGCCTTGACAGTGGTTAGTGCCTTGGTGAAATAGAACCAAACATGTTTCTTGAAGGAGAGCTGTTGATCAAAGTAAAAGCCCAAGTATTGCCAGTAAGTCTCGGGTTTGAGAATGGGAGTGCCAATTGCTGAAAGATCCAGCTCAGGGTTGGAGTCGTTATGCACTCTAGAAAAGTGAAAGATCTCTGACTTGTCATGCTCCATGACCAAGCCAAAGGACGCCATCAAGTCTGAAACTATACTATAACTACTAGTA
>Ga0157361_1000442_pt1 | contig 16775 bp, 10 predicted proteins | sample AttlaeALBM2_FD_111481 | JGI IMG/M metagenome (GOLD analysis project Ga0157361, IMG submission 111481) | Fungus gardens microbial communities from leaf cutter ant in Ribeirão Preto, State of São Paulo, Brazil - Atta laevigata ALBM2 | ecosystem: Host-associated > Fungi > Mycelium > Unclassified ...
GCCGTGGGGCCACAGGCTCAACTCTGCTGGTTCTCGAGTGATTGGCCTGTTGGTGGTAGCGACCTTATGTCCCTGGGTATACTGCTATGTAGTTAGGTAGCTAGCTTTTGGTGGTGAAGTCCTTTGTGCCTTCCTTGCTACCTAGCAGGTGATTCTATCTTAGTTCTGCTTCTTGGGGTCTGAATTTGCAAAATTTGTTTATTTTTAGGCCTGAATATATTTTGGGCTTCACAGCATAGAGATATCCAGTGTTAGATATAGGCTTCAAGTTAAAACACATATTCAACTGTGAGGTCTAGATATTGCAGAAACCTAGTCACACATTGGTTTGACTTGGAATAAAGCATATTCCATTGCAAACTAGTGAGTAAATATAACAAATTACAAACTTATATACTAATGAAATATTCCAGAAACTTCCACCAGATCACAGTGTCAGCTTGATTTTCCAACACTAGAGTCTTAATACCATGCCTATTCTGCAAAGTTTCTTCAACAACTCAATGCTAGTGGATTATCTCCTGCTTTGCTTTGTCTCAAGGTTGGCTGTTCAGTTATCTTATTGAGAAACTTGGATCCAGGAAAAGGACTTTGTAATAGGACAAGAATGGTAGTGTTGAATGTGAGGAGAAAGGTGCTCCAGTATAGGATTATTAGCAAGGACAGGAGATTTAGAGGCAAGGTGGTGTTGATTCTAAGAATCAGGTTATCAGTTAATGCAGAGATATTACCTATGTCACTCAAGAGACTTTAATTCCTAGTCAGGCTAGTCTTTGCTATAACCATTAACAAGTCTCAAGGACAGTTAATAGAACATGTAGGGATTAATTTGCAGACATCCATTGTAAGGGTGCAAAAGGGAATTGCACACTGGAATAAACAATAAGATGTGGCACCAGCTCTCAATTGTGTGCTAAAGGTTCAAGCAGAGATAACTGAAATGAAGGTTTTAAGTAAAAGGGGAAATTAGCTATTATATGTAGCTTTAAGTTAGATAATAAATGTTCATTGTTTTAAAAGAAGATAAGATCTCTCTAGATTGTCATTGCATAGCCTCCCTGAGGTGTCAACCTTTACACATCATGACAAAAGCTCCACTGAAAAATATAGTTAGTTGATCTCTTATAGACTCTCTATACTCAGTTTTTTCTTGTCTGCACCCCCAACACTGAACCTGATGGGTATGATGCAATCCAAGTGTACACATAGCCAAGCTTTCCTAGCCTGCTGTCCTCTCCAAAGCCTGCCCAAGTTGCATTTGCTATTCCTTTCTAGATTAAGTTCTGGGTATATTCTGTGTTCTTCTTAAGACATCCTAGTAATTCCAAACCCTTACTCTTATTAGATTCACATTTCACAATTCCAGAGGCAGTGATAATGGAGGTAAGTGCCTAAAGGTTCTCTCCTATCCTCCCTGCTCTCTGGATACTATATTAAAATTATTACAAATATCTGAAGCTCAAAGAATAAAAAGTAAAAGAAAACTATTACTACTTTTGGGATTTTCTTGACTCCTTTCTCACTCTAAGTTCCCCCAAACTCCTATGGCTTATGTGTCTCTCTCCTAGATCCTTTCTATCAATAACACATTTCTACTGCCACTTTCTTCTAGAATCTTCATCATCCTTTGTTGTTCTTCCTTCTGTTGTTGGCTTGTGATTTAGAACTCCTTATGTCATGACTTGGCAAAATGTCTAAGTCATTTTTATTTTATTTTATTTTATTTTAGTTTTTTTATTCTGGGCTTACTACTACAAGGATAGAGCTGTCATGACTTGGCAAAATAGCTAAGTCAATATTTATATTTATTTTCTTTTCTTTTAGATTATTACTAAGGTAGAGCATGGAAAATATCACATGATAGTCACAGAGTGTCAAGGATGGAATCCGGAGGAACGGAAGTATGGATAGTAGATAGAAACTACACTCCGTTCTGGAGTAATGTACAACATCGGAGAGGAATGTACTTAGCGATGATAGAAAGAAGGCTCTGGTGACAAGGCAGGGACGTCGGGACGGAGAGCAACTTGTTGAACGACCTTGGCTTCAACTTATGTGTTGCGCCCTGGTCTCCGGTTGTGAGGTTGGTTGCGTATTTCAGAGTGAGGAAAGTCGCCAAGACAAAGGTCCTAAGGAGTCAGGTGAAGGAGTCGGAGTGGACAAGGAGATATTAGGACCAGATGACGTTAATTTACAGACTGAGGAATTACACGGTAACTACTCAGTACTTATAGTAAGTGTGGAATAGGAGGAGAGTAGTCTACTATGCTATCCTACTATTATTAATTTTAGGGGAATTATTAGGAGAAAGACATTATATAATTATCATATTTCCGGAATATGACACAGAGTCACAAAGGTATGACAGTGGTGACAGAATGGTCATGTCACATGGAGTCACAAAACACAGTCACAGCATGTGACAAAGAAGTCAACTGATGGACATGAGAACTGTGGGAGACAAGATGCATAGCCATGATAGTAATTATTTATATAGTGTAGCAAATCTAATGGGGACTCTATCAAGTTCTCTTTGTTAATCGCTGAACAAAGAGCAGTTGGCTTTATTCCGGCTTGGAGTTTAGCTTTCTTATAAGAGCATGGGAAGACATCATGTGACTTAGTCACAAAGTCACAAAGCATGACATTTGTCACACATTGGTCATATCACAAGGTCACATTATGAGTTACAGTCATAGTCACAACATGTGATAAGGTAGACACATGACAGGAATAACATGAGAACCATAGGAGAATATTGTACAGCCATTGTAGTAAAATATATAAGTAGTGTAGAAGATCAAATGGGAACTCTATTGAGTTCTCCCTGTCAACTCAGACTTGGAGTGGATTTAAGTCATCTTGACTAAAGTCTTACTCCTTAGTTATCTGTCAAGTATTTAGTAAGCTCCAACCACTGTCCAAATTTCCTAAGTCATGTCCTAGGTGTTATTTATCTAAATATATCTGATCTGATACCATCAATGTTTATTTGCAATCAGAGGCATATCTGTCTAAGTCTGTTCCTGGCACACTAATGGCTCTAGAGCTCAAGTCTACCATCTCTTTCAGGGTATCTCCAATACAAAGTAGATCTAGAACATCGTCATCTAATAACTCTTTCTATAACCTGATGCTAGCTCATCTTGCTTGTTTTCCAAGGTCTTTTCATGAGCTCTAGGTGTAAGGGCGACTGGGTACAAGACTCCAGGAGAATCCTCAGAGAATAGGATGAGGCTCCTGGAGGGATACTCTACATTATATACATCCCTTAGTGTCAGGGTTAGCAGGATCAGAGCTAAACTAGTGTGTTTAAGTGTCACTAGTAAGCAGGCTAAGGTAGCTCTGGAGCATTGTCATGCCATTTAGGGGTGGAAATGGAGGTGTCCCCTTACATAGGTCCATTTCTACCTGCTCACTGTTTCATATAACCCTTTGGTACATCTAAGGACTTATAATGGGTTCTAGAGTGAATTCTGATTAGGAATTCGTTGGTATAAGGCATATCAAATGCTACTTTCTGCAGCAAATTTGCTTGCAGTGTAATACTGTGTTCTCCCATGAACAACTTTATGTGGCCTTTTCAAGATGTACTTCACCTCTGAACATCTTAGTACTTCTTCCAGAGCAGAGCCAAGAGAGTAGAAGGACATGTTGAGAATATTCATGGTTTCTATATTTTCCTCTCACATCCTTATCAGTGATTATCAGTTCTCTTATCATTCTCAGATGATTTCTTTGCTTAGTAAGCTTACATTGTTTTGTTTGCTGAGTAGTTAGTTTCCTCAGTTCTGTGTCTATCAGGCTGAGTTGAGTTGTTTGACAGGTGACGACAACCCTTTCTATCCCCAATTTAAAAGGACACTCAATGTAGTATATAAAGAAGTATTTAATAGCATTAGACTATAGATTGTATATGTATGTGACAATGGACTTGAGATTGATTTTTCTTATGATTTGAGAGATAAAGAAATGAGTTAGATTGTATGTCCTCTGTGGACTATTATTTCATCTATTGGTTTCTGATTGATTAGTAAGCAATGAGTATGTCTGCCAGCACAGACTTTTCTTACTCTGCATACTTCAGACTTCATGCTCTAATAGGTCGCTTACTCATCTCACTGCAATAATATGTTGTTCTCTATCTTTCCATGATTGTGCCCTTGAACTCATCAGCAGCTATAGATGAAAATGCCGAAGCAGCTCTCGTAGCAGCAGCGCACAAGGAAATGGCTTACCTGGGGTAGTTCGGACAACCAGTCCTGGCCACAGCGGCGTGAAAAGGCGCGCTTACCAGCACCAGTCGCCGTCGACTCACATTGAGCACTTGGAGCAGTATCTCGTCACTGGTCTCTGAGGATCCCACTCTCGGTCGCTTCCGCCTCCGCCATCCAGACCTTCAGCACGACATCATCGTGTCGAGGTCACCCAACTCTGGTTGCCGAATTGTCGGCCTGCAACACGCCTCTATCCTGCCCACGTTTCTCCTTGCTGGCATTCCCCAACCTTTCGAGCACTCCCGGAGTCCATAACATCGCCTCCTCTACCCGAGAGTCTCGACCTCGATCAGGCCCACGGGGCCGTCATCGCCCTGTCCAATGCCATTAGCGATAGTTGTCTCTTCTAACAGGCTGGTGCTCCCTGAGCAGGCGAGAGTTTCGGTCTGAAGAATGCGCTAATCCAGGCAACGGAGAGGTGGGAGAGTATTGTGTCCTGTTGAGTTTGATGCTGAGAACATACACGAGACGATGATACTGAAGGAAGCAATTATCAAGGCAGAAAGGCCCATTGATATCATGCAGGCCATGGCCTTGGGAAGGATGGCGGTGTGAGAATGACGATCATGCTATGGTGTTTGTGAAGGATAGTAAGGAGGTGTTGGAGTCAGCGGAGGAGCGGGAGGTCATTGGGACGATATAGTAGATGTAATGAATTGCGAGTTGGTCTGCGTGAAATGTCTTGCGAACAAGAGATGTGTGTATATTGTTACCCAGCTGGATTCGAGTAGGCACGATGGGTCAATGAAGTACAATGGACACACACCCAGTAACGATAGTGGTTATTACGACTGGTCGCTCTGTTATGTACGCCCGCAACTCTATAAGGGAGTGAAGAATAAAGACATTTTCGAGCCACGACTTGGAACCACAGTGAACTACTAACTTTTTTTAAGAGACTACAAAGAGGTAACACAGTATTTGCAAACACACGTAGAAATCAACGACACCCAACTGTCATTCACACACTAAAGGGAAAAAGCGCTCCAACAGGTGACACTGACCTTGCATCACCGGCCTAACCCAGACTAATCACAAAGCGGCACCATTTGATCAAACAATACATGCCATTGTCATTCACACACTAAAGGGCGAGAGAAAAAAAAGAAGCCTTTCACAACGCCAAATGGACAAGACCACCCAATAGAACGACTGAAACCTGCACGTGTAAGAGATGAGGAATCAAGCAGCTTTGTTTTGCGCTAGAAGTGGTGGTGTTGGTTGATTGGGCTGGCGAGAGGGTAATAGTAGACTGGGTTGGGGTATTGGAAGACTGGGCTGGGATGATGGTAAACGGGGAGCCATCGGCTGGGGCATTGGTAGTTTGGGTAGATATGACCGTGGCAAGGGCCGATGAAAGGCCTCCGCTGGCCACTGGTCCAGGGAGAGTAAGCGAAGGGACATTGTGTTCTGTGTCATCACATTGCATAGTCAAGTCTAAAAACATTCACACACCCATCGGTCAGAAAACACTGGCTCAGGAGATTGTAAACGTACTATTGAGGGCTTGCTGTGCGACAGTGAAATTAGTAACACCTAGAGCGATGCCAAGACACTCGAGGCAGGTTGCATATTCGATGATGAAATCCGGTTGACAGCAGTCTTCTGGCAGACATTCGTTCTGCGTCCCAAAATCAATAGTGTGCGCTCCTAAACGAAAATGACTTACTTGAATTTGAGCGAGCGCAGTTTCGAGAGAGTCACAATCATGTTTGCACTGGTCAGGGACTGTGGTGTTGGTGCTCGTTGAACTTTGTCTAGCCACGACAAGACCCCGAGTATTCAATGCCTTGATCGGATGTGCGATCCTCAATAAAGAGCTTGCAGCGACGAGGTGGACGAGAGTCAGGAGGGACACGATGAGCATGATTGGAGGCTGGAGTCGTGGAACGTTATGGCGGGAGACAAAGGAAATCAGCACTGGTCTTACCACGATAATAACGATTAGGGGAGGCTGAGATGCATTCCGTGTCAAATTCGTAAAATAACTAAGGAAAGTGATAATTCCTCTCCTCCTCTTACATGAATCTGAGTCTTGCCCAGCCCTTCCCCAGTCCACTTTGTCATCGTCTTCGCCACCCTGGCCCTCTTTCTCGGCTGCAGAGCTCATTTCCTCTTCACTTTCAACTAACCTCAACGTCGTCTAGGCTTTGGTCCCCTCTTCCCATTCTCTTCTCGGTGGATTTCAGACTCGCCACCATGTGAAGTAGACAAATCACTGCATCTTTGCAGCTCCTGAAAGAGGCCATCTGCGTCATCTGCTTCAAGGGCGAACAAGGTCCTGGCGTGTGTTGTTTTGTTTCGTCATATCATCGGCGTCAACGTCAAATTTTCAGCTTGGACGCCTGTGTTAGTCCCCTTACGTGCACGCCATTCATGCTCTCAACACACCATTCTTGAAGGAAAAGAGGTGGGAGACACCATGACGTTTTTGTGAAATACGTCTCTTGTTTTTTCTTCTCGCTCGCTAGCCACAAATCATATCATCTGCACTTGACTTGCCCTTTGTAATCTAAACAAAATCAAAATCTTGATGGCGTTTGCAAATCCAAGTAGTGAATATAATGTTTTTGCGTACTCTGATTTACTCGTGAAGAGCTGAGAACATTAAAAGCACACAAGTCTCTCAAGTTTATGCAATCCTGTAGTACATGCTATCCCTCTTACTCAGACAGGCCCTGCATTACTAACAAAAGTACCGTGCGCACACCGTTCGGACGAGACGTTCAAAACGAGCGAGCGAGGTTGTGAAATCCAGTTGCAGCCTGGTATCTTTGCCCACGATCCTGAACATGTCATTGTAAACCCTTCTTCATCGTGTTCCTCTCTCGTTGAGCAATCAAAGTCATGTTCTTAGGACCCTGCATGGTGAACTCGGTGTCACCCTATATCCATCACAGAGAACGATCAAGCTGATGTCCTAGATTTCGGTCATTGACATTTGGTCATGGATAGAATTCGCACAAAGACATACCTGATAGTGGAGTCTACCCCCAACCTCATCCCATACGCACTGTTGACCTGATATACTCGCCCACAAAAACAGAAGCAAAGACTTTGGAGCTCAAGCCCTGCGCAGAGGTCGACTCGAAATCACATAGATAACCCCAATCGAGTGTCAAGGCGGACAATGTGTAGTACAGTGGTAGAGATGCCGGAATGTGCTTCCTCTCTGAAAGAAGAAACTTGCACTAACTCGCCCTGGATGTACTGCGGAAAGGAACGCGGTCTCAGGTGCAGAGAGAGTTCTGGAATTACGTTTCTTGTGGTATAAAGGACGACATTTGTCGTGTTAAAAAAACGGAAAGAGATCCTCTACGAGAGCAAAGATTTCATTCGAGTATGAGTGCAGAGCGTCGATGTAAGCCACGTCTGTCCCTACCTTCAACTAGGCGGTTCCTCCAGTGATGTATGCTTCAAAGTCGTACTCCCTACCTGATTTACCCGTGGCGATCAAGTCAGAAAAGGCTTTTTGACCGTCCTGTGGTCATTGGAGTTTTTTGACCCAGCTAGTCGTTGAGAGAGAGCTCGTTGGCTCCACGTTGAAGAATTATCAGCTGTCGGACTTACGTGTCCCACGTTTCGATAGTATGCGTGGTAGTTGTGTCTTTGAGTTCCTCGAGTCGCAGCTCCTTGTAGACTGACGCGTTCGTTAAAGCGGCCCAGGACCAGTCACCTCTGATCGTAGCAAGGCTTATTAAGATAGGAGAGTCTGCCTGTGGCCGTACGACTGGTATGACAAGTAGGCTGAGCTGACGACATGGGTCACAGAAAAAGAAAAGAATAATAACAATCGTAAATAAGAAGCAAATATCAGCCAAGTTACTGCCACTGATCGCTGATCATTGTTGGTAACAGATTTTTTGGTTTGTCATTGTTGTATGATTGTCTTTACTGATCCATCGCTCTTCACTGAATCATCATTTTGGAACTTTGCTGTTTCTTGTTTACAGTCATTATCTTCCCATTGGTAAGTTATCACTGTCCCTCTATTTTTTAATTCAATGAGATGAGTAAGCGGCCTATTAGAACACTAAGTCTCAGTCTGTAGTGTGCAGAACTGAATCAATTGATGTACCTATTAGAACACTAAGCCTAAGTACATCAGCATGATATATGAAATGGAATAATAAAAGTGTTTACCTCAGTCTGTAGTGTGCAGAACTGAGGTGTAAGAAAAATCTGTGCTGGCAGACATACCCATTGCTTACTAATCAATCAGAAAATAATGATGAGAGAAAGAGAGACGAAATGATAGTCCACAGAGGACATATTCAACACTATTTTCATTAGTTCCTGTGTGATATGCTTGTACTCTCTATCTGTTTCATATCACAACATGGATCGTGAGCATGCTGAAACTATTGTTTTATCTGTTACCGTGAGGCATTCCCAGGATTTATTCTTTCTTGACAAAATCATGGCTTGTGTACGTGTACGTGTATGTGCATCTTCACACAATCAACTTCTTTATGTCCTACTCTTGAATTCAATGACGGAAATACCATAGATCTCTTTGATGTCTGCACAGGCTATATGTGTGTTCGGTTCTCGGGTCAAGAAGGTACATCTCTTCACATGCTAAAGATAACCGATGCGATTAAGCCGAGAGAATTTGATGATCTGCTTCTCCATCTGTGTTATTCAACAGCTTCTTGAGCCCTGTTAATTGAGGTCACGAGCGTGTCCGTTCGAATGACGAGGTCTGAAATCATGTTGTTCATCTGTTGGTACTTTGTTTTGCTAATGTTGATCTTCGATCAATCAACCTTGTTGTCATGATTTGATTTGTGTCTATTTTATCCTTCCTCGATCATTATCCTGGAATTACAATGTCTTTTTGTTTCTCATTTAGAATTGTTATCGTTTCATTCCCCCTCTTCTCGCGATTGAGCCCAACACAATTGAGGGTACCATTCCACTGAAATTATCTTTCACCTTCATGTGAGACCTGTGCTGCTGCATCTCTGATCTCTCCATGACTGGAAATCTATGCACCGAAGTCGTAACTTTCTTCCCTTCCAGCAGGGACATCTGATACAAAAGAAATTCATTTCAATCACTTTGACAGAAGCTTGGCAGTTGTGAATACAGAATGTAGTCTAGGCCATTAAGCAATGTTTCTGAAGCAAAAAGAATGTTTTAATACGCCCAGAGAGCAAAGGCTCGAGTAGGGCAGCGAACTCCACGTCCTTGTCCTCCTCTCAAGTGTATTCATTTGATGTGAGCACATTCATAAACCTCAGCTGAAGACAAATCGCACTTTTTCTCCTTACTCCAGCAGGTTTTCGAGCTCCTTCTCCTTTTCTCGGGTTCTCTCAACCATTCTTTGTCAACACATTCTGTTCATTTTCTGCAGAGCCTGTAATTAGTGATCCAGAATACATTGTAACCATCGACATTCCTAGTCTCCTTTTCAATCTTTCGTAAAATGGCGGTGCAGGTGCCTTCTATACATGGTTTGCGAAGGGGAAGCCTATTCTCCCTCAAGTCACGCGCTCAATCATCCAGCCCCCTTCTGGTCCGAGACCACCTTCGCATTTGTTGGTATAAGATCATGAGCTTTAACAGAAGATGTAGATAACACACCTTGAAGACTGTCGACACCGTGGGCAGTTTCTAGTAAATATAGATGATGTGTTACGAGAGCCGGTGAGGAACCACAGACAACCCACCTTGAGTGTTTGCAATATCAGTCCGCATAATCTTCACGTCATTCGTTACGATGGCTGACACCATGGACCAGATAATTTGGACAATGAGTACAGGAACAAAGATTAGACCTTGCTCTGATCGGATCTCTAATATCTCGGTCAAATTTTCTCGCAAAAGCCTCTAGTTTCTACTGTAACTCAATCGCTCTGTCTTTTTGAGCGACAACGAGGACATGCTTGACTGTGACCTTGATTCAGTGAAGAAACCACTTCAGATAAACTGATACATACGCGTCCAATTCTTGAGCCACTTGCTAATGAAATTCACCACTTCTTCCATCATATTGGGAAATTTGTTGACAGTGCCGCATTGTGCGTCTGATCCATGTGTTGAAATACGAACAGGGAGGGTAACAAACAGATGACGAGTATCAAGTAACTACACTACATATATACTTGTGTCTCCATCATGTAACTTACCTACCAACAATATATTGATCTCATCAGTTGCATCGCGCAGGCTTGCATAATTCTTATTCCAACACCATGCAGGTCGTCAAGGATCCTGAAAATGACCAACAAGGGGGGAACATGACGAGGAGGGAGGTTACAATGACATTGTTCAAGTCGTAGACAAGATACCAGGCTGCATCTGGATTTCCTGTTAGGAGGATGGAGAGCAGCAATTACAGTGGAAACAAATGATGGTCCACTCACTGGGATATCCAACAGATAATAATAGACAGCCTGATGGGAAAGGGAGATCTCGAAAGAAGCAGAGAGGTTTGCGACATGGCAGTCGAGACGAAGAAGCACTGCGCTTAGGTGAGCGCGACTTGTATATTAGACAAGGTTTTCATCTGGGCCTCTGGCCCTTCTTGAACCCTCTACTAATTCTGCGTTATTAAGTTTGTGTTGAAGTCAGTCCACTACACTCCCTTCCTACAACAGTCTGTGCAGCTACAGATAGTGTTGTTTATCAGGTCACTTTGCTCCCTTCCAACAATAGTCTGCATCACAGTGAGCAATATTGTGCATCAGGTCACTGTGCTCCCTTCCTTCACTGGTAATTTGCACTGTTGTGCATCAGGTTGCTGTGCTCCCTTCCTACAATAGTAAGGCCACAGTCAGTTTGTAAATTGTACATCAGGTTGCTGTACTCCCTTCCTTCACTGGTAATTTGCACTGTTGTAAGTCAGGTCACTGTGCTCCCTTCCTACAACAGTAAGGCCACAGTCAGCTCACTTTGCTCACTGCCTGTTCCAATTTATTCCAATTTTACCCAATTTATTTGAATTTGTTCTAAATTTATTTGAATTTTATAGAGTTTTTGAGTGAAAAGCAAGGTCATGTGACAAAGTTGCTTGGTCAGTTCTGAGTCAGCAGCCATCTTCCCACATGCGACGCAGCATACATACTAGAAGATACAGTAATACACAGTACAATAATTATTTTAATTTAACACTCCCCCTCACTCAAAGTAGTAGTCATTGAGTGACAATATAAATTAAAAGGAGAGGTCATAGAACCCCCAAACCAAGGAGTGGATGGAATTGATGGAACAGTATTTGACCAAGATTCTTAGTCAAGATATCAGCAGGGTTCTTGGCTCTATCAATGTGATATAGTTTGATTTTGTCATTCTCTATTGCATCCCTGACATAGTGATACCGGATGTCAATATGTTTGGACCTTTTTTCTTGCACTAGGTTAGTGCTCCAGAAGAGTGATCCAAGGTTATCACCATAGAGGTGAAGGATAGGGATATCAAAACCAATCTTACTCAAGAGATTTGATGTCCAAACAAGTTGGCAGCTACAATCAGAGAGCGCCATATACTTGGCCTCAGTAGAGGAAAGGGCAACCAATTTCTGTTTGTGACTTAACCAAGAAGTAATTCCCTGAGCTAGCATAGTAAAATAGCCAGTAGTTGACTTGCAATGCTCATGGTCTTGGCCCCAATCAGAATCAGAGTATGCTACAAGCAATTCGTTGCTTAGTCCATTATAGACAAGCCGATATCTGCAAGTGGCAAGAAGATATCTACAGAGGTGTAACCCAACTCAATAATAATTGTTAGAAGGGTTTGCCATCTGTTGAGCTAACTTGACAACTGTGAAGCCAATATCTGGTCTTGAGCCAATCATCAAGTACATTAGAGAACCAACTAGTTGTTGGTACTTTTGGCGAAATTTGGGATCACACTACTTTTCATTTGGTTTAAAGCTAAACTCAAATGGCAGTAGAGTATGAGTAGGATTAGTCGCAACATTAATGTAAGGGCACAGCGGGGAGCCACGCCTGATTGTGCTCGAGTACTATGAGAGAGCCGACTTAAGTAGAAGCAATGTATAGCCCAGGAGCTTCAACTATTGTTGAGATGAGTATTCTACTACACCGTCACTACCTATTTATACTAGTCTAGCTGGACCGTGCGCCAGTCACTATGGCCATGTGCATCTGGACAATAATAACTATACTACCAGATATAGCTATGTAGTACTATGATGGAGACCCGAACTAGAGAGAAGGGTACAGGGTACTGCAGAAGTCCAAGGATCAATGGGAATGCTAGCTGATGCGAACCCTACCAAATAATCTAAGCAATACTAGAGTAGTCCCCTTACAATTAAAGCGCACCAGTATCTTCTCCAAATACTCACATTGATCAATAAATATCTTTTGATTTTTACAATCATGGCTTATGTGCATGCCTAGGAACTCTGTGGTTTCACCAAGGTCATGACACTCCCATCTAGCCATAAATTTCTGCTTCAACTCATTGAGAAGCAAGGAACCTTTAGTACCCATAAAGTAGACATCATCAACATAGACAATTGCTATGACAAGTACTTTTGTCTTTTTGTCATGATAGTAGTATATGCCAGCATCGGATTTGCATCTTTTAAATCCTAGGGCAAGCATTGACTTAGTTATTGTGTGCCACCAGGATAAGCTAGCTTGCTTAAGGCCATACAATGCTTTGCAAAGTTGCCAGACTTTTCCCAGGTAGTTTGAAACCCTCTGGCTGCTCCATATAGATTTCCTTATCCAGATCACCATATAAGTAGGCAGTTTTGACGTCTACGACCCATGGTGCAATGTCCAGGTGTCAACATATCAGAGAGTGGAGAAAAGATTGCTCCAAGCAGCAAGGGAATAAAAGGTGAGGAATCCAGGAAAGGTGATGATCTTAACCATGGAGGACCAAGGCTAGATATCAGAGGACCATACGTGAAGTATAGATGATGGACAAGGATAGCCATTGCCAGATAGTGCATTGTCACACTGGACAGCTGTTTAGGCAATAAAAGTAGGATTTTTCACCATAATAATGAGAATAACCAGCTCGAGAGACAAGTTTGGCCTCTCAAAGATATTTCCTAAATGCCCAGTTGTGGACTTGAGCATCTAGCTTGAGTAGCAGAGTAGTGGCTGTGACCACCACTACATATGCCTCATGGACGCTTGCCCAGGTGCCCCGTATTGGATTCCCGACGGATTTCCCTTCTAGAAGTACTCTTGAGGACAGAAGTGAACTGAAATAGGTTAATGCAATCTGAGTGATGTCATACGGTAGCTGCCGACGGTCCTATTTAAAGAAGCATTACGATCAGATTTGGGCCATCATTGCTGATGGCTAATTATAGCCAGATCAAGAGAGTCATACCATCATAAAGTCGCCTTGCAACGGCAGTAGAAGGAAACTGGAAGATAGAAAAGTGAGAATGCATAGAAGAGGTAAAAGGAAGAACCAGGAATCTGAGGAGAGAAGTAGTAGGAAGGTTAGATAAAGAAAGCGTGCGTGGGAGCAAGATGGCTCAAGACCGCCACCTCTGCCCATGGTCCGTCAAGAGGCTCAAGGTCTGACCATCATGCAAGGAAGGGTTCCTAGAGTAGGACTAGAATGGTAGAGAGTGGTTAGTCGGTGTTCGGGAGGGACATCGTATCATCATTGCAGCCTTGCTAGAATTGGGAATTTGGAGGTTTTCTTTGTCTCACTTTCTTTGTTGTCTCTTTGCTTTGTAATCATAATAAAATACTCTAGGGCACAGAAGGGAAAAGAAGCATCATACCCCCATTATCATCCCTCTCTGTTGCTCTAGAGCTTAACGGCTATCTTTGAGTGACTAAGTTTCTAGTTTTTCCCAAGTGTTCTATTTTACTTTCTAAAAACCCACCAAAACTCTCCCTCAACGAGAATTTGAGCCCTAATGGACTTGGGCATTTGCTTATGCTAGGAGTTAATAGCTCACTACGTGTCATTGGAGTTAGATTTCAGTTGTACGGTCAGCTGAAGAAGAGCCCACACGACGGCACAGGAGTTCTAGGTAGTACTGCTGTATCAACAGCGAGCCAGGCTACTAGACTAGGTAAGAGCAGTAGTGCCACAACACGAGACAAACGCACGTCTTAGAGATCCTATTCCAGTGAGATCTACCTCAAGTGGATTCTTAAATATTTTGTTATTGTTTCTTCTGATTCTTTTGGATTGTACCCCACCATTTCCCCTATTCCTAAGCTCTCCTTTGTTATTTAATTACCTCCCCAGTGCCTACTTGTTTAGTGCACAACTGTAAAACATGTTGGGAATTATTATATTTTCATTTGTTATCACCCTTGTCTCAAGATCAAATTCCCTTTGATCCCCATCAGCATTATATTTTATGGGAAGGACTTGGTGAGAGAACACGTCATCACAAAGAAAGGAGAGGGCTGCATCATTAGTGGGATTTTGGGAGGACTTAGGACAGAAAGGAGTCAAAGGAAATCCAAAAGTAGCAATAGTTCTCTTTTTACATTTTATTTCTTGAATTCCAGAGCTTTGTAATATTTTAATATAGTATCCAGAGTGCAGTTGGATCAGAGAAGAACCTCTTGACTCCTACCTCCATCTACACTGCCTCTGGAATTGTGAATGCAGATCTATTGAGAGTAAGAAGACTGGGGACTAGTGAGGTATCTTGAGAAGAACACAGAATATACCCAGAACTCGATCTAGAGAGAAGATGCAGATGCAACTTGGGCAGACTTCAGAGAGGACAGCAGGCTGGGAAAGCTTGGCTAGGTGCACACTTGGATTGCATCACACCTGTAAGGTTCAGTGTTGGGGGTGCAGACAAGGGGGCAACTGAATGTAGAGGGTCCATGAGTGATCAACTAACTGTATTTTCCAGAGGAGCTTTTGTCATGGTATGTAAAGGTTGACACCTTAGGGAAGCTATGTGATGACGATCTAAAGAGATCTTACAATCCTTTTACAACCACCAACATATATTTTACTGAAGCTGCGTATAATTCTTATTTCTCTAATTATTTATAAACCTTCAACTTTGATAATCTCCCCTCAGACCTTTAGCATGTAATTAGAAACTAGCACATCATTGTTTTGTTTGTCCTAGTGTGCAATTCTCTTTTGTACCCTTTCAGCAGCAAGGTATATGTCTCTTACTCCCTTATTACATCTTTTACCTGGCTGTCAACTCTTCCCTGTGCAGTTACACTACATGAATCTGAGCTCACGCTCTCAACATACCATTCTTGGAGGAGATTCTGTCATCTGGGAGGCACTATGACTTTTTTGTGATGTTCAAGTACGTCTCTTCATTTTCTTCTCGCTAGCTGGCTGCAAATCTTATTGTCTGCACTTGTACACAGCCCACCTGTAAGAAGAACCAGCCTCCATGTCTCTCAAAGTCCTCAGTTTTTCTCTCTCGCCCTTTCCATTTTGTCGCAAAATGATATTCTTGTTATGGAACGACATCAAGTTGTTTTGGAAACTCCATTTGCTGGAGCATTTGTTTCAGATATTTACATATAAATATGGGATTGTAGTTACATTTTAATCAAGTCTTTCTGTCTTTCCCTCTTTTCTCCTGTGCTCAATTTATTTTGCTGTAACACATTTTCATATATGTCTTTGTAGCATGAAAAAAAAATCAAAATCTTGATGGCCTTTGCTATATCAAGTCTGTGATAACATTGATTGTATGAGTTGACCTCAAAGCACATGTAGCTTTTTGTCAGAGTTACATGGGCCATACCTCCTATCAAAGTTCAAGTAGTGAACTACAAGAGCATGTGATGATTTACGTACTGAAGATAGCCTCTGCATGTGTGATTTACTCAAAGAGAGCTGAGAACATAAAAAAGTGCACAAGGTTCTAAATTTTACACAATCCTGTGGTACATGACCCTTTCTGAATAACCAAAGTACCGTGCGTGCACACACCATTCAGATTACCCACAACTACTGCACCCAATCAGGAGCAAACACCAAATAGGCTGGAACAAGAAAGTCATATAGCTCAAGAGTTGCATGGCTTGGCTTTCACCTCGGGGGCTCGAGCCTAGGGTCAGTGACTTGAATTAGCCAACCATGGTCTCAGCTTCCAGGGTACATAAAATTATGTTGTCATCTGCTCATCAGATAAAGGTAAACGGATTTTGCCAACCAATTCAGGCACAATCACCTTGAGTAGCTGCGGTCAAGAAATCAGAGCCAGGATTGAAGATAATGGCAAGAAAAGTTGTGGAACTTGGCACCTTGTCTTGTTGACAGGTGAAGACGACAAGGGGTAGACAAAAAAATGTTGAAAGCGAGCAAGCGAGGTTGGAAATGTTAAATTAAAATAATTATTGTACTGTGTATTACTGTATCTAATATACAAGTTGTGCTTACCTAAGTGTGGTACTTCTTTGTCTCAACTGCCATGTCACAAACCTCTCTGCTTCTTTCAAGATCTCCCTTTCCCATCAGGCTGTCTATTATTATCTGTTGGATAACCCGGTGAGTGGGCCATCATTTGTCCCCACTGTAATTGCTGCTCTCCATCCTTCTAAC
>Ga0157361_1000443_pt1 | contig 16761 bp, 20 predicted proteins | sample AttlaeALBM2_FD_111481 | JGI IMG/M metagenome (GOLD analysis project Ga0157361, IMG submission 111481) | Fungus gardens microbial communities from leaf cutter ant in Ribeirão Preto, State of São Paulo, Brazil - Atta laevigata ALBM2 | ecosystem: Host-associated > Fungi > Mycelium > Unclassified ...
TGCTTACGAACTGTTGCATGAAGATAAAGATCTGACGTTTGACAGCCGCGACAGCGGTCCGTTTACGCCTAAATGCCGGGTGGTAAACCCGAATGAGTTTGACTGGCAGGATCAGAACCGGCCATCCATTCCCTGGTCTCAGACGCTTATTTATGAAACGCACGTAAAAGGCTTCACCCAGCTTAATCCGCTGATCCCGGAAAATATGCGCGGCACCTACGATGGCATGAGCAATAAAGCCACGGTGGATTACATTAAAAGCCTGGGTATTACGTCAGTAGAACTGCTGCCGGTGCACTGGTTCCCGGACGATCAGCATCTGCTGGACAGAGGCCTGAAAAATTTCTGGGGCTACAATTCGCTGGCGTTTTTTGCCCCAGCCACGCGCTATTTTGGCCCGCGCGGTATTCAGGGCTTTCGCGATATGGTGCGCGGCTTCCACGATGCCGGTATCGAAGTGATCCTCGATGTGGTCTATAACCACACCGCCGAGGGCAATGAGCTTGGCCCGACGCTCTCATTCAAGGGGATCGATAACTTCTCTTACTACCGCACCCTGCCGGATCAGCATCGCTACTATATCAATGACACCGGTACCGGAAACACGGTAAATACCTCGCATCCGCGGGTACTGCAGCTGGTGACTGATTCGCTGCGCTACTGGGCAGAATCGATGCATATTGATGGCTTCCGCTTCGATCTCGGCACCATCCTCGGCCGTGAGCCGGAGGGCTTCGATCAGCGCGGCGGTTTCTTTGACGCGGTGACGCAGGATCCGGTGCTGTCTAAACTCAAGCTGATTGGTGAGCCGTGGGATATCGGCCCTGGCGGCTATCAGGTTGGTGGCTTCCCGCCGGGCTGGGCGGAGTGGAACGATAAATATCGCGATACGGTGCGTGAATATTGGAAAGGTGACAACGTCTCGACGGACTTCGCCGCGCGCCTGCTCGGTTCCGGCGATCTCTACGATCAGCGCGGTCGTCGTCCGTGGGCCAGCGTCAACTTTATTACCGCCCATGACGGGTTCACGCTGAATGACCTGGTTTCCTACAACGAGAAACACAACGACGATAACGGCGAGGATAACAACGACGGTCATAACGATAACCGCTCATATAACTACGGTGCTGAAGGCGCAACCGAAGATGAGGGAATTATCGCCGTGCGCGAACGTCAGAAACGCAACTTCCTCGCCACGCTGCTCTTCTCCCACGGTACGCCGATGCTGCTGGCAGGCGATGAGTTTGGTCGCAGCCAGATGGGCAATAACAATGGCTACTGTCAGGATAGTGATATCTCCTGGCTCCACTGGGAAAACCTGCCGCCGTCGGCTGACGCGCTGCGTGAATTTACCAAACGCGTCATTGCCCTGCGTGCTAAACAGCCGCTGCTGCGCCGCGAAAGCTGGCGCGACGGCATGGACATCAAATGGTTTAACGCCGGCGGTGGTTTCCAGCAGTCGGAGCAGTGGGAAGAAGGCTCCACGCTGGGCGTCTATATTGGCCGTCCCGATCTGCAGCCGGAAGAAGGCATCTGGCACGACGTGCTGATGCTGTTTAACCCGTTTGAAGGCAATGTGCCGTTCCGCATTCCGCAGTTTGGTGAAGGCGGCTGGGTGCTGGAGCTGACCACGTCAGAAACCGCAAATGAGGGCCTGGTCATCACTCAGGAGCAGGATTTCGAACTGGAAGGGCGCAGCCTGGCGCTGTTCCGCCGTCCGTAACCCGTTCCCCGCGGAGCCGATCGCCGGCTCCGCATTTTTACCCGCCTGATGCACTAACTGTTAACGCCGTCACGAAAAAATCCTTAACTATTTTATCCTGCTGCCGATGAACATCCATCGACCCTGCTTTTTGTGTGCCTTTGCGCCGGGGTGTAACGCTATTAAGGATAATAATATGACCATCTCGCAACGCCTGCTGCTCACGTTTTCTATGCTGTTCGGCGCGATTATTCTACAGGCCCTTCTGGCTATCTCCCTGCTCTCAGGCTTTCAGGAGCGCTTTGAATTCGTACAGGACAATGCCATCCCTTCAATAAAAGATCTCAGTGAGCTGGTGGATAAGAGCAATCAGCTGGCGCTGCTGCTCTATAAGCATCAGTCTCAGCCTGATGAGCGCGCGCTCCCGGTAGTGGAAAGCAGCATTCATCAACAGCTCGGGCTGCTGAAAACGCATACCGATTATTATCTCGCGCATGATATATCGAGCGAGGAGGATAAGCGCCTTACTGAAGTCGCCTACGCCAGCCTGCAACGCGTTAACGACCACCTTCCGGCATTTCTCAGCGCCTCCCGTCAGCATCAAAACGCGGTCAGTCTGGCGTTGATTGAAGGCGAACAGGGGATCGGCGCCGCTATCCGGGAGCTTATCCGCGGCTATCAGCAGCAGCTGGAACTGAACATCACTATCAGCAATACGCTGCGCGCTGCCAACCGCGCAACATTCCATAATGTCCTGTGGGCCACCATCGCCGGCGTGGTCGCGACGGTCGTTGTTTTTGGTATCTTCGCGACCCTGACAGTGCTGCGCATTCGTCGCAGCCTGAGCCACGCCGGTCAGGTCATGCTGCGCGCCAGTGATAATCTCGATCTGACTCTGAATGCTGACGCTACGCGCCGCGATGAGGTGGGTAATATGGCTCAGGCATTCAACACGCTGATAGGTAACGTGGCCACCTCGCTGTCGGCGGTGCAGCACGCGTCCCGTTCGGTCAGCGGAGCAGCGGCAGAAATCAGCGCCGGTAATCAGGATCTCTCGGCACGTTCAGAAGAGCAGGCGGCTTCGCTGGAGCAGACCGCTGCCAGCATGACCGAGCTGGGCGAAACCGTACGCCAGACGGCTGATAATACCCGTCAGGCCAGCAGTCTGGCAGAACATGCCAGTACGCTGTCGGAACAGAGTAGCCAGTCACTCACTACCCTGCTCACCACCATGGGTGATATCCGCAGCAGCTCACGCAGCGTCACCGAGATTGTCTCGCTGATAGAAGGGATCGCTTTTCAGACCAATATTCTGGCGCTGAACGCTGCTGTCGAAGCCGCTCGCGCCGGCGAACACGGCAAAGGCTTTGCCGTTGTTGCCGGTGAAGTGCGGAACCTGTCGCAGCGTTCAACGTCTGCGGCACGGGAAATTAAAGTGCTGATTGAAAACGCACATCGCCTGACTGAAGCCGGGGCCGCACAGGCCAGCCACGTCAGCCAGAATATGCAGATAATGAATGATGCCATTCATCAGGTAAGCGCTCTGATGGGCGAGATTGCCGCCGCCGCCGTTGAGCAGAGTCAGGGCATAATGCAGGTTCAGCAGGCCGTCAATCAGATGGATGACGTAACGCAGCAGAACGCCGCGCTGGTGGAGCAGGCTTCTGCCGCCTCGCAGTCCCTGCAGGATCAGGCAGAGATGCTCAGCCAGCTGGCGGCGAAATTTATTCTCACCGCCGAGCCTGAAACCGCCCCGGCAGCGACCGGCGACTCAGCCGCAGCACCGGCATTCGCCTTTTCATAATACGGGAGCAAACCGGCGCAACCGTTTCTGCAGCGATCGGATGCGCGCCCTGTTCATCTCCTCTGGCGCCTGCCCGCGACGACGGGCAATGGCGGCAGAGCGATGCGGTTACGTCACTTCTGCGTTGATATCTGAAACGTTCAGAAACGCGCCGCAATAAAAGTCACGATCGTTTCGGGCAAAGAATAATCTTAAAGTTAGCTTAAGACTAAGACTGTAATCTGTTGAGTGCGCACTGCACATGCGATGCACGCGCGTACGAAGATGGTAATTTCTGGAATAATTTGCCCGCCCTGCGCGGGTTTTTTTAAGTCAAATTTGCACTAATCCCCGATAAAGCCACCACGCTTCGCTTTTTATCAGTACCACTCTAATATGAAGGCGGCGATAACGTTTGTGATCATCACGCCTGCACGCTTTTTTTGCCTGCAAAAACAGTACCTTTACGCACCGGAGAGATAGCCTATGCTGGCTGCACAATAAAATTCCACGTTAGAGGGATCTGTTATGTTTGCTGCGTCCGTACCCTGCACCAAAGAAGTCATGCCGTTGTATCATGAGATCATTGATACCGTTAATCTGAACGGCGTACGCTGCCACATCATCTATAACAGCGTGGCACCCAGCGTCAGCGTAATAGTGGCGGAGGTAAGCGAAATGCAGCATCGGGTGCTGGCTGTGCTAGAGCTGGAGCGCGTGAATGGGATTAATACTCTGCTGCGCATCAAATCATTTAGTACGGCGTCTGAACAGAAGCTGGCTGGCACTATCGTAATTGAACCCTGCGGCCTGGCTGCAGCCCTCTATAAAGCGCTGACAATAAAAAAGCATATTACGCTGACAGGATTGTAAGGCATGAAGCGCCCGCAGCGTGCGGGCTCTTCTGTCACTTTGTATCAGTTGCCGCAGCTTCCAGCGCATTAATCTTTTCCAGATATGAATCAGCCTCAGCCTTATCCATAATCACCTGGGCGCAGGCCATGCAATGGCTGCCTTTAACATCGGGTACGATGTCATCGGGATTACCTGTATTGAGCGGTACATCTCGCGTGTCGTAAACAAAAGCTTCTGAGCCACATGCCGGACATTTCATGCTATTTCTCCCTTTTTAAACCGGTGAAACAATCATAGCTGACAGACCTCAACCCGGCTGGCAACGGCTGACCAAATTATGCGGCGTCAGCATCACTATCCTGAGACATCGTCACCAGATTCGATAATTTCAGATATTTCACACTCTCGTTTAATCGCCCGCAACGCCCTGCCCCGGCTTAAGCATAAACAGGTGATTCGCTCATTTTATGCAACAGTTTGTCTCCTGGAGTGCTGTTTATCACTTTGCAGCGTACAGATAGAGTGTGTGTTATCAGCAACGGCCTCAGAGGCCCGATAAAACTCAGGAGCAGCAAAATGAAAATTGCATTGATTGGCGCATCCGGACAGGCGGGTTCCCGCATTCTTCACGAACTGACTGCACGCGGCCATACCGTAACGGCTATTGCGCGCAATGCGGATAAGATTTCGCCAGCTGAAGGCGTTATTCCTGCCGCGGGTGATATCAACGATCCGCAGGCGCTGGCAGAGGTGCTGGCCGGGCACGATGCCGTGATCAGCTCAGTACACTTCAGCGCCAGCGATCCCGATAAACTGGTCGACGCGGTAAAAGCGTCAGGTGTAAAACGCTATTACGTTGTTGGCGGCGCAGGCAGCCTGGAAGTTGCGCCAGGCGTAAAAGTGATCAATACCCCCACCTTCCCGGAAATGTACAAAACGGAAGCTGAGGCGGGCGTGCGCTTTCTGGAAAAACTGCGTGCGCAGCATGACCTTACCTGGACCTTTCTTTCGCCATCCGCCCTGTTCACGGCGGGCGAACGCACCGGTAAATTTCGCCTGGGGAAAGATACGCTGCTGACCAATGAGCAGGGTAGCAGCATTTCGTTTGAAGATTACGCCATTGCAATGGCTGATGAGATTGAAACCCCGGCGCACGCTAACCAGCGCTTTACCGTGGGTTATTAATGGTCGAAGCGCAGAGACGCACCTCAGGGCAGCCTGAGGTGCTTGACCAGATAGTCGATCAATACGCGCTGCGCCTGCGGCATCTTTTTCTGCGTGAGATAGACTGCACTGACCGCCAGCCGATCGGGTTCATATTCCGGCAGCAGCCTGACTAACCTGCCCGCTGCAATCTCCTCCTGCACGGCAAACAGCGGGAGCACAGCCATTCCGCCCCCCATTTTTACCGCTTTCAGCAAAATCGCTGCTTCATTGGTGCTGATACTGCCTGTTACGGGCAGGTCGATGACTTCATTTTCATGATGAAACCGCCACGCATGACCAAAACAGCTATAGGTCAGACAGTTATGATCCTGCAGCTCGCGCAGGCTGCCGGGGGTGCCCTGTTTATCCAGATAGGCTTTGCTGGCGCACAGCACTGAGGAGCAGTATCCAAGGTGACGCGCGTAAAGCGCCGGGGCGAGCGTGCCGGCGATGCGGATAGCCAGATCGATCCCCTCTTCTGCCAGATCAAGCGACCTGCCTGTAACCTGCAGATTAACCTCTATTTCCGGGTAGATTTGCAGAAAATCGATCAGCATGCCCGTCAGGCAGCACTCGGCCAGCAGGGCGTCAGCGGTGACTTTCAGTTTACCTCTCGGTACGGCAGTGATCCCCGGCCCCATCGCGGTAAGTCCGTCGACGAGCGTCCTGATCTCCTGACACAGCAGCAGTGCCTGCTCGCCGGCGACGGTCAGGCTGAGTTTGCGTGTCGTGCGGTGCAGCAGACGCGAACCTGTCCACTCCTCCATCAGCGCAATGTAGCGTGATGCCATAGCCCGCGACAGGCCCAGATGCTCTGCCGCCGCCGTTATGCTGCCTCGCTTTGCCGTCTCTGCAAAGACGATAAGCGCTGTGATCCTGTCCATTCACTCACCTCGTGCAACAATGCACCTGAAGTATGCCTGTTTTACTGTTGCGGCGTCTGATTATCATTAACAGCGGTAAACCCTGCAGGATGTTGATGATATCATCGCAGAATCTGTTGAGATCTGAGGCCACCCGCATGACCGTTTTTTACCAATTCTCCGCAACCCGCCTGCAGGGTAAGCCGGTTTCAATGTCTGACTACGCCGGTAAGCTGGTTCTGGTGGTGAATACCGCCAGCCACTGCGGGTTTACGCGCCAGTATGCGGGCCTTGAAGCGCTCTGGCAGAAGTATTCAGCTCAGGGACTGGTGATACTCGGTTTCCCCTGCAACCAGTTTGGCAAGCAGGAGCCAGGCACCGCTAAAGAGATTGCGCAGACCTGCAAGATTAACTACGGGGTGAGCTTCCCGATGTTTGAAAAAACCGAGGTTAACGGAGCCGCAGCACATCCGCTGTTTGATTATCTTAAAACGGAATTACCTGGCCTTGCGGGCAGGCGAATCAAGTGGAACTTTACGAAGTTTCTCATCGGACGCGACGGCCAGCCGTTAAGACGTTTTGCCCCCATCACCTCACCGGAAAAGATGGAGCCGGCGATCGTTGCGGCTTTGTGACATGACGATGTCGCAGTCGATTCAGCTCTGGCCCATGAAAGCTGCGCCGGGCTGGTAATGATATTCAGTACACGGGCGTCAAAATAAAGCAGAAAGCTAATTACGCCAGGTTAACAGAACCCCCTCACCCGCTATGCATAAAAAACCTTAAAAGCGGGCATACAAGAAAGGCAAGGTCCGTATTGAGCGAAAAGCTGACATGATTTTGTATAGGAAGATTATGTTCCCCGTAGCTTCATATGCAATAAAGGGTATGGCTTGTCCTGGCCGTCAACTTCAGAACGACCAACAGTTTCAAAACCATGTTTTTTATAAAAGGTAATAGCCTGAGTGTTCTGTTCGTTTACGTCGAGCTCATCAGCGCCCTGCTCGTTAATAGCATGTAGCAGAAGTAATTTCCCTATGCCTTTACCGCGTTGATCTGCATCCACAAAGAGCATTTCAATACGGTTTTCGCTTACCCCAGTAAAGCCCAAGATTGAACTGTCACAGCTAAGACGAGCGAACGTAATAGTCAGGCCAGGAAGATACGTATGCAGTATCAGGGGGCGTAGCGCCTGAATATCTTGCTCCTGTAAAAAATCATGCGTAGCACGTACGGATGATTCCCAGACTTTCAGTATCATCGGGTAATGAATTCGGGTACCAACTTCCAGATTTATCATAATTTTATAGGCCGTAAATTGACATCGCATGACCATGATAGCTGTGTGGTACTATTTGTCACTATGAAGCGTAAATTTGCCCGCTTCTGGTACAAAGCGGACTGACGGCAGGCAGGGTTCGCTATAAGCGAGAAGCGGAAGTTCAGATCGTGGCTTTAGAGTAGGTCCACCTCATCTGCATCTCGTGGATGAAAGTCGATATACTCACTATGATATTTCAAATAATTACCATCGTGACATGATAAACATATTGTTTTCTTGCGTAAAAAAATGTCTGCTATTTCAGAGAAGCTTTGTTCCTAAAGGAACTGCCCCATCAGGGACGCAAAGAACAACATCACGGTTTTCGTCATGAAATCCGGTAACCAGGCATTCCGACATAATCGGCCCAATTTGCTTTTTTGGGAAATTTAAGACCGCAACAACCATTTTTCCATTTAGATCTTCAATCGAATAGTGTCCTGTTATCTGAGCACTGCTTTTTTTAATTCCTATTTCCTCCCCAAAGTCCACGTGCAGAATATAAGATGGATTACGAGCTTTAGGAAAATCCTCAACATGCACGATTTTGCCTACACGTAACTCCACTTTCAAAAAATCATCAAACGTAATCTTATCCATATCAGTGTTATCAAGTTGCATTGTTTATTAATTAATACCTAAAGTAATCATTCAATGCAAGCTTAGCGTTTACTATTTCAACTACTTTTTAGGTGCGAGGAAGGTTCGCTTTTATCATTAATTCAAATCTTTAAATGTAAGGATATAATTTCAAAAACTGGTTTTTTACTCTACAAAAGTGAAGTAAAGCAGCTTCTATAAACTGTATCTGGCATCAGATACAACCCGAAGTTAACAATCACTACAGTTGCAAAACTCTTTATTGCTGATTAGTTAATTGCAATAGCGCCAGCTTCTGGCAAAGAGTGGACGTTGTACAGGCCAATGTCAGCCATGAGCGAAAACCAGACGCAGTATCATGGTTCGGCGTTAAGGGGTTCGGGTGTATTCATTTCAGCAAGCAACCAGCGTTCAAAGCTCTTCAACGCTGGCTCATTGACTCCTGTTTCCGCTGGCTTCACTAAACAGAATCTCTTGCTCAGACTTTCTGAAGCAGGCCAGGGCGAAACAAGCCTGCCGCATTTCAATTCATTGGCTATATACATATGCGGAATCAATGCTACGCCTTTTCCCGCTATGACGGCAGCGATTGCCATTTCATGAAGATCGTAGCGTACGCCATGAGCCGGATTATCGAGGGGTATCCCGCTTTCCCGGGCATAATGTTGCCATGCATCCGGATTCTGCCGACGGTGAATCCGCGGAAGTCTGTTTAATAGCTGATTGACATCATCATGCGTTAAGAGTGCCGGATGACATGCAGGCAACAGATTTTCCTGAAAAAGAAATTGTATACGCATGCCAGCCCATGCGGAGTGTTCAAAATGAATGACAGCGTCGAAGCCGCTTCCGGACAAAATGAACGGATCCGTTTTGGCCGCAATGTTCAACGTTATATGCGGGAATAAGGCGTTGAAACCGTTCAGCCGGGGAATAAGCCAGCGGCTGGAAAAGGTCGGCAGGACGGCGATATCCAGACTCTGACTGCCTTCAGGCATTCCGGTTATGTAGAGCGTATCTCTTTCGAGCCGATCAAGCGTTTCACGCACGTGATGCGCATAACGTGCGCCGGCGGGGTTAAGCTTTACCCGGCTTCCCACACGGTCAAATAATTTACCGTTCAGCAACGCTTCAAGGCGCGCAATCTGACGGCTGATCGCGCCTTCCGTCAGCGACAACTCCTCTGCGGCCCGGGAAAAACTACCGTGTCTTGCGGCGGCTTCAAAGGCCTGCAGAGACGCGCTACTGGGTATTTTTCTGCGCATAAAATCATTCCTGCTTAGTAGCTGCAACCTGCTTCCATTGACTTAATGTCACTAAAGCATGACATATTATCGATTCTGAACAGCAGATAAAGCCTGTAGCATGATAAAAAATCATTGAGCAGATGTATTTGCCCGGGCTGTATTTTATGTGGAGACGATCTGATGCTTTATATCGTGGAATGCTCCTATAACGATCCTGAAAGCGAGGCCGAATGGAATTTCTTTTACAGTGAGCAAAAATTACCTGCACGACTATCTGTGACTGGCTTCAGTACCTCGCAACGCTTTCATGCTGTGAACTCCGGCTGCCCTGCTTACCTTGCCATTCATACCATTCAAAATGCGGCTGTTCTCACCAGTGATGATTACGGTTTAAAAGGAGGCGGTAATTTCTCCCGGTGGCAGGACTGCATTAGTGACTGGCGGGCAACCGGTCTATGCCGGACTCTTCTGTCGCCTGGCAACATGGCGAACGGCTGAAGTGATGGAAAACTTCATGCGTGAACCGGATTGTGCCACTCACCGGGCTTCTGGTTTGATGACCCGTATTCGCTGTTTTGGCTCTCCGGCAGAACCTATATTCGCACGCAACTAAATTAGAGGTAATAAATGAGCCAGCCCTTTCCCTTCCGTCAGATCGGAGATTTCCGGATAACTGCACTGAGTGACGGCACTATGTCAGCCAGTCTGAATTTGCTGTCAGGTATTGAAGAAGATGATGCGAATGCCATTCAGCGTAATGCCGGAGTCAGTGAGCCCGGGAATATTCATATAAACTGTTATCTTATCTGCGGCCGGGGCAGAGTCATCCTGGTTGATGCTGGCGCAGGGTGGCCAGACAACATGGGGGGACAACTCACAGCAAACCTTGCTGCAGCGGGGGTCAGCCCTGACGATGTCGATACCGTTTTATTGACGCACTGCCATCCGGATCATATCGGAGGCCTGCTGAATACTGACAAACAACCGCGTTTTAAATACGCTGAAATACTCCTTCATCCTTTCGAAGCACAATACTGGCAGGATGATGAGAAAATGAAAATGGCCACTGCGCGCGGACAACGTAATTTCTGGCTGGTCCGTGAAATGTTCCATGCTTATGCCCGAAGTCTGCGTTTTTTTGACGGAGAAAAAATAGCAGAAAGCATCCTGCCGGTATGGCTACCGGGTCATACACCGGGACATACAGGGTTTCGCATTGATGCAGAGGATAAATGCTTATTAATATGGGGAGACATAGTCCATTACCCCCATATTCAGGCAGCACAACCGGCTGTTTCTGTTTTATTTGATATCGATCCCGATCAGGCAGAGAAAACAAGGAGGCAAATTATGGAAAAAGCCGTCATTGAAAAATGGATTATTGCAGGCATGCACTTAAGCCAGGCAGGATTTGCCAGCGTTCGCAGAGAGGGTAATGGATACCGAATCGCCTGCTGTGAAGTATAAATAAACATGCTGAGTAGCGCATGAATGCTTAGCATCGTCAACGTCCGCTTCTGGTACAAGCGGACGCCCTGTCCACGTCTTATAGCGATTAATCAGCGTGCCGGATGATAAGTTCATAAACTACGCAGGGTGTGTCGTAATGCTGCTCTAAAGCCTTATAAGTCATCCCTAGCCGCTGCATCACCTTTTGAGAGGGAATATTTTCAGGGTCAGCAACAGCCACTAAATACGTTGCGCCTGTCTGCACTGCAGCAAATTCAATAATCGCTCTGGCCGCTTCTGTTGCATAGCCTTTGCCATTCTGTTCAGGCACAAGACGCCAGCCAATCTCTAAAGGTGCGGCCTCAACGTTTGCCAAATGCTGGAGGCATGCTGCACCAACAATAATCTCAGAAGCCTTTTCTTTAATAGCCCACCACGAATACCCGTAACTCTTCCAGCGCGATTGAACACGCTTTATATTTTCCCAGGTCTCTTCGGGTGTTTTAACAATCCCTTTGTTGATATAACGTATCACGCTGGCATCGTTATCCATTACCCTCAACCCCTCGTAATGTGAGTCATGAAAGGGTTCTAACCTCAAACGTGCAGTTTCTAAATCCATCTGACGCTCCTTTTACGTAAAGGGAATGAATAGCCTGATGCCCTCACTCTATCACTGAACCTGTCACGCTGTGAGCAACGTCAGCTACTGGCACCGGTGCTTGAGATCTGCCACATTAAACATCACAACTCTGTCTCGATTATCGGATATCAGTTTAGTAATGGAAAAAACCATAAGGCTATATGCAATAAGGGGATGATGATGATCAAGCTGACGGGTCGTTTGGTGTGTAAAAGTGCAGAAGAAGCAGATCTTGTTCGCCAGTACCTCTCTGAACATAAGGAACTGACCCGTGAAGAAACCGGATGCGTGTCATTTGAGGTCACGGAAACGCCGGATCCCCTGATCTGGAAAGTCGAAGAACTTTTTACAAATCAGGCTACTTTTGATGCTCATCAGAACAGAACCAGGGCTTCTGTCTGGGGAAGAGAAACCCGCGCGATCGCCAGAGAGTATAAAATTTCAGAGGTCTAATAACCGCACGGCCTTAAGATACGACCAGAAAAGCCGCTATCCAGCGGCTTTTTTATAAACATAACATCTTTGTTGCACCCTTTTTGCTCATACGCATGCCACTACATTTTCACAATTTAATGCGCCTGGGGGTTATATCCTGTCTGTATCACTTAGCCTGTCTGCCTGGAAAGCACCGCAAACATGGAGCTCTATATGGAGATTATTTTAATGCGTCATGGAAAGCCTGCTTTTGCAGGCTCTGCGAAAGTAACGAGCTGTGAAATGTACGGCTGGATCACAAAATATGATCTTGCTGATACAGGAGATGATATACCGCCTGAGTCCGGCAAATCATTAGCGTTCAGCGCATCGCGAATTATAAGCAGTCCTCTTCCCAGAGCTCTCTCTTCTCTGAAAGCATTAGGGCTTGAACCGGACGTTATTGATGCAGTGTTCAGGGAAGCAGGTCTGCCGGTATTTCACATACCCGGTTTCAGGTTATCCCCGGCTGTATGGGCTGCGTTTTTTCGCGTCATGTGGCTATGCGGCCTGTCCCGTAATGTGGAGCGTGTGGGAACAGCAAAGAGACGTGCTGCTCAGGCTGCAAATAGTCTCATCAGGCTGGCAAAAACATCCGACGGCCCTGTGCTTCTTATGGGCCATGGGGTGATGAATCGGCTAATTGCAAGGGAACTGCGATCGCTGGGTTTCAAAGAATATCGTTGTCAGGGCAATGGTTACTGGAACGCAAGTATCTACAGGCTCAGTAAGCAGATATTGTGAAGCCACATCAGATGTATCCAGACGTTGATGGCTTGTGGTTTCGCTTATGACACAAAGGGAGTGAGGCAAGAGCCCATGTTTGCTATGCGCAAGGAGCAGACGTTGTATTCCCTGTATCACTTTACTCTTTGAGCATTCCACTCAGCGCGGGTAATTTCCCAAAGCTCAGAATCGAGAAGGCCGCTGACATACTCCGTCTTACCCGTTTTGATGAGCCGCATTCCGCTACTGACTGAAATACGCTGAGAACGGCTGTTAACGGCTGCTTTAGGTACGCGCAACACCGGTTTATTTAACACATTGAACCAGTAATCTGTAGCCGCAATGCTGGCTTCACGCATAAAGCCCTGCCCCTGATATTCCGGTGCAAGCCAAAATCCGCGGTTGTTATCTTCTTCATCGTAAAGGCAGATCAGACCCATAATTGTGTCGGGTGTCTCACCCTTTCTGATAGTCCAGAACCATGCAACTCCTTTTGCCATGTCTGGCAAAGCAACGTTATTGACGTAATTCTCTGCCCCATTTTCCGGATAAGGCCAGGGGACCGATGCCACCATATAACGGACTATTTCCCAGCGGGGATAAAGTTTCTGGATCTGCTGAGCATCTTCAGCAACCAACGGTTTTAATAGCAACCGCTCTGTTATAAGCGTGGGGATCCGCACAGGCAATTATCCTTACAGGTTAATAAATTTCTTTTCAGGTTACGTTTACCTTATGAAAAATATACGCATAAAGCCATCTGCCATATCATGTAAAGATGGTATTACGGCTTCAATGTTCGCTTATAACACAAACCAGCCATGCCGGCAAAGTGAGTGACGCGATGAGCGGACATTATATCTGGTGTTCAGCACCAGATATCATAGCTGGCAATTCGCTCACCAGTTTATCCACCGGCAGTCTGACCTCCAGACGACCTATGGTTTTTGCCACTGCCGAACACGTCAGGTGCAATTTTTCTGCAGCCTGAGAAAAACTTGCTGACTCTGCAGCAGTTACAAAAACCGGAATACCGCTCATTTCACTTTTCATACTGTCCCCTGATGGGAATCAATAAGAGGAAATATTATCGCCACTGTCATTATACAGTCTATGTAAGAATGATAGCGATTGTTCTAATCCTAAATGGGTCGCCATGAAACGCTTAATAAAACGCTGGAGCTTAGACAAAACAGGACGCCAGAATCTGAAGCTCACACATCCAGAGATTACTCAGCCAGGCCCGAATGAAGTTTTGGTGCGTGTACAGGCCGTTTCTATGAATTTCCGCGATATCGCCAATATTGAAGGGAAAACGGAATGGGAAATGATATGACGTTGCCGCTCACACCAGGATCTGACATGGCGGGTGTGGTTGAAACAGTGGGTGCAGGAACTACCCGTTTCAGCGCAGGCGATCGTATTGTTTCATCTTTCAATTCAGAGCGGAAGAGCGACTGGAAAAATATAATTTTTTTGCCGGTGGAAAACTACCGCTGGCAGACATTGAGAATGGTCACGTATCGTATTATTATTATATCAACATTGCCCGGAGCCCGTTGTCAATGTAAAGGCATATTAACTGCGCCTCGCTTCGCGTCGGGCTTTTCGCTAATATGTCACGATTTCATATGATGAGCTCAAAGTGTAACCGCTGAGATAAATAGAAACCTGGCCCCCGGTTCTGTTACCAATGACAGATACTGCAATATTAATATATTTTTACTCAATTAACGCAGAGCCGGGTACCAGGATCGATGACATGTAAACCATACTTTTTTTCACTCTTTACTTTCCGGAATAATTGAAATATGACCATTAACTTCCAGCACAGCATATTTTATTTGTTCCATTCTCAGAATACCTTGCGATGACCGCGCGACTTCAAGAATATCTTCGCGATTTATGCCCGCCCTGTTCATTCGTTTATGTAGTTCAATGCCATTTTCTACCAAAATTACCGGACCACCTTCTGCCAGTTGCTCTACAAAAGGGAATCGCGTTTTTAGCTTACCCAGCATGATATCGATGACAACAAGTGTAATAATGGTCAGACCCGCTCCGGTTACAGAAAAGTCGTCTCCAAGCAGCGCCTGCTGAGTGGCTTCGCTGATTATCAGCAACAAAATCAAATCAAAAGAGGTCATTTGCAGTAAGGTTCGCCTGCCTGCGATTTTGAATACAATCATTAAAAGCAGATATATTCCTGCTGCACGTAAAACAGTTTCCATGATTTTCTCCTCTCAAGGATAGATCCAGAGTGAAAAACGGACAGGCAGCCCATTCTGAACGCTGATACTCACGGGTATGGAGCCGATTGCCTGAGGCTGCAAGCCAAGCCAGATTATGTAACCAGCCTGCAGATCTCGCGCTAAAAAGGTAAGCTGCAGATCATTATCGCGCGTGACTGCCTCTATTGGCTGAGGCTGGAGCGTTTGTATTTCAAGTTTATCAATCGCTCCGTTTCCTATAGTTACGGTAAAATGCTCTCTTTTATTATCATGGATAAAAATACGCATACTCATATTAGTCTGGACACGCCCGAAACGTTCATATTTCACCTCAAGTGAACCATCATGCGATAGCGTGTTTGTGTTGCTCAAAAAGCCCTTAGAGAAAAGACCGCACGCTCCCAGGATGACAACGAAAGCGAGTACATATGTCCCTGTTTTTTGAATGCACGCTTCCCGCAGTTGCCAGACTCTATTTTCTTTAATAGGAAATACCCGACTTTCTGATTCATTTTTTTTCATGACTTCAGTTCCTCTCGTCGTTTCCCATCTGATAAAAACGGATTGTGCGAGCATGCCGGGTAACAAACGATTAAATTATAGCGTTTGCACATATCTTCATCAGGCCTCATTCTCAGTAATCAGGACACGCCTGAGTGATTCAACGCTCGGACAGTGTGATTTTCATACTGTTATTTTATCCATATCAACAGGCTATTTTTGCCTCGTATCTGGCATGAACAGCGTAGCGAAGCCCAGCAGAGGCAGGAAAGCACACAGGCCATAAACCCACTCAATGCCATATATATCTGCCATCTTGCCAAGCCCTGCGGCGGCGAGCCCGCTGACCCCGAACATCGTACCAAACATGATGCCTGCCACCATTCCTGCACGACCGGGGACTATTTCCTGAGCGTAAACCACCAGCGCAGAGAATGCTGAAGAGAGGATCAGGCCGATAAAGATGGTGAACACAATTGTCCATACCAGGCCAACGTGTGGCAGTAACAGTGAAAACGGGATAACGCCTAAGAACGAGATCCAGACCACCGCCTTACGACCGATGCGATCGCCTATAGGTCCGCCGGCAAACGTCCCGACCGCCACCGCCGCAAGAAACGCAAACAGGCAGAACTGCGCGTGCTCCAGCGGCATGCTGAAGCGGTGGACGAGATAAAACGTAAAATAGTTACTCAGCGAAGCGATATAAGTAAATTTCGCGAACATCAGAACGCTGACCACAGCCAGCGCCTGAAAAACTTTTGCTCTGGAAAACGTCTGCAGTGGGGTGCTGCCGTGGCGCTTCATGTGCGCCTGACCGTGGCGGGCAGACCACTGGCTAAGCCGGGTCAGAATTACAATCGCGACCAGCGCACACAGCATTAGCCAGGCAACAGAGAGCTGGCCATGAGGAATAATCAGCAGCGCGGCCAGCAGAGGGCCAAACGCCGATCCCGCATTTCCGCCAACCTGAAAAGCGGACTGCGCGGTGCCAAACCGCCCTCCCGACGCCATGCGGGCGATGCGCGAGGCTTCCGGATGAAAGACGGACGATCCAACGCCAATCAGCGCAGCGGCAACTAAAATGACTATAAAATTGCCGGCAACCGCGAGCAGCCCGATCCCCAGCAAGGTGACGCCCATGCCCGCAGGCAGCAGAA
>Ga0157361_1000445_pt1 | contig 16666 bp, 16 predicted proteins | sample AttlaeALBM2_FD_111481 | JGI IMG/M metagenome (GOLD analysis project Ga0157361, IMG submission 111481) | Fungus gardens microbial communities from leaf cutter ant in Ribeirão Preto, State of São Paulo, Brazil - Atta laevigata ALBM2 | ecosystem: Host-associated > Fungi > Mycelium > Unclassified ...
CGTTGAAGCCCACCATCGCGCCGCTGGCGCCCTCATCGACCTCCAGCTTTTCAACATCCAGCGCGTGCACGCTAAAGATGTAGCGGTGCGATTCGCCCTGTGGCGGTGCGGCACCGCCGTAACCGGTCTGACCGAAATCGGTGCGCGTCTGAATGGCGCTCTCAGGCAGCTCTGCCACGCCGGAGCCGGCGCCCTGCGGCAGCACGGTGACCTCAGCCGGAATATTCGCTACCACCCAGTGCCACCAGCCGGAGCCGGTCGGCGCATCCGGATCGTAGCAGGTCACCACAAAGCTTTTGGTACCGGCTGGCACCTCATCCCACGCCAGGTGCGGCGAGAGGTTATCGCCCTGATATCCCATGCCGTTGAAAACGTGACGCTCCGGCATCTTATCGCCGTTGTTAAAGTCCTGGCTGAATATGCGCATTTTCTCTCCTTTATTCACCTGTACAGTGTTTCCCATCATGGTGGAAAAACCGCATCACTTCCAGTCGCTTCAGGCGTGGAAATGCTCGTCCACGTCCAGCGCCGCGCGCAGCGCCTGCGTTAACTGCGTCAGCTGCGCCGCAGAAATCAGATAAGGTGGCATCAGGTAGATCAGCCTGCCAAATGGACGTATCCACACGCCGCGCTCGACAAAGAACTGCTGTAGCGCCGCCATGTTGACCGGCTGATGGGTTTCGATCACGCCAATCGCCCCAAGCACGCGCGCGTCCGCCACCGCCGGGTGCGCCTGCAGCGGCAGCAGCTCAGTGCGCAGCTGCTGTTCAATCGCCGCCACCTGGCGCTGCCAGTGGCCCTCCTGAATAATCGCCAGGCTCTCCACGGCCACCGCGCAGGCCAGCGGGTTGCCCATAAAGGTTGGACCGTGCATGAAGCAGCCTGCGGCGCTGCGGCTGATAGTGTCCGCCACTGCGCGCGTGGTCAGCGTGGCGGAGAGCGTCATGGTGCCGCCGGTTAACGCTTTGCCGAGACAGAGAATATCCGGCGTAATGCCCGCATGTTCACAGGCAAACAGCTTGCCGCTGCGGCCAAAGCCGGTGGCGATCTCATCGGTAATCAGAAGCAGTCCATAGCGGTCGCACAGTGCACGCACCTGTTGCAGATAACGGGGATGATAGAAGCGCATACCGCCTGCGCCCTGCACAATAGGCTCAAGAATCACGGCCGCAATGTCGCGGTGATGGCACTCAGCCAGCCGGGCGAAATCGGCAAAGTCCGCCTCGTTCCACTCCTCATCAAATCCGCACGCCGGAGCGCTGGCGAACAGATGCTCAGGCAGATAGCCGCGCCACAGGCTGTGCATTGAATTTTCCGGATCGCACACGGACATCGCCGCGAAGGTGTCGCCGTGATAGCCCCGCTTTAACGTCAGGAATTTTTGCCGTGTTTCACCGCGTCCCAGCCAGTATTGCAGCGCCATTTTCATCGACACTTCGACGGCGATCGACCCGGAGTCGGCGAGGAACACGCACTCCAGCGCCTCCGGCGTCATGGCGATCAGCTGGCGGCTCAGCGCAACGGCCGCCGGATGAGTAATACCGCCGAACATCACGTGCGACATCTGCGTCATCTGCTGCTGCAGCGCCTGGTTCAGGCGCGGATGGTTATAGCCGTGGATCGCCGCCCACCAGGAGGACATACCGTCAACCAGCTCGCGCCCATCGGCCAGCTGTAGCTGGCAGCCGTGTGCTGCGACAACCGGGTAGCAGGGCAGCGGATCGCGCATTGAGGTGTAAGGGTGCCAGATATGCTGGCGGTCAAAGTTGAGATCGTCCTGAGTGAACATCGAAGTTGTAAACCATTTTAAAAAGATTTAGTTTACAAGTATAACCACGTTAATCGTCAGGATGAACCCCCTTTTTCTGGAGTAAGCAATGGCTAACCGCTGGACACTGGCACAAGCCCAGGCCCTTTTCGACAAACCTTTCCTTGAGCTGATGTTTGAAGCACAGCAGGTACACCGTCAGCACTTTGACCCGCGTCAGGTGCAGGTCAGTACGCTGCTGTCGATCAAAACCGGCGCCTGCCCGGAGGATTGTAAATACTGCCCGCAGAGCGCGCGCTACAAAACCGGGCTGGAGTCAGAACGCCTGATGGAAGTGGAGGCTGTACTGGAGTCCGCGCGCAAAGCCAAAGCGGCGGGATCGAGCCGTTTCTGTATGGGCGCGGCGTGGAAAAACCCCCATGAGCGCGATATGCCCTATCTTGAGCAGATGGTGCAGGGCGTAAAGGCGATGGGCATGGAGACCTGCATGACGCTGGGTACGCTGGAGCAGAGCCAGGCGCAGCGCCTCGCCAGTGCCGGTCTCGATTTCTACAATCACAACCTCGACACCTCTCCGGAGTTCTACGGCAACATTATCACTACACGCAGCTACCAGGAGCGTCTGGATACGCTGGATAAAGTGCGCGACGCGGGCATCAAGGTCTGTTCTGGCGGCATTGTCGGGCTGGGCGAAACGGTGAACGATCGCGCCGGCCTGCTGGTACAGCTGGCCAACCTGCCTGTACCGCCAGAGAGCGTGCCAATCAACATGCTGGTGAAGGTAAAAGGAACACCGCTGGCGGATAACGATGACGTTGAACCCTTTGATTTTATCCGCACCATCGCGGTCGCCCGCATCATGATGCCGACCTCGCACGTGCGCCTGTCGGCCGGTCGTGAGCAGATGAGCGAGCAGACTCAGGCGATGTGCTTTATGGCCGGCGCCAACTCTATCTTCTACGGCTGCAAACTGCTGACCACGCCAAACCCGGAAGAGGATAAAGATCTGATTCTGTTCCGCAAGCTGGGCCTGAATCCGGAGCATACCGCGACTACCCACGGCGACAACGAACAGCAGCACCAGCTCAGCGAGCAGCTGATGCACGCTGACAGCGAACAGTTCTACAACGCGGCCGTGTAAATGTGGCAACAACGTATTGAACAGGCGCTGACCGCGCGCCGCGCCGTTGACGGCTGGCGCCAGCGCCGGCGCGTGGACCACAACAGCGTGCGTGAAATTACGCTGGAGGGGCAGCGCTATCGCCACTTCTCCAGCAATGATTATCTCGGTCTCAGCCAGCATCCGGCGGTGATTGCGGCCTGGCAGCAGGGTGCAGCCGAGAGCGGCGCGGGAGCCGGCGCGTCGGGCCACGTGACGGGCTACAGTCGGCATCATGCGCAGCTTGAAGAGCAGCTGGCCGACTGGCTGGGCTATTCGCGTGCGCTGCTGTTCATCTCCGGCTTTGCCGCCAATCAGGCGGTGATCCATCTGCTGGCAGAGAAAAACGATCGCATCATTGCGGACAAACTGGCGCATGCATCGCTGCTGGATGCCGCCAGCCACAGCCCGGCAACGCTGCGGCGCTTTGCGCACAATCAGCCGGCGAACCTGGCAAAACTGCTGGCAACGCCGTGTGACGGCGGCACGCTGGTCGTGACCGAAGGCGTGTTCAGCATGGATGGCGACAGCGCACCGCTGGCCGCGATCGCTGCCGAAACGCAGCGTACCGGCAGCTGGCTGCTGGTGGATGATGCGCACGGTATTGGTGTCACCGGCGCCGGGGGGCGCGGCAGCTGCTGGCAGCAGCAGGTGAAGCCGGAGCTGCTGATCGTCACCTTTGGTAAAGGCTTTGGCGTGAGCGGTGCGGCGCTGCTGTGCGATGCTGCGACAGCCGATTACGTAGAGCAGTTTTCGCGCCATCTCATCTACTCAACCGCGATGCCACCGGCGCAGTGCTGTGCGCTGCTGGCGGCGCTGCAGCAGATCCGGCAGGGCGATGAACGGCGCGAACGGCTGCAGGCCAATATTGCGCAATTTCGTGCCGGGGCGGCCACGCTGCCCTGGCAACTGCTGGCCTCCGGGAGCGCCATTCAGCCATTGATCATTGGTGAAAACCACGCGGCGCTGACGCTTTCGCAGCAGCTGGCACAGGCCGGTTGCTGGGTCAGCGCGATTCGTCCGCCCACCGTGCCGCCCGGCACGGCACGGCTGCGTATTACGCTGACCGCCGCGCATCAGCCCGACGATATCGATTATCTGCTGGAGGCGCTCCATGACGCTGCACATTAACAAACAGGCGGTCGCGCAGGCGTTTGGCCGGGCAGCGCAGCACTATGAACAGCACGCAGAGCTGCAGCGGCAGAGTGGCGATGCGCTGCTGGCGCTGGCACCGGCCGGTTTTGGTCCGCACCTGCTGGACGCCGGCTGCGGCACGGGCTGGTACAGCCGCTACTGGCGCGATCGCGGGCGCACGCTGACCGCACTGGATCTCTCTCCGGCGATGCTGGCAGCCGCCCGGGAGCAGGCGTCAGCAGACGCGTATTGCCAGGGTGATATTGACGATCTGCCTTTGGCGGATGCCAGTGTGGACGGCGTGTGGAGCAATCTGGCCGTGCAGTGGAGCAGCGACTTACGCACCGCACTGCAGCAGTTTTTGCGCGTTACCCGTCCCGGCGGCAGCGTGCTGTTCTCCACGCTGCTTGACGGTTCGCTGCATGAGGTGCATCAGGCATGGGCAGCGCTGGATGGCCGCCGCCACGCCAACCGTTTTCTGAGCGCAGCGCAGTGTGCTGACGCCGCAGAGGGCCTGGCGCTGCACGCCACACAGGAGGTTATCACGCTGCACTTCCCCAGCGCGCTCAGCGCGATGCGCTCGCTGAAAGGCATCGGCGCCACCCACCTGCACGATGGGCGCAGCAACACGTTACTGACGCGTCAACAGCTGGCGCAGCTGGAGCAGTGCTGGCCACAGGATGCGCACGGCTATCGCCTCAGTTATCACCTGATGTATGGAGTTCTACAGAAATGACACGCTGGTTTATTACCGGAACCGATACCGAAGTAGGAAAAACCGTCGCCAGCGGCGCGCTGCTGCAGGCGGCCAGCGCCGCTGGCTTGCGGACTGCGGGCTATAAGCCGGTGGCGTCCGGCTGCGAGATGACGCCAGAAGGGATTCGCAACAGCGATGCGCTGGCGCTGCAGCAGTACAGTAGTGTGGCGCTGCGCTATGAACAGGTGAATCCGCTGGCGTTTATGGAGCCGACCTCGCCGCATATTGTCAGTGCCGATGAGGGCAGGCCGATTACGTTTGCGGCGCTGTCAGCGGGTTTACGGGCGCTGGAGCAGCAGGCCGAATGGGTTTTGGTGGAGGGCGCCGGAGGCTGGTTTACGCCGCTTTCGGAGACGCAAACCTACGCCGACTGGGTTGAAGCCGAGCAGCTGCCGGTGATTCTGGTGGTCGGCGTAAAGCTGGGCTGCATCAATCACGCCATGCTGACGGCAGAGGCGGTGAAAGCGCGCGGCCTGCGTTTAGCCGGGTGGATCGCCAATGATATTCAGCCGCCGGGCAAGCGTCATGCCGAGTATATGGCAACCCTGCGGCAGCGCATTGATGCCCCGTTTTTGGGCGAGATCCCTCATCTGCACGATGCAGCGCAGCAGGCGGAGTGCGGGCGTTACCTGACCCTGCCGCAATGCGATGAGCGGTCGCCATAAACGGCGACCCTACGGGTGCCTGAGCTGACTGCACCGCGGTTAACGCATCCGTAGGGTGCGCATTCATGCGCACCTGGCATATCATCAACGGTCGCCATGAATGGCGACCCTACAAGCTTCGGATGTCTGCACCTTACGTCACCGTTAACCACTTGCTCACCGTCATATCATCCAGCTGCGCTACTTTGCCTTGTGCTACATTGCGGCCACGGTGCAACAGCAGAAAATAGTCGGCTACGCGACGGATAAACGACACCTGCTGCTCAAGCAGCAAAATGGTCAGGCCGTAATCGTGATTCAGGCTATGAATCAGATTGCCCATCTCCTCTTCCAGCCACGGCGACATCCCTTCGGTTGGTTCATCCAGAATCAGCAGCTTTGGCTGTAGCACCAGCGCCCGTGCGAGTGCCAGCTGCTGCTGTTGATCCATTGGCAGATCGCCGCTGCGCTGATGGCGTAACGAATAGAGCGCCGGAAACAGATCAAACACCATGCCGGGGATCGTGCGGCTGCGATCGTCCTGTGCCGCCAGCAGTGCGATCAGCAGGTTATCCTCCACGCTCATCTGCGAGAAAATGTGTCGCCCCTGGGGCACATAACCGATGCCCATACGTGCGCGCTGCTCGCCGGGCTGCAGCAGCAAATTCTTCGGCGGCGAGCCATCCTCCTGCCAGGTCATTGAGCCACTATTGATCGGCAAGCGGCCCATAATACAGTTCACCAGCGTGGTTTTTCCCATGCCTGCACTGCCCAGCACGCCGGTACAGGTACCCGGCGGAAGATCCAGGTCCACATCCCACAGAATATGGTTCTGACCGTAAAACTGATTCACCGAACGTAAACTCAGCATCTGACACTCTCCTTCCAGATTATTTGCCTGAATGCTCCCGCTCTGTGTCGTCTGGCATACAGTCGTGCACGATTGATGTTGGACACTGCTTCATCGGTGCCGCAGCCGTTATGGACTTTTTATCCATTGCGTAAACCTGTGCAATTCTCAGGCCAGGGTATGCAGAGAGGCACAAACAGGCAGCAGAGCGTGCAGAAGGCTAATAAAGAATCAGTTTTTCTTAACAATCACATCAGGTAATAAACCGGCTGCACTTTGACGGTGCTGACTGCTTAACGTTTCTGGTGCATCTGCGCGTTCATAAGGCAGGCACTCCATAAATAAGTGGCTTTTCCGTAAGGCTTATTGCGCTTTTCAACACAACAAACAGGCGCAAAGAGAGGTTAATGCGGCGCAGGCAGGGGGATAAATAGACGCAAAAAAAAAATTTTCGCACAGTCGGAAGGGGATGGGGAAAATTATACACAGCCGATGGGCTCAGGGCTGGATTCACTTATCCACTATTCCTGTGGATAACCTTGTGCATTAGCGACTGAAAACCGGGCGCAAGCGAGGAAATACGCGGCCTGCATACATTCTGCTGAGAAACTGGGCTTAAGAGCCAATGCCATTAAAATCAGCGGGTTATTTAAAATCAAGCCTGAGAATTGTCTGCCTTGTCATCAGAGTGCAATTTAATGACGTTCTATTGACAATTGTTAAAACCGTTACTCGCCTGGGGATAACCTTGCGCAACTTACGCTATGCGGCTTCCGCTTCAGGCAGGCTAAAGCGAATCACGGGCTTTGCCGGTCATCGTGCAGGATATCTGTAATTATATCCAGTATTTTTTTCTGGCAAAATCCCCATAGCAGAGTAGAATTATCAGCCTGCCAGCCGACTTCTTCAGCAGGAACCGCAAAAACCATGAGTAAAGCCTTCAAACTCAACTCCGCTTTTAAACCATCAGGAGACCAGCCTGAGGCGATCCGTCGTCTGGAAGAGGGGCTGGAAGATGGACTGGCGCACCAGACGCTGCTGGGGGTGACCGGTTCGGGCAAAACCTTTACCATCGCCAACGTGATCGCCGATCTCAATCGCCCGACCATGGTGATGGCACCCAATAAAACGCTGGCTGCACAGCTGTACGGCGAGATGAAAGAGTTCTTCCCGGATAATGCGGTAGAGTTTTTCGTCTCGTACTATGACTACTATCAGCCTGAAGCCTATGTGCCCAGCTCCGACACCTTTATCGAAAAAGATGCGGCGGTTAACGAACATATCGAGCAGATGCGTCTCTCCGCCACCAAAGCGATGCTGGAGCGTCGCGATGTGATCGTGGTGGCCTCCGTATCAGCCATCTACGGTCTGGGCGATCCCGATCTCTACCTGAAAATGATGCTGCACCTGACGCGCGGCATGATCATCGATCAGCGCAGTATTCTGCGCCGCCTCGCCGAACTGCAGTACACCCGCAACGATCAGGTGTTCCAGCGCGGCACCTTCCGCGTGCGCGGTGAAGTGATCGATATCTTCCCGGCGGAATCGGACGATATCGGCCTGCGCGTTGAGCTGTTTGACGAAGAGGTCGAGCGCCTGTCGCTGTTCGATCCGCTCACCGGCCAGGTGGTTTCAGTTGTGCCGCGTTTCACCATCTACCCGAAAACGCACTACGTGACGCCGCGTGAGCGCATTCTGCAGGCGATGGAGGAGATCAAGGATGAGCTGGCCGTGCGCCGCAAAGTGCTGCTGGAGAACAATAAGCTGCTGGAAGAGCAGCGTATTACGCAGCGCACCCAGTTTGACCTTGAGATGATGAATGAGCTGGGCTACTGCTCAGGCATCGAAAACTACTCGCGCTACCTCTCCGGACGCGGGCCTGGCGAGCCACCGCCAACCCTGTTTGACTATCTGCCGGCCGACGGCCTGCTGGTGATTGATGAGTCCCACGTGACCATTCCGCAAATCGGCGGCATGTATCGCGGTGACCGCGCGCGTAAAGAGACGCTGGTCGAGTACGGTTTCCGCCTGCCTTCGGCGCTGGATAACCGTCCGATGCGCTTTGAAGAGTTCGAAGCGCTGGCACCACAGACCATCTATGTATCGGCGACGCCGGGCAAATATGAGCTGGAGAAGTCGGGCAGTGAGGTGATCGATCAGGTGGTGCGACCTACCGGCCTGCTCGATCCGATCCTCGAAGTGCGACCGGTGGCGACGCAGGTGGACGATCTGCTCTCTGAGATCCGCAAGCGTGTTGAGATCAATGAGCGCGTGCTGGTCACCACGCTGACCAAACGCATGGCGGAAGATCTCACTGAATACCTCGAAGAGCACGGCGAGAAGGTGCGTTATCTGCACTCCGATATCGATACCGTGGAGCGCATGGAGATCATCCGCGATCTGCGCCTTGGCGAGTTTGACGTGCTGGTCGGGATCAACCTGCTGCGTGAAGGGCTGGATATGCCGGAAGTGTCGCTGGTAGCGATTCTGGACGCGGATAAAGAGGGCTTCCTGCGCTCCGAACGCTCGCTGATCCAGACTATCGGTCGTGCGGCGCGTAACATCAACGGCAGGGCGATTCTCTACGCTGACAAAATTACGCCATCGATGGCGCGGGCGATTGAAGAGACAGAGCGCCGTCGTGAGAAGCAGGAGCGCTACAACACTGAAAACGGCATTGTGCCGCAGGGGCTTAATAAGAAAATCACCGATATTCTTGAGCTCGGCAAAAACGTGGTGAAGACGCGTGGCAAAGGCAAGACGGCGTCGCGTACGGCTGCTGAAGCGGAGGCAAACTACCTGGCATTAACGCCCCAGGCGATGCAGAAGAAGATTCACGAACTGGAAGGGCAGATGCAGCAGCACGCGCAGAATCTGGAGTTCGAAGAGGCGGCGCAGGTGCGCGACCAGCTGCATCAGCTGCGTGAGCTGTTTATTGCTGCTTCCTGATGCGGTGTGATACCTGCAAAGCTGGCCTTCCGGCTGGCAACGGTGCGCATAAGGCGCACCGCTGTTTTGCGGCGGGCTATCAAAACGCCTGAATGGCATGCTCCAGCGCCACGCGCAGCAGCTGTCTGTCGTGCCGGTATTTGATATCGGCGGCCTCCAGCGGTTCGCGCACAATAATGCGATCTTCCACGCCGTGCACAGCCGTTGACGGGCCCACCACAACCGCATCAATGACCCGCTTACCAATGGCTCTCTCCATGATTGCCAGCTTATCGGCTACCGTCAGGCTGGCGGCGGCCGGGCTCAGCTCACGGCCGAGATTGCCGATAAACACCATGGTGGCGGGCGTGCGACGCAGCGCACGCGCCATCTCCTCCATCAGCAGGATGGGCATCAGACTGGTGTAAAAGCTGCCCGGGCCGATCAGAATCAGATCCGCTTCAGCAATGGCATCCAGTGCTTCACGCGTAGGCAGCACATTGGGGTGCAGCATCAGCTCTTCCGGCGCCTGCTTCATTTCATCAATGGCGGTTTCGCCGTACACCATATTGCCTTCGCTATCCTGCGCCACCAGATCCACCGGCTGCTCGGACATCGGAATCAGAAACGCATCGACCTTCAGCAAATTGCGGATGATGTTGATCGCCTCCAGCGGGCGTACGCTGAGGTGGTCCAGCGCTTTCAGCATCAGATTGCCCAGATTATGGCCCGCCAGTTCACCATTGCCGGCAAAGCGGTACTCAAACATCGCCGAGGCGATGCTGGGCTCGGTGATCAGCTGATTAATGCAGTTACGCATATCGCCCCAGGCAATGCCGCCCTCAGACCGGCGGATACGACCGGTAGAGCCCCCGTTGTCGGTAGTGGTCACAATGCCAGTCAGGCGCGAGCCAAGCGGGGCCAGCGCCGACATTACGCGGCCAAGACCGTGCCCGCCGCCCAGTGCCACCACGCGATCTAAATCTGCCAGGGTACGATTCATGCTGCTCCTTAAGGTCCAGCCTGCCGTTGAGGCGAGGTTGAACTGACGTATATCAATATCTGTCGCGCATTTTAACGTATCCTGTCGCGAAAATGCGGTGAAATAACGTTATGTATCAATATATATAGCGAAAATCGTTAATGGCGGCCAGGAACAAATCGCGCTACCATCGTGTTAACCGTGTTGTCCTCAATGACAACAAACTCCCAAGCCTTGCGTTCCTAAGTCGTGTGATATGGAAGCCTGGCCGCAGCCGCGAGCTGCCAGGGTGCAGAAAGAAATGCCTGCATCTCCCGTACATTGGAAAGGTGTTCAGGTGCCACAATTTACTGATGCTTATGCACGCAGTTTCTACTATCTGCGTCTCTCGGTCACGGACGTGTGTAACTTCCGTTGTACCTACTGTTTGCCCGACGGCTATAAGCCGCACGGCACCAATAACAAAAGTTTTCTTTCGCTGGATGAGATCCGTCGCGTGACGCGCGCCTTTGCGGCAGCGGGCACTGAAAAAGTGCGTCTTACCGGCGGTGAACCCTCTATGCGCCGTGACTTCACGGAGATCATCGCTGCGGTGCGTGAAAACGCGTCCATCCGTCAGATTGCCGTCACCACCAATGGCTATCGTATGGCTCGCGACGTGCACGCGTGGCGCGATGCCGGCCTGACGCATATCAACGTCAGTGTCGATAGCCTGGATGCCCGTCAGTTCCACGCGATTACTGGCCAGGACAAGTTTGCCGAGGTGATGGCCGGTATTGACGCAGCGTTTGAGGCCGGCTTTGAAAAAGTCAAAGTGAACAGCGTCTTAATGCGCGATCTCAACAGCCACAGTCTGGACACTTTTCTGGCATGGATTCGTACCCGGCCGATTCAGCTACGCTTTATCGAGCTGATGGAAACCGGCGAGGGCGGCGATCTGTTTCGGCGGCACCATATCTCCGGTGAAGTGATTCGCGATCGGCTGATCATGCAGGGCTGGCAGCGCCAGCTACGCGGACGCAGTGACGGCCCGGCGCAGGTATTCCGCCACCCGGACTATCAGGGCGAAATCGGGCTGATCATGCCGTATGAGAAAGATTTCTGCGCCAGCTGTAATCGCCTGCGTGTTTCGGCCATCGGTAATCTCCATCTCTGTCTGTTTGGCGACGGCGGCGTGCCGCTGCGCGATCTGCTGGCTTCCGATGCGCAGCAGGATGAACTGCAGGCGCGCATTGCTTATAGCCTTGGGCAGAAAAAACAGACCCACTTCCTGCACCAGGGCAATACCGGCATCACGCAGAATCTCTCTTTTATTGGTGGCTAACACAGGAGTTACGGCCATGGGTAAACCTACCGGCGAATTTGTCGCCTTACATGTTGCGGTGATGACCGTCTCGGACAGCCGCGACGCCAGCAGCGATACTTCGGGTGATTATCTGCGTGAAGCCCTGGCGGAAGCCGGGCACCAGGTCGTGGATCGGGCGATTATCGCCGACAACCGCTATCGCATTCGCGCCACGGTATCGCGCTGGATTGCCAGCGATGATGTACAGGTGGTGATCATTAACGGCGGCACCGGCTTTAACAGCAAAAACAGCACGCCGGAAGCGCTGTTACCGCTGTTCGATCGTGAGATCGACGGCTTTGGCGAACTGTTCCGCATGATCTCATACGAAGAGATTGGCAGCTCGACATTGCAGTCGCGCGCCGTGGCGGGGTTAGCCAATCAGACACTGATTTTCGCCGTGCCCGGTTCGACCAGCGGCTGCCGCAGCGCCTGGGAACGCATCATCGAAGAACAGCTGGATGCGCGTACGCGTCCCTGTAATTTTGTCTCTCATCTGAAGAAGTTGTAAGCATGTCATCCTTAACTCACATCAATGCCGCAGGCGAAGCCCACATGGTGGATGTCTCTGGCAAAACGGAAACGGTTCGTGAAGCCCAGGCCGAAGCGCTGGTGCTGATGAGCCCGGAAACGCTGCAGATGATCCTCGAAGGCAGCCACCATAAAGGGGATGTTTTTGCCACCGCGCGTATTGCCGGTATCCAGGCGGCGAAACGCACCTGGGAGCTGATCCCGCTCTGCCATCCGCTAATGCTCAGCAAAGTGGAGGTAACACTGCAGGCCGAGCCGGAACAGAGCCGCGTGCGGGTGACATCGCGCTGCCGCCTGACCGGAAAAACCGGTGTTGAGATGGAAGCGCTGACGGCGGCGTCGGTGGCGGCGCTGACCATCTATGACATGTGCAAAGCGGTGCAGAAAGATATCGTGATTGACCAGCTGCGCCTGCTGAGCAAAAGCGGTGGCAAATCCGGTGATTTTCAGGCGGTGACCCATGATTAAGGTGCTGTTTTTTGCCCAGGTGCGAGAGCTGACCGGTACCGATGCGCTGACGCTGGCGGCGGAGTACGCTGATGTGGCGGCGCTGCGCGCGGCGCTGGCGCAGCGTAGCGATCGCTGGGCGTTGGCGCTGGAGTCCGGCAAGCTGCTGGCGGCGGTGAACCAGACGCTGGTGCCGATGAGCCATCCGCTGCAGGCCGGCGATGAAGTGGCGTTTTTCCCACCGGTGACCGGAGGTTAAGTGTGAATACCCGTATTCGCGTAGGCGCTGAGCCCTTTGACGTGGGGCAAGAGTATGCGCTGCTCTCCACGGATAATAGCGACGGTGCTGTTGTCACCTTCACCGGCAAAGTGCGTAATCACAATCTCGGCGACAGCGTTGCGGCGCTAACGCTGGAGCACTATCCGGGCATGACCGAAAAGGCGCTGGCAGAGATCGTGGCGGAAGCGCGTGAACGCTGGGCGCTACAGCAGGTCAGCGTGATTCATCGCGTGGGAGAGCTATTTCCCGGCGATGAGATTGTGTTTGTCGGCGTCAGCAGCGCGCATCGCGGCAACGCCTTTGCCGCTACCGAGTTCATTATGGATTATCTGAAAACCCGCGCACCGTTCTGGAAGCGTGAAGCCACTGCGCAGGGCGATCGCTGGGTTGATGCGCGCGACAGTGACCATCAGGCCGCAGAGCGCTGGAAGTAGCCCGCAAAATCTCCCGGGTCTGATAGCCGCAGCCGGCTGAAAACGTTAAGGTACGGTTTTTGCTGGCTTATCAGGGAACAGGATGAACTCTACCACTATGCTGAAAGGCGCGGCGCTGCTGACCGCGCTGATACTGGCCGGATGTAGCACCAAAAAAGAGCCGCAGGTGCCGGCCCGGCAACCTGCCGATGTGAAAGCGCAGATCCAGCAGCTGCTGCCCAGCCACGTTACGCAAAAATCGGCGTGGGCTGATGACATCTACACCACGTTCCGCGTGCAGCAAATCGACCCCAGCGCCAGTAACCTCTGTGCGGTAATCGCCGTGGCCGATCAGGAGTCCGGCTTCAGTGCCGATGCCAGCGTACCGGGCCTGCCAAAAATTGCCTGGGCTGAGATAGACCGCCGCGCCGCCAAAGTGCACGTGCCGGCCTTCCTGGTGCGAACGGCACTCCTGATCAAATCCCCGAACGGTGAAAGTTATGCTGCGCGTCTCGATAAGGTGCACAGCGAGCGCGAGCTGAGCGCAATCTTCGACGACTTTATCGATATGGTGCCGATGGGACAGACGCTGTTCGGTAATCTTAACCCGATTCATACCGGCGGGCCGATGCAGGTCAGCATCGCGTTTGCGGAAGCGCATGCCAAAGGTTACCCCTGGCCGGTTGATGGTTCGATTCGCCGCGAAGTCTTCAGCCGGCGCGGCGGCATCTACTTCGGCACGCTGCACCTGCTGGGCTATCCGGCGGACTACAGCCAGCCGCTATACCGCTTTGCGGACTTCAATGCAGGCTGGTACGCCAGCCGCAATGCCGCCTTCCAGGCTGCAGTGGCGCGCGCCAGCGGCATGAAACTGGCGCTGGATGGCGATCTGATTTTATATGGCAGCGAGCAGGCCGGAACAACCGAGCTGGCGGTACGCACGCTGAGTAAACAGCTGGACATGAGCAATCGGGAGATCCGCCGCGATCTGGAGAAGGGCGATAGCGCCAGCTTCAGCGACAGTACTTTGTGGAAACAGACCTTTATCCTCGCCGATAAGATGGCCGGCAAGCGTCTGCCGCGTGAAATATTGCCCGGCATCAAACTGGAGAGCCCGAAGATTACCCGCAATCTGACTACCGCATGGTTTGCTCAGCGGGTTAACGGCCGATATCAGCAGTGTTTGACGCGCCGTTGACGCAACCGGGAGTAAGCTCCACACTTACAGCGTTTATTACATTTAATGAGGTGCATCATGGATCGATATCCACGTAATGGTTCAATTGTGCAGCAGGCATCAACCGGGCTGCAGACCTATATGGCGCAGGTCTATGGCTGGATGACCTGCGGTTTACTGCTGACGGCGTTTGTCTCATGGTTTGCCGCGCGTACGCCGGCAGTGATGGAGCTGGTGTTTGCCAACCGCATCACCTTCTTTGGGCTGATTATCGCGCAGCTGGCGCTGGTGTTTGTGCTCTCCGGCATGGTGCAGCGCATGAGCGGGGCGGTTGCAACCGGTCTGTTTATGCTCTATTCGGCGCTAACCGGCCTGACCATGGCGAGCATTTTCCTGGTCTACACCTACTCGTCGATTGCCAGCACCTTCTTTGTGACGGCGGGGATGTTTGGGGCCATGAGCTTCTACGGTTACACCACCAAACGTGACCTGAGCCGCTTTGGCAGCCTGCTGTTTATGGCGCTGATCGGTATCCTGCTGGCGTCGCTGGTGAACTTCTGGCTGAAGAGCCCGGCGCTGATGTGGGCCATCACCTATATCGGCGTGGTGGTGTTCGTGGGCCTGACGGCGTACGACACGCAGAAGCTGAAAGCGATTGGTGAAGGCATTGATGTGAATGATAAAGAGAACCTGCGTCGTTTCTCAATTATGGGCGCACTGACGCTCTATCTCGACTTCATCAACCTGTTCCTGATGCTGCTGCGTATTTTCGGCAACCGCCGTTAATCCTGCACACAGTGGCGGCCGTCCAGGCCGCCACCGATTACCGGCTAACGCACGCCGGACTTCTCCATCTCCCGCTGGTTCTTCTGCCGCAGATGCTTCGCCCGACTCTCCAGCCACAGATACAGCACCAGTGCCAGCAGCAATGGCAGGATGAAATAGAGCACGCGGTAGGCCAGCAGCGCAGCGATAATCTCACCGTGCGAGGCATGCTGGCCGCTCAGCAACGCCAGAAATACCGCTTCCAGTACGCCGATGCCCGCCGGGATATGAATAATCACGCCGGCGATACTGCTAATCAGTAACACGCCCAGCACGATAGGGTAATCGACCTCACGCGCCAGCAGCAGCCAGATAATGCAGCCCATCACCATCCAGTTGGCGCAGGAGACGGCAAACTGGAACAGCGCCATGCGCAGTGAGGGTAACTGCAGGTGCTGGCCTTTTACCGTCCAGCGGCGCTTCTTCGCAAAGGCGCAGGCCCAGAGATAGATCGCCACAATCACCAGCAGCACCGCACCAATCACCCGTAGCGTGCCGTCACCGATAAACCAGCCCGGTGGAATGGGCACCATGCCAGAGACAAACACCACGCCGCCCAGCAGGACATAACCCAGCCAGTTGGTGGCGATGCTCAGCGAAAAAATGCGGGTTATGGTGCCGCCCGGCAGGCCGAGCCGTGAGTAGAGGCGGTAGCGCATGGCTACGCCGCCAACCCAGGTACTGAGCGTCAGGTTGAAGGCGTAGCAGATAAATGACACCAGCATCACCTGGCGCTTGGCCAGCTTGTGCCCGCAGTAGGCGCGGCCGATCAGGTCATACAAACCATAAGTGAGGTAGCTGACCACCACCAGCGCGGCCGCACCGATCACCACATAGCGGTTGTAACCCACGATGACTTTGTAGACATCTTCCCAGTTCACCTTGCGCGCGTAGACCACCAGCAGCACGATCACCGCGATAAAAAAGAGCCAGGTAAGGACTTTCTTCGCTAACTGCCAGCGCGGATTTTTTTTACTCATCAGGGTTTCGCTCCTTCATTATCGGCTTCAACCCGATCCTGTGTTTCCATTGCCGGCTGCACCGGGGGATCAACCTGGGTGAGCTGCGGTGTGTGGGCCGGTAACCAGCCAGCGATAGCCGGGAAGTGGCGTAAAAAGTGGAACACGATGACGCCCTTGGTCAGCTGCCACCAGTTACGCGGCGGCAGCTTATCTTCGTCAACCCGCACGCAATCCTCCGCCAACAGCTGTTCAAGGTTGGTGCGCAGCGTCTGATTAAACGTGCGATCGTGGATAATCAGGTTGGCTTCGAGATTGAGCGACAGACTGAGCGGGTCAAGGTTGCTGGACCCCACGGTTGACCACTGCTGATCCTGCACCGCGATCTTGCCGTGCAGCGGCCGACGGCAATACTCGTACACTTCAACGCCGCCATCGACCAGATAGTTATAGAGCAGCTCCGCGCC
>Ga0157361_1000446_pt1 | contig 16651 bp, 15 predicted proteins | sample AttlaeALBM2_FD_111481 | JGI IMG/M metagenome (GOLD analysis project Ga0157361, IMG submission 111481) | Fungus gardens microbial communities from leaf cutter ant in Ribeirão Preto, State of São Paulo, Brazil - Atta laevigata ALBM2 | ecosystem: Host-associated > Fungi > Mycelium > Unclassified ...
ATCGCCTCGAGACGTGACTGGCATCGATCGAAAGGTCTTCTTAAGGGCTTTAAGCTGGCTTTAAGACCGTGGGAATCGTCGAAGATTTGATGGAGATATGACCGAATGAAGTTTGTGACACTAGGTAAGGGTAGTAGTATCACGACGTGAGACAAACACGTGTCTTAGAGATCCCAGTATGGTGAGATTTACCTCAAGTAGATTTATATAAGTTCTTTATTATTATTTCTTTCAGTTATTTGAGTTCCCCTTTTTTATTCCATCCTTTGTTTAAGCTCTCTTTCATATTTGATCATCTCCCCAGTGCCTACTTGTTAGTGCACAATTGTGAGACATCTCAGGGATCATTTGTATTCTCATTTGTTATCACTCTTGTTCTGTGATCAATTTCCTTTGATCCCTATCATCATGATATGACATTTGTCAAAACTCCAGAGACCTCTGAGCACATGATAATTCAAATTGATGAAAAAGTACCTAAGTCTAATGGATTCTCCATGGATATAGAGAGAAGGAATAGCAAGGTTGAGAACTTAGTTACTGAGGATAACAATGTTGGAAAGGGTAACATCACAGAAACAACTGTGGAGGACACACCTATCCAACTTTGTCAATCAACAAGAGTAAAACATACTCTAACTCAAGATAACAATCTCTGGTACTCTGTAATGTCCTATTCAAGACGGAAAGTGCCTGGAGAGTCAGAGGAACCACAAAATACAGTACTTGTAATGAAGGACCTAGTCACCTATGAAGAAGCCATGTCAAGAAATGATACAGTTTATTGGAAAAAAGCATGTGTAGAGAAATTAGAGACCTTTGTCAAACAAGATTTGTTTAGCACAATTCTAAAACCTGTATGATGCAAAGTGATAGAGTACAAGTAGGTCTTCAAGACTAAACTCAATAAGGATAGGCAGGTAGAACACTACAAGACATGGCTTGTTGCCCAAGGATTCTCACAGATCCCTGGAATTGACTTCAATGAGACTTTTACACCAGTCACATGTCACCAGACACTTCAAATACTTCTTGCATTGGCAAATTGTTATTGCTAGTACATTTATCAGATGAATGTCAAATCCACTTTCCTTAATGGGGAACTTGAGAATGAGATTTTCATGAGGATATCACTAGGAGTTGAGGCAAAGGAAGGACAAGTATGGTTATTATACAAGGTGCTCTATGGTTTGAAGCAAGCATCTAGAGAATGGTACCTGGAGTTAAAGGGACAGCTAGAGGAGCTGGGCTTCAAGAGGAGTGATACTGATCATGGAGTCTTCACAAAGATCATTGATAGAAAGCTCTTTGTGATTGTTATTTATGTTGACAACTTTCTTCTATTTTTGTCCAACATCAGTCACATCAGAACTGTCAAAGAAGACCTCAAGAGATACTTTGAGATGAAAGATCTGGAAGAAGCAAAGTAGATATTGCAAATGAAAATTGAGAGGACAGACATGGATGATAGAATAAGAAAACTTACAATTTCTCAGGAACAGTACATTGAGACCATACTAGAGCAGCATGGCATAGTAGACTGCAAACTGGCAAAGACTCCAATGGCAGCCAACTTACAACTTCCAATGTTGATAGAAGCTAAGATTAATATTACAAAATGTCAGAGATACATTGGATCTTTGATGTGTCTAATGATATGTACATATCCCAACATAGTGTATTCAGTTGGGGTACTCTCACATCATGTTGCTTGTTCTAAAAGAACTCATATGCAAGCTATCAAGCATGTTTTCCAGTATCTCCATAGAACAAGTCACTATAGACTTAAGTTCTAGGCTAATAACTTAAATGACACTTTGCCAATAGTTTATGTTGATTCAGATTGGGAAGGAGACTGCATGGACAGGAAGTTAATTTTGGGTTTTGCAGTATTGTTAGATAGAGGGGCAATTTTATGGGGTTCTAAGAAGTAGACATCAGTGTTACTGACAACTATTGAGGCAGAATTCATTGCTGCATTGACAGCTATCAAGGAGATTCTTTGGTATCAATCTTTATTTAGCTCACTTGACATGACATTGACAAGTCCTACTTCACTTTTTATTAACAATCAAGGTGCCCTGGATCTCATCAAGTCTAGACAAATTAATGATTGCACAAAATATATTGACATTAAATTTAGACATATCTATGATCAAGGAACAATCTCGAGTCAACATATGGCTATACAAGAACAGATTGCAGACATAATGACAAAGCCACTTGGTGCCAAGAAGTTTTCATATTTTCAAGAAATGATTGGAGTATATGCATAAGAGATCTTCAATGAGGAAGGGTATTGAATATGTCCTTTGTGGACTATTATTTTGTTTCTTTTTTCTCTCATCATTATCTTCTGATTGATTAGTAAGCAAGTATGTCTGCCAGCACAGTTTTTTCTTATACCTTAGTTCTGCATACTACAGACTAAGATAAAGACTTTTATTAGACTGTTTCATATATTATGCTAATATAGTTAGACTTCGTGTTCTAATAGGTACATCAATGAATTAGTTCTGCACACTACAGACTGAGACTCCATGTTCTAATAGGTTGCTTACTCATCTCACTGCAATAATAATTTAGAGGCAAGGTGGTATTGATTCCAAGGATCAGGTTATTATCTAATGCAGAGACATTGCCTATGCTACTCAAGAGACTTCAATTCCTAGTTAGGCTGGTCTTTGCTATGATCATCAACAAGTCTTAAGGACAGTTAGTAGAACAAGTGGGGATTAATTTGCAGATATCAGTGTTCTCCTATGGAAAACTTTATGTGGCCTTTTCAAGATGTACTTCATCTCTTAACATTTCAGTACTTCTTTCAGAGCAGAGCCAAGAGAGTAAAAGGATACTTAATGTAGTATATAAAGAAGTATTCAATAACATTAGAAATTGTATATGTATCTAACAATGGACTTGAGATTGATTTTTCTTATAATTTAAGAGATGAAGAAGTAAGTTAAAATAGCAGACTGTTGGAGAAAGGGAGCATAGCAACTTTTTGGACAACACTATCTACTATTCCATAGACTATTGTAAAAAAAAAGCATAGCAGACTGACTACAACATAAACTTAATAACATAATGTTACAAAAAGTAAACAAACTTTAACTTCACAGACTGTTAGAGAAAGAGAGTATAGTGAACTAACTTCAACATGACTTAATAATGCAGAATTAGTAGAGGGATCAAGCTAGGCTAAAGACCTGAATGAAAATCTCATCTAGTATGTATGTGAGACTAATGTGGGAATGATGGCACTGATACATAGTTCAACTTCTTCATACATTCTCTCTTTTCACTCAAATTCACTCAAATAAATTCTATAAAATTTGAAAAACTTCTGTAAAATCCAAAAAAAAATGGTGATTAACTTTCTCTTTTCTCTCCTGATTTAATAAACAAATTTTAATGGCATATTCAATCATGACAACCCTCTTCTTTTCATAAATAAATATGTGAGAGAAATATAATATAAACAAACAATGTTAGCATATATATGGGAGATCAAATATGGGATGAGGGCAGCTAATACATAATACATAATTTGACTAAGCACCTTCTTTACATGGCCTCTCTTTTTACTCAAAAACTCTATAGGATTCAGATAAATTCAGAATAAATTCAAATAAATTAGGGAAAATTGAAATAAAATTGGAATAGGCAGTGAGCAAAGCAAGCTGACTATAACCTCACTACTTGCTGCTGCACAGACTGTTATAGGAAGAGAGCAAAGTAACCTGATAGATATCACCATCTGCTGCTATGCAGACTATTGTATAAAGGGAGCAAAGCAACCTAATAGACAATACTATTTACTACTGTACAGACTGTTGTATAAAAGAAGCAAAGCAATCTAATAGACAACACTACCCACTGCTATATAGACCATTGTACAAAGGGAGCAAAGTGACCTGATAGATAATACTACTCACCATAATGTAGACTGTTATAGAAAGAGAGCATAGTAGACTGACTTCAACACAAACTTAATAACATAAAATTAGTAGAGAGCTCAAGATGGGCCAGAGACCCAGATGAAAACCTTGTTTATAGAAAAATAAAGAAAAAGTCTAGGTTTGTTAGCATAATGTAATTTTGGCTGATTGGAGACTTGCTAGGTGATATAAGTAAGATTATATGGGAATATAGCATTACAATATCACTAAAGCATAATCATCTCTCTTTTCACTTAATAAATTCTACAAAATTCAGAAAAACTTGTGATTTACTTTCTCTTCCCACAAAATTCACTGAAATTGGAATAATGTTAATGCTTAGTTGTAAAGACTTTAGGGTTTACCCAAGGTAGATATTCAGAAAGAACTTAATAGAGTTCTTTATTGGATTTCAGTATCTACTTTTACAAATGTCTGTTGGTCTGTATACCTATTCCCCACAATCACACAACCCTCTAAGAACTATATATCTTACATAATCCCTCCCATGCTATTTATAACTTTCTTGCATTATATTCTTGGAGGTTTTTCATCCAATTGATAAATGTATAAAAATAATTTCCTTTCCTAGAGTTGTCTCATAACAAATAAATTAAAATAAAATTTGAACAGACAGTGAGCAAAGCTAGCTAATTATGAGATAACTAAGTGCTCTATAGACTGTTGAAGGAAGGGAATATAGTGTACTGACAACACAGTATATTGAGTACAGTATACTGACATCAACATAGCTTATTGTTCCTACAGACTATTGGAGAAAGAAAATATAGCATACTAACTACAACACAGTGTACTCTTTCACATACTATTGCAGGAAAGGAGTGTAGCATACTAACAAACAATACTACTTACTATTCTGTAGACTATTGCAGAAAGAGAGCATAGTGTACTGACAAACAACACTACTTACTGTTCCATAGACTATTGGAGGAAATGTTGTGCAACTCAAGTCAAGTGGACTTAGAAGCAGGTTCTTTGAGGATTACAGAGAGAACTCAATGGAGTTCTTACTCAATTGTGCTAGCTACTTATACAAGTACATTATTTGCCCTTATTTGTCTTGATCTACTTTACAACTGGCCAAGAGGTCATTGATTCTAATCCCTAGTCCATCATTTTCAAGGTGACTCATGACAGGAAGAGAGCACAGTGTACAATCAACATTGCCTAGGGCTACTGCAGACTGTTGGAGGAAAGAAGTGTGCCCAGAAAAATACATATCTTGCTGAAACATCTACCACATACTGTCTCCTCTTGTCTGTATCCTTCCAAGGCAACCAAACATATTAAGGCAGGTTCTCTCCACAGGTCACTTGCAGACCAACTCATCCATACCTCCCTCTAGTCTAAATTAGATTGAGTCTTTGCAATGACAATCCACCTGCTTGAGTTCAAAGAAGATATGAGAAACCAACATTGTTTAATATCATGCCAAATTATGTGCCCTTTATAAAGTATAATGTCTACAACATGATGATTAGTCCAAGTATAATGTCTACAACATGATGATTAGTCCAAGTATAATGTAGACCTACTAATGATGATTCTCACCTCAGGAGTCACCTATTGAGGTAGACAGCCAAGGGAGCTGGTGATAGTATCAAAAGATATATATCCTAAGACTCGACCAGTTGCTCAGCTGCTACAAGACAAAAGGAATGGAAACCATCACTGACATCACTGAAGGAAGTCTATTGAAGACGACTGAGAAAGAGGTGCCTAGCCCTAAGTTGAGGGAGCGCCCCCTAAACAATAATTCGATGATCACTAATATTAAACCAGAGTAATGGCTCATTTCCATGTGTGTTGCTCGAGACTATCATGTGCTGAGTAATATATCACTGAGTGTAGTAGCGTAATTTAGTCCTAATTCTGGACCTGGTCAATACATATCTTGAAATCCCTAACACAGGGCTCGAGATCGTAACACAAAGCAGCTGAAAATGGATAATGATGTGCCAATCCTATCGTCATTCCGATGTTTCTTTGTTTTCACATTTGCTGACAAGATATCCACATCATTCTTGTGCGATGCTAGTCAAGGGCAAAAGAAAACACGTCCATCATTCGAGTGAGAATTTCGAAAGTGTGTGCACATAATACAAAACGACCCGTGACCCAGTACAAAAACCCAATCATAATGAATTATCAAAATAGGAAGAAGAAATGTAGATGGTGGTGATACAATGCAAATAGTGACAGACTAATGGTCCACTGAGTCAATGTAGTAGACAGGAGAGAAGGATACTCACCGCGGTAGATCATCGACGAAACGGGATTTGACTCATTGAATCATACAGCCCAAATTGGTTCCCTCTAAATCATCGACGGGAACAGAATCAGCGGGATCCTCGTCTTGTGAGAAGATATGGGCGAATGATGAATCAAGCATTATAGTGATATCAAGGAGGACTGAGTTTTATTGGGGAGTAAAGATGAGTAGAGCACCCATTTATAAGAACTCCAAGATATTCGCAATATTTTCGGCACAATTAGGTCAGGTGATTCATTCAAAAGAACAATAAGGACAATTAAGCGCATGACTCAAGTGGATTGACCTACCTCAGCACTTCTTAGAAGAGATCACATCCTCTCATGGCGCACGTTCTGATGTCAAGTCGCCCCATCAATATCGTGTCAGTATCATGTCACCTTTTTTTTAAAAATCATCAATTTATTACACGGGGCGCGTAGGCAGACCGAAGTATCATGTCACCTCACTTGTCAAGTCGTCTAGACTTGTCACAGTCAGACTCTTCCAGCTATGCCACTAGACATTGAGAAGGACCTATCTCACCATTGATTCTCTGCATCAGACTAAGCTATGATTGTATCCCATGTTCAATATACATAAATTTTTTTGAACATGGCTGAGTGGTTAAGACCAGGTTTCTGTACTATATTTCATGTCACAGTATTTGTGACATCAGATGAATGATTTGAAGCTTCCTTATTACTACAAACACTTGAGCCTTGATGATATTATGGATGACAACAACACACATATCCATCTGGTCATACACCTATTGATCCAAACCAACTAGCAATGGAGAATTTGCTTCAGGTCTGAATGTTAGAGATGGAGAAAGCTGTTCAACAGCAGTTAGCCATTGAGAAGGCAAGCTGGGCTCAAGAAAGCAAGGCTTGAGAAGCAGTGCTTGAAAATTAAGTTGAGGAGTCGCGACAATAGTTGGCTAATGCACAAATGTACGTACTCAGGTCCCCAGCAAAGGTGCACATATGTATTGAGTCTACTGATAATAATGTCTGACTTTGAGCATAGTACACAGCCCGGATCTCTACCTGCAATGCTTTGCCACTCAACAAGATCTATATTAGCTTCCACCAACCAGCCAGAACATGTCTAGGGTTTAATTGATACCAATCTTGTTCCACCAACACCTGATACTGCTCTTATCGCTCAATTTGGGGCCCGCTTTTCTGACAGGATGATGATAGTTGTAAAAGGTCCGCCAGACTGGACTATCCCAAATATCGCGCATTACCGGGAACTGGTGCTCATAGCAGAGTGTGACTGTGTGACAAGTCGTCTAGACGGTACCTCTACTGACACGTAGTGACAGGTCACTTGACATCCCAATTGATGGGGCGACTTAACATCAAAATGTGCGCCGTGTCTATATACCCTCCTAGGCGCCAAGGCCCTCACAGAATCTTAATTCAGGCCCCCTGAGCAGATGGTGCCATAGAAGTCTCAGACTCTCCTTCGGGTGCGATGAATATACATTTTTCTAATTACTGCTATAACGACATACCACTGCCCCGACTATTTACTAACAACTTCGCCCACACCTCCTTCCCCTGGTTTCATCCCTTCTGTAGATACGCCCCTGATGTTGGGTCCCGTTTAGGCACTCGCGTCTTAACAATAGTCTGCTTGTTGGGGAATAGAAGTCACTGAAATCTACAGGTCCCACCTATCCGGCAGTAACTTTCCATCGATGACAGACCACTGAAAAGCTGCTACGATGGGGGATTTGATGATGAAGCTTCTATAGCACTACCCATCTGGGGACAACAATCCCTCCAGACATGCCGCTACCCCAAACACCCACTAGCAAACTTTGCCCATATCTGTTACGAACTCTCTCCGAACCCGGTGTTCAAGTTAAGAAAGAATGTATAAACCAGAACGGGACTGAGGCCTTCATGATTCTAACTACTACTATATATATGGTATATGATCTCTCTCTCGTGCCTTCTTCTAGGAAACTCCATCATGCCACATTGCAGGCATGAGGTGAACATGTGTGCGACTTATTACATTGCCCCCCTCCTAAGATCGCGTCTTTGCGATGTCGGCGTAGGTTTTAGCTGGTAATAAGATAGTGGGAACTCTAGGTGCATCGGGGTGGTTTTGGTGGAATTCTTTATATGACCTCGGAGCTCCCTTCATCAATTCTTCTCTACTCTCCCAAGTTCTTTCTTCTAATGGTTGTCCTCTCCATTTAATGAGGTATTGTAACCTTCCCCCCCTCCATCTGGAATTGAGTATTTCTTTGACTTCTTGTACTGTTTCTTGACCCACTGGATTACTAATCCTATTATTGGACTTCTGAGATTGTTGTTCGGGCGCGGATGCTACGTAGGATGTGAGGTATGACTCGTCGACGACTGGATGGATTGATTTCCAAGTTAACAGGATTTTTAGTTTGTATGACGCCTTGCCAACTTTTCGAATTATGGGGAATGGACCTAGTCATTTAGCAGACAACTTTTTGGAAGGTTGATCAGTGTTGTAGTGTGCTGCATCTATCCAAACCAGATCTCCTTTCTTTCGTTCAATTTCCGGCTTTCTTCCAGCATCCCATTTCCTTTTCATCATCTCATTTGTCCTTTTTAACACCGCTTCCACCCCTGCTCAGATTTCCCTGATTGTTTTGATAAATTGTTCCGTTCCAGGGGAACCTTTCATTGCATTCTTTTTATCTTCCCCCATATTTGGATAACAACCTAGATTAATCATAAACAGAGACTGTCCAGTGCTAGAATGGAGTCTATTGTTATAGGAAAATTCTGCGATCGATAACCATTCTGCCCAGTTGTCCTGTTTGTAGTTGCAATAGATACAGAGGTATTGCTCAAGTTCTTGATTAATTCTCTCCATCTGTCTGTCTGAGGGTTGATAAGCAGTTGATGGATTTCTCTCTATTCCCAGTTGTAAACATAATTCTTTTATGAATCTTGACACAAATTGAGGTTCTCAATTGTTGATAACCTTTTGAGGAATTCCTACATTCTTGAAAACTCAGTCCCATGATGTTTTAGCTACTCCTTGGGCAGAAATGTTCATGTTGATTGGTATATAGCAAGCCATCTTGGAAAATCAGTCTACTATCACTAACACACTGTTGTGTCCTGCTAATTCTGGTAGTGGTCCTATTAGGTCAATACTGATGACTTCCCAAGGACCTGAAGGTATTTCATTGGGATGTAAATGATTCCTTTTAGGTTGTTGATTAGGTTTATTTGCTTGGCATCTTTCACATCCTGCAACATATCACTTGATATCTCCTAGTATTTGGGGCCACCAGTAATTTCTTGTTATTAGTTTGTGTGTTTTGGTATATCCTGGATGTCTAGCTAGTTTGAAGTCATGGTATTTCATGATAATCTCTTCTCAAAGGGTAGCTGAGTCCAAAACATAAATTCTTCCCTTCCAAAACATTATCCTTCCTTCTTATTTCCATCCCTCTTCTTGTCATTCTACTGTTCCTTTTTACTTCTTCCTCCACAAATTCTTTTGCTTCTTTTATCTCTTTCCAGAATTCTCCTTCTTGAACTACTAGTCTCCTGAATAGTTCTTCTCTTAACAGTGTTTGATCTTTGTTGTCATTCTTCCCCTGTGTGTAATCTGATTCTTCAAGATAGTGCATTCATCTTCTTTTGAGTACTTTTGTCACAAACTTCATTTGGCCATATCTCTATCAAATATTTGATGATTTCCACAGTCTCAATGGCTACAAAAAGCCCTTAAAAAGACCTTTTGATCAATTTTAATCATGTCTTGAGACAATCAGTACTAGCTGAGATATTAAGCAGATCAACAGGTAACCACCATAGTACTATTTATTAAATCACCAATATCCCAGAAACTGCCATGATCAATGCTTCAGTTCTAGACTCAATAGAAGCCCTCCTCAAAATGCTCAGAATAAGCCTAAAATAACTGAGGCAATTAATATTAGTGGAAATATAAAGTTCTCAATATTTACATATAGACATTAATTAATTATCTATAGATAGTCATTTGCCTTTAATTAAAACAAAGGATAGCCTCCATATGGTTAAGTTATTGCTATTTTGAGTACAAAGGCACTACCATATGTAGAACAATAGGTAGTAGCATGTGATGGTCTATCCTAGTACATAGACTATCACTTTCCTATATATAAGGACTCATAGTTTGAGGATTAGACCTTAAACTTAACAACTACTTTTGTTACCCTCTTAACTTTGCATTTTTAACCTTCTCAAAGTATCAAATTACTAATCACAATAAGTAAGTGACCTTTTGCAATAACTTCCAGGTTTATGTATCAATTAGAAGTTGTAATCTTGGAGTTCTGTCATCTACTATGTCATGACTTGGCAAAATGGCTAAGTTCTTATATATATATTTTACTTTGGACTTACTACATAGGAAGGAGTATGGAAAAGTGTCATGTCACAAGTATCACAGTCACATGACAGGAAGTCACAGTATCACATCATATAACATCACATGATGGTCATATGATGAGTGTGGGAAGTAGTGCACAGACCATGTAGTAGTTGTATAAGTAGTGTAAAAAATCTAATGGGAACTCCATTGAGTTCTCCTTGTCAACTTAGATAAGGAGTGGGATTAAGTTATCATGACCAAGTCCTTACATACTGAGCCTGATGATGATTGAGTTTCTGTGGTTTCTTGAAGTACTCAAGGTTTTTATGATTGGTCTATATTTCAAACTGATCATCTCCTATGAGATATTGTTACTATTGTTTGAGTCCTTCTATAATAGCTAACAACTCTTGGTCATATATTTCATAGTTTCTTTCTGTCTCATTCATCTCTTTGGACAAATAAGCAATAGGTCTCCAAAAGTCATCTTCTTGTTGTTGGGATATTACTCCTCCAATTGCATATCCTGAAGTATTAGTCTCTAGTCATAGCTTTTGTTTAGGGTTTGGAATTGCTAGTATGGGAGGATTTGTCATTTTATTCTTCAGTTTATTAAAGGTGTTCCTTTCTTTCTCTTGCTATTTCTACTCCTTCTTTCTTGTCAACTCTATCAATCTTCTCTTTTATCCTGAGGTTCTGGCTATTAAGTTATTTCTTCTATTTTAGCTTCTATACTGTTTTGAGATATTACAACTCCAAGATAATTGATTTTTGTCTAGTGAAACTTGCACTTCTTAGGGTAAAGCAACAGTTTGTTGTCAGCTGGTATTTGTAATACTTGTCTTACTATATCTCTGTGTTCTTCCATGGTTTGGGTGAAGATTAAAATGTTGTCCATATAGATTATAATCTTTCCCATCATGATTAATTTACAAAGTAGAGTGTCTATTATGAGCTGAAAGATTGCAGGCAAGTTACACATGCCAAAGTATATTACTAGGGGTTTATATCACAATAGTAAGTCTGTTTGTCCTAGGTGTTATCTTGTGAGTAATTGATCATCTCATCCTATAATCTCAGATGTCAACTAGTATGTCGACAGCTGAGGTGTTTCCTATTTTGCTACAGTTCTTATATCCTTCTCTTTAGATACTTGGTAACCCAGTTACCAGCTCTATTTGCTGCAGTTTGGTTATTGTCAAGTTTACTGCAGGTGTAGAAGATCAGTCATCAATGGTAGTAGGTATAGGCAGAGATTAGTAGTAATTGGTGAAAGTGATCAAAGTTAGAGTAGTGGTACTGGATGGTGATTGGTTGTCTCAGTATCTTGCCTTGGGCATTATCCCCTATGTGTTAGAGGAAGGTTGACCCAAATCTAATAGTTTGAATAGACCTCAATTTGTTTAAAAGGCAGCTTTCCATTCATCTCTCTCTTTTATTCTCACATTGTTATATCCCCATCAAATATTGAGCTTGGTGAAGTATTGAGCTCCTTGTATCTTGTCAATTAATTCTTGAATTAATGGTAAGGGGTATTTGTTCTTTATTGTTACTTTATTGAGTTGTCAATAGTCTTGTACCAGACAAAGAGATCTATCTTTTTTCTTTACAAAAAAGAATGGAGCTACATAGGGCAACTTAGATGGTCTAATCCTTCCTGACTTGAGATGTTTATCAAGGAATTTGTTGAGTTCTTCTTGTTCTTTAATATTCAATGAGTAAATTTTATAGTCTCTTAGCATTGCATTAGGTATCAGTTCAATGGCATGATCCCATTTAGACCAGTCTGGTAATTTTTCAAATACCACTTTGTTAAAAACTCAATCTTTGAAGTCTTGATATTCTTGTGATATGTTTTTCTCAAGTCTTTCTACATTTTTGTTTCTCATTCTGATAGTCAATTCCTCTCTTCTCCATGCTTCTTCCTCCAGATTAATGAACAATACTTTCTCATCCTCTCCTATTTCTTCCTCTTTTACCTCTTCTTTATCTTCCTTTAGTTCTTTTGACATATATATTTTCCTATACTATTGGCAATAATTCTGTAGACTGATTGAAAAGTTCTTCCAGTTGATAGACAGATTATGTTTTTGCAACCAGTCATATCCCACAAATAAATTATGGTTGCTGAGATTTGTTACTAATAATTAAATTAGCTCCTGATGGTTGCCAATGGTCATGTTCATTTTGATAACTTCTATAACATTCCCATCTTTGTTTGTAGAGCCACTAGCATTGTAGCAGGTGATTAGGAATAGTAATTTGTGAGTATCAAGATTGTTCACCTTTATAAATTTTCAACTTATATATGAGCTTGAGCTTCCTGAGTCAACTAATGCTTATTTGCAAAATATCCTTTGGGTATTGGTTGTTGACAATTTAACTCAAATATTCAGTTGTTTGTCTCTCATTTTCCTAAGTATGGATGGTTTCTCCAACATTTTTAGGGCTACTAGTACTTTGTTGTCCATTATTCTATTTAATTCTTCTAATTTTTCTTTTGTATATCCTTCTACCCTTGAACTGTGAGTCCAAACTTTCAATATCCCTAGAGCTTCCTCTTCATCACTCCATCAAATTTTTTGAGCTATCCATTCAGCTGAATAACCCTGATTAGACTCATATTTTCTTATACCAAAATAATCCAAAAAATCTTTTATTGATTCATTAGACAATCAAATTTTTGAATCTATGAAGGCAGGTGAGTTAGTGCTTACTCCCTGCCCTAGGAAAAATCCTCTCTCACCTTCTCCACTATTCTCATCTTCACTCTCCCTTTCTTTAGTCTGGAGTACCTTACAGTGAGATAACCCATTTCTCCATAGTTATAGCATCTTCTACTCTCTTTGCACTTATCTACCTTTATTGCATTTGGGTCTTGCCTTGGAACATCCAACACCAAAGTTGTCCTATCCTTGCCTAAATTCACTTTGACTCTTCTCTTATCACCTTCAAATTCCTTAATTGTCTCTCTTCTTGATCTTTCAAAATCCAATGTCTTCTCATACCAATTGTCCAATGAGTCTAAGCTCTTTAGCTAACCAATTTCAATTAATTTCTATGCTAACATTGGATGAATTCCTTTCTTGAATAAGCCCACTACTACCACTTTGTTATATTCAGAGAGTTCTCTCCAGGTAGTGAATTTTGTTTAATAATCTTCAAGTAGTTTACTTTCCTGCTTTAACTTGATCAGCTTCTTGATTGCATGTGTTTGTGTTTGCATTGTTATAAAAAACTGTGTCATTTTGTTTGTCATTTTCTCCCAAGTCTCAAATGGGGGCTTGTTTGTTATGGTCAATATGTCAAGATCTTTGTTGTTGTTTAGATTAGTTCTCTTCTACTCCTTTTGAAAGGATAAAAACTTCCTAATTTATGTGTTTGTCCATTGTTGAGCCTGGTTTTCTTTTTCTCCTTTGATTTTTCCTAATACTATCTCAATCCTTTTCCATTCCTTCAAAATATCATTACTTTGGAAGAATAGTGTCATTCTTCTATACCAGGCTCTTACTTTGTCTAGGTCTCCTTTAAAATTGTTGGGTTCTTTTATTCTTTATTGAATAGGTTTGTTGGAGAAGTCTTTCCTGACTTCTTTTTTGAAATTTTGTATACTAGTTGCTGTCAAAGATGGGATTGCGGAGGACAGATGGGTAAAATTATAGATAAAAGTATACTTCAAACAAAGTATTGTACTATATCAGAAGAGAATATTACTCAGCAATGGTATAAAACCCAAGAGAAGGCTCTGGTGGGGTGAAACAATGTAGGAGTGAAATATGACTTGGTGAATAACCTTGGCTTTAACTTATGTGTTGTGCCCTGGTCTCTGGTCATGAGGTGGTCGTGTATTTCGGAGTGAAGGAAAGTTGTTAAAGAAGAGGCCCTTTAAGGAAGTGAACTAGGAATCTGGGGTAAACAGGAATAGTGTTAGGACCAGATGATGTTAATTTGCAGACTAAGCAAATACACTGTAACTACTCAGTACTTATAAGAAATCCAGAATAGAAGGAGAGTAGTCTACTATACTATTCTACTAATTATAATTTTTTTAGGAGAGTTATTAGGAGAATTAAATTACATAATTGTTAGATTTTTGGAATATGATAGTACTCCCCCTTTAAGGCTGAGTCCTTGAAGCTTCTATGCATAAGCAATTTAAATATCACCTGACTCCAATTTTAAAAATCCTTCATTGCAGACTTTCAACCTGAAATTCTACCACCATGTCCTTCAAGTCTACCTCAATTTCTAACCTTTCTGACTCCAATGATGAGCTTTACGAGGCTGAGTTGGCAAGAAGACATGCTGAGGTGGAAGCCCTACTTTGATAGCAGGAAAAAAAGGAATGTCTTGAATGCCAAGCCTGAAAAGAGGCAAGAATAGCAGAGCAGAAACAATTGGAAAAAGAGGCACATAGAAAACAGGAAGAGGAAGAGGCATGATGAAGAGAAGAGGAATGCCAGAGGAATCTGGCTTACTGTCTAGAGGCGGATTGCATCGCTGCCATAGAACAACAATGGCACAAAAATTGGACCAAGACTTTCTTGCCTCCCACAACTCTTCCTTCTGACAAGAAAATGAATCTTATCAACCTTCCACCTTTGACCAAGAGGCAACGTGTTCAATACCTGCCACAAAAAACTCTGGAGGCTTGCCAACAACATAAGGAGTTGACAAGAGAAATGGAAATGTCAGTTGTTGGTAGAGAAAGTCTATGTGAGAGGTGTGTGGACCTCAAAATACTTTGTATTTCCCAAAATTTGCCATAAGTATTTGTTTGAATTTTCCTTCCTCCACTAATTGTTTATAGTCATGCAACTTCATGCACTCCCTGTGCTAAGGCCAAGGCTGCCTGTAAGCCCTTTGATGTAGACAAGGCATGAGCAAAAGCCTAGGTGGAAATGGTCTGGAGGTCAAAAGCGAGGAGAGTGAAGCAATAAATGAACACAGAGTAGAAGGTAGAGATCTCAAGGAAGTTGGAGGATCTGAGTGAGTTGAGGGAATTGAGGAAAGACATATAGAGGGTCATAGTGGCATTGGAGAAGTTGGCTGGCATAGAGGGCCAGAATTCTGATGAGGAGTTATTGTTGTGGCTAGACTCTGAGGGAGAGGATACGGAAGTACAAGGGAGTAAGGAGAAAGGAAAGCAGAGGCAGGAGAAGATAGACAAAGCAGAAGAAGAAGAAGTTGGAGGGTAGGAAGAGGAAAATGAAATAGAGGGTATAGAAGAGAGAAGTAGTAGTTTCTCTCCAGTTATATTTTTTGTTGGTACCAGAGCTTTTTAATGTTTTCTTTTTTGAATATTATTTTTTTTTGATCTGTGGGTAGAAGTGGATGTGAGTGATGACAATTGATGAAGCAAGAATACAAGTATTGGACGACTGTAAGAGAGACTGTGGAGGAATGCAAGTATGTAAGTTTTGCAATAGAGACTGCTTCTGAATACTATGGGAAGGCTAAAAGAGTTCAAAGGGGAATGTTGTTGAAGGTCTCCCATTAATAGAGTGTTTAGTTTTTCTTTTTAGAGTTTTATGTTCGCCATAGAGTTTTCCCCAAAAGTGTGTATTTTTGCTATTGACCCAAGAGCCTATATATACTATCGAGTTTCATAGTCTAGCAACAACAAAAAGAAGAAAAAAATAATAAGAGTACAAACAAGTATTGTCTCTATCAAAATACCACAGTAGTCAACATGACAATCAAGGATAAAAGAGACAATAGTCAACAAGGTGTTTAAGAAAAGAAGAAGAAAATAACCAAAATAAGGAAGACACTACTATAGCACAGCTCACCACTCATGTACAGGACCATACACACATAGCCCAGTGGCTACTCCTATAATACAAGTATCAGATTGCAACAAAAACTACAGAGCAGAATACAGGTAAGCAATTCAGTGTAAAAGAAACTGCACTCCAAAATGTGTATAAGAACTCATTATTTTTTTTTTATTTTTATATGGAGTGAATACAGAGAAACAGAGTTGAGTAAGTGAAATTAAGGCATTTCAGGATTGTAATGGTCCTGGTTTAGAGGGATACTTGAGATGAAAGTTATTCAATAA
>Ga0157361_1000451_pt1 | contig 16497 bp, 13 predicted proteins | sample AttlaeALBM2_FD_111481 | JGI IMG/M metagenome (GOLD analysis project Ga0157361, IMG submission 111481) | Fungus gardens microbial communities from leaf cutter ant in Ribeirão Preto, State of São Paulo, Brazil - Atta laevigata ALBM2 | ecosystem: Host-associated > Fungi > Mycelium > Unclassified ...
CATGCCAGTCCTGCTCATGTGCCATGTAGTTAAACAGGATTGCCGGATGGCGACGCGGATCGCGCGATTTTATGCGTACATGGCCGCGGCTTGGCGAACGCATAGAACCGACGTGACACTGGAAACCGTGCGCCTCAACCGCATTCGAGCCGTTGTAGTTAATGGCAACCGGCAGGAAATGGTACTGAATATTGGGCCAGGTAAACTCCTCGCGGCTACGGATAAATCCGCCGCCTTCGAACTGGTTACTGGCGCCAATACCGGTGCCATTAAACAGCCATTCGGCACCAATCTTCGGCTGATTCCACCACTTAAGGGCCGGATAGAGTGAAACCGGCTCTTTACACTCGTACTGCAGGTACATCTCAAGGTGATCCTGCAGGTTTTCACCCACGCCCGGCAGATCATGCACCAGGGGAATATCGAACTTTTTCAGCAATTCGGCTGCGCCCACGCCGGAGCGCTGCAGAATCTGCGGCGATGCAATGGCACCGGCGCACAGCAGCACTTCCCGACGGGCATGTACGGTATGCGATGTATCGTTACCGCCCTGTAAATACTGCACGCCCACGGCCCGCTTGCCCTCAAACAGGATACGGTCGGTGGTGGCATGCGTGATGATTTTCAGGTTCGGCCGTACTTTTGCGGTATCCAGGTAGCCGCGTGCGGTGCTCGAACGGCGGCCTTTCGGCGTAACAAAACGATCCATCGGACCGAAACCTTCCTGCTGGTAGCCGTTCAGATCTTCTGTTCGTGGATAACCCGCCTGGACACCGGCTTCAATCATCGCCGCAAACAGCGGATTGTTGCCGGGTTTGCAGGTAGTAATGCTCACCGGACCTTCACCACCGTGGTAATCGTTAGCGCCGATATCGCGGGTTTCCGATTTACGGTAGTAGGGCAGGCAGTCAAGGTAGCTCCAGCTTTCCAGTCCCGTCTGCTGCGCCCAGTTATCGAGATCCATCGCATTACCGCGGATGTAGCACATGCCGTTAATCAGCGATGAGCCGCCCAGCCCCTTACCGCGCCCGCACTCCATACGGCGATTATTCATATGCGGCTCGGGCTCGGTTTCATATGCCCAGTTATAGCGTTTACCCTGTAACGGATAAGCCAGTGCCGCAGGCATCTGCGTGCGGAAGTCAAAACGGTAATCGGGACCGCCAGCCTCCAGCAACAGTACATTTACGTTGCTGTCTTCGGTCAGTCTTGTTGCCAAAACATTCCCTGCGGATCCGGCTCCGATAATGATGTAATCAAATTCCATTAGTCGCTCCTCAGGTTAAAGCTTAATCAAAATACGGACTGAAAACGGGTCATCTCGACCTGAACGGATTTTACCTGGGTATAGTTCTGCAACGTCATCAGGCCATTCTCGCGGCCAACACCCGAATGTTTGTAACCGCCCACTGGCATCTCCGCTGCGGATTCGCCCCAGGTATTGATCCAGCAAATACCGGCTTCAATCTGATGGATCACGCGGTGCGCGCGGTTGAGGTCCTGTGTGACCACGCCAGCAGCAAGACCGTACTCCGTGGCATTAGCGCGGCGCACCACCTCTTCCTCGGTTTCATAGGTGAGAATGGACATCACCGGCCCGAAGATCTCTTCACGCACGATGGTCATCTCGTCGCGGCAGTCGGTAAATACCGTTGGTTCAACCCAGGCACCGTTATCAAATTCTGCACCGGTCATACGCTTGCCGCCGCACAGCAGGCGCGCGCCTTCGCTGATACCGGATTCGATATAGCGCATTACGTTATCGCGGTGGGGGAAGCTCACCAGCGGGCCAAAGTTGGTCGCCGGATCGTTAAGGTCACCGGCTTTGATGCGGGCCACGCGCGCTGAAATTTTTTCCTCAAACGCGGACTGCAGGCTGGCAGGCACAAAGACGCGGGTACCGTTGGTGCACACCTGGCCAGAGCTGTAGAAGTTCGCCATCATGGCAATATCTGCGGCGAGATCGAGGTCGGCATCATCAAAGATGATCAGCGGCGATTTACCGCCCAGCTCCATGGTCACATCTTTCAGCGTGGAACCCGCCGCGTTAGCCATCACTTTCTTGCCACTGGCGACACCGCCGGTGAAGGAAACTTTATCGATGCCGGGGTGATCGGTCAGTAGCTGGCCGGTCACGGCACCGCGCCCGTTCAGTACGTTGAACACGCCATCCGGCACGCCCGCTTCGGTGTAGATTTCAGCCAGCTTCAGTGCGGTCAACGGCGTGACTTCGCTGGGTTTGAAGATCATGGCGTTGCCGGCTGCCAGCGCCGGCGCCGATTTCCACAGTGCGATCTGAATCGGATAGTTCCACGCGCCGATGCCGGCTACCACGCCAAGCGGTTCGCGGCGGGTGTAGACAAAAGCGGTATCACGCAGCGGGATCTGCTGGCCTTCAAGAGAGGGGATTAGGCCGGCGTAGTACTCCAGCACATCAGCGCCGGTCACAATATCGACATATTGGGTTTCACTCAGCGGCTTGCCGGTATCCAGCGTCTCCAGCGCCGCCAGTTCGTCATTGCGCTCGCGCAGGATATCTACGGCGCGACGCAGAATGCGCGAACGCTCCATCGCCGTCATGGCGGCCCAGATTTTCTGGCCTTTTTGCGCTGCGGCAACCGCGCGATCAACATCCGCCTGATCGGCTTCGTGCACCTCGGCCAGCACTTCGCCATTGGCCGGGTTGATGGTCTGGAACGTTTTGCCCGCCGCTGCCGGGATCCATTTGCCATCAATGTACAGGTGTTGCTCGGTGAATCGGGACATGATTTCTCCTTCCTCAGTGATTCGGTGTGCCAGCAAGCTGCTGACGAATGAATTGGGTGGTGAGCGTCCTGGCAATCGCCAGGTTAAACGGTTTTCCGCTCAGCGCGGCACGCAGCCACAGGCCATCGATTAACGAGGCGAGACCATGCGCCGCCAGCCTGGCCTGTTCGCGGGGGATCTCCCGGCGAAATTCGGCGGCCAGCGTGGAGAACAAGCGACGGCTGCTCACTCGCTCCAGCCGGCCCAGCTGGGGCTGATGCATACTGCTGGCCCAGAAATCGAGCCAGGCCTTCATCGCCGCGCTGTGTACCTGCGTATCATCAAAGTTACCTTCGACGATGGCCAGTAGCCGCGCTTCGGTTTTCGCGCCCGCCAGCGGCTTCAGCCGTGCGGCCACTGCATCGCGCAGCTGGCGCGTCACATCACGCATAGTGGCTTCAAGTAATCCGTTTTTATCTTTGAAGTAGTGGCTGATGATGCCTGTCGAGACGCCGGCACGGCGCGCAATCTGCGCAATCGTTGCGTCATTGATCCCGACCTCATTAATTGTGCTCAGCGTTGCATCAATCAGCTGCCGACGACGAATCGGCTGCATTCCCACCTTTGGCATGACTCCAGCTCCACCTCAATGTTAGACCACTATTAAAACTTTTTTTGATTGCACGTTCAATATAAAAAAGAAAGTTGTTAGGATACTGTGCTTCGATTGTTACAAAAGCCAAACGGTGCGCTACGCTTGGTAGCGGTTTATCACCGTGCTTAATTGCCCGGAGGAAACGCAGGAAGTACAACAACAAGACCAGTAACAGTGGTCACGCTAATTTATTGAGTAATTACAGGAAATTAACCAGAGGTAACCGATGATTAATCCACCTGCCAGTGAAAAAGACAGAATCAATCCCGTGGTGTTTTTCACCTCAGCCGGACTGATTCTGACATTTTCACTTGTCACCATTTTGTATAGCGATCTCGCTGCCAGCTGGATACAGACCGCAGTGAACTGGGTGTCAACCACCTTTGGCTGGTACTACATGCTGGCCGCAACGCTCTATATTGTCTTTGTCGTATACATGGCGTGTTCGCGCTATGGGGCGATCAAGCTTGGACCGGAGCAGTCCAAACCGGAGTTCAGTCTGCTGAGCTGGTCAGCGATGCTGTTTGCCGCCGGGATCGGTATCGACCTGATGTTCTTCTCGGTCGCCGAGCCGGTCACGCAATATATGCAGCCGCCGGAAGGGGCAGGGCAAACCATGGAAGCCGCACGCCAGGCGATGGTCTGGACGCTGTTCCACTATGGCCTGACGGGCTGGTCAATGTACGCGCTGATGGGTATCGCGCTGGGCTACTTTAGCTACCGATACAATCTGCCGCTCACCATCCGCTCTGCGCTGTACCCTATTTTTGGTAAGCGCATCAACGGTCCCATCGGCCACACCGTGGACATCGCAGCGGTGATTGGCACTATCTTTGGTATTGCCACTACGCTGGGGATCGGCGTGGTACAGCTGAACTACGGTCTCAAAGTCCTGTTTGATGTGCCGGAAGGATTGACGGCGCAGATGGCACTGATTGTGCTGTCGGTGATTATTGCCACCATTTCGGTGACCTCGGGCGTGGACAAAGGCATCCGCATCCTGTCAGAGCTGAACGTTGCGCTGGCACTTGGCCTGATTTTGTTCGTGCTGTTTATGGGTAAAACCGACTTCCTGCTTAATGCGCTGGTGCTTAACGTTGGTGATTACATCAATCGCTTCATGGGCATGACGCTGAATACATTCGCCTTCGATCGTCCAACCCAGTGGATGAATAGCTGGACGCTGTTCTTCTGGGCCTGGTGGGTTGCGTGGTCGCCATTCGTCGGCCTGTTCCTGGCGCGTATTTCACGTGGTCGTACTATCCGTGAATTTGTGCTGGGCACCCTGATCATTCCGTTTACCTTCACGCTGCTGTGGCTCTCGGTATTTGGTAATGCGGCACTGTATGAGATCGTTCACGGTAATGCTGATTTTGCCCAGGAGGTGATGGCGCATGCGGAGCGCGGCTTCTACAGCCTGCTGGCACAGTATCCGGCGTTTAAACTCAGCGCCTCTGTGGCGACCATCACCGGCATGCTGTTTTATGTCACCTCAGCGGATTCCGGCTCACTGGTGCTGGGGAACTTCACATCGAAGCTGAAAGATATCAACAGCGATGCGCCGAACTGGCTGCGTATCTTCTGGTCTATTGCAATCGGTGTGCTGACGATGGGGATGCTGATGACCAACGGTATCTCGGCGTTGCAGAACACGACCGTGATCATGGGCCTGCCATTCAGCTTCGTGATCTTCTTTATTATGGCCGGGCTCTATAAATCCCTGAAGGTAGAGGATCACCGGCGCGCCAGTGCCAGCCGCGAAACCGCGCCCTATATCCCCGCCAGCAACGATCGCCTTAGCTGGAAAAAGCGTCTGTCGCGCCTGATGAACTATCCGGGCACACGCTACACCCAGCAGATGATGGAAACGGTTATCTTCCCGGCAATGCAGGATGTGGCGAAGGAGCTGGAGGTACGCGGCGGCCGCGTCTCGCTGGAAAATGTGGCACCTGAGGAGGGACAGCCCTTGGGCTATCTGGATCTGCGTGTGCATCTGGGCGAGGAGCAGGATTTTGTCTATCAGGTATGGCCACAGCAGTACTCGGTGCCGGGCTTTACCTATCGCGCGCGCAGCGGAAAATCGCACTATTTCCGCCTGGAGACGTTCCTGCTGGAGGGCAGTCAGGGCAACGATCTGATGGATTACAACAAAGAGCAGGTGATTATCGATATCCTCGATCAGTACGAGCGTCACCTCAACTTTATCCATCTGCATCGTGAAGCACCGGGCAGCAACATCACCTATCCGGGGGTATAACACGCCGGGCAGCTGCTAAGCGGCTGCCCGCTCTGTTTTCTCTCTGCCGGACGCGCACATTCCCGGACGGCAGCTAGACTAACAAGTCAGTCTGAAGGGGAAAGAGATGAAATTAGGTTTCGCGTGTAAATACTTTGATCACCAGGCTAAACAGCCCTATCCGTTTAAAACCACCACCCGCACCCGTTTCCTCGGCATGGAATCCGGGGCCGCAGCTGCACTGCTATTCTCACTGGCGCAAAACAATCTGCAAAACCTCTATCTGACGCTGGAGCATCTGGCAAAGCTACCGGATGCGCTGCGCATGATGCGTATCGGCAGCGATCTTCTGCCGCTCTATACCGTGCCCCAGGCGACACAGCTGTATGGCGACATGCTGAAAGACCTGAAGCCTCTGCTGAGCCGCTGCGGGGAGATTGCCCGGGCAAATAACATTCGCCTGTCGTTTCATCCCGGTCAGTACACGGTGCTGGCCTCGGACAATGAGGGCGTCGTGGAGCGCGCGCTGGAAGACGTCGAGTACCACACTACCTGCGCGGTGCTGATGGGTTATGGCAGAGCATTCCAGGATTTTAAAATCAATATCCACATGAATGGTAAAAAGGGTATTGAGGGGTTCACTTCGGCTTTTGGCCGTTTAAGTCCGGAAGCCCGCAACATGCTGACGGTAGAGAATGATGAGATCTCCTGTGCGCTGGATGATGTACTCAAGGCACGGGCGCTCTGCCCGGTGGTGCTGGATATTCACCACCATTGGGTTAAAGAGAATCAGTTTATTCAGCATGATGACCCGCGTATTGCGCTTATCATTGAATCATGGCGCGGCGTAAGGCCGGTGTTGCACTACTCTATCGCCCAGGAAGGGCTGATACCCGACAGCGGTTTTCCCGATCAGCGTGATTTAGCGGTATCAAAAACCAAGCTGCGTGCGCATTCAGACTACTACTTTAATCAGACACTCAATGACTGGGCGTTATCATTTACGCCGTTCGACATTATGTGTGAAGTGAAGATGAAAAATCTGGCACGCGATCGACTCTATCATTATGCGCAATCGCGTCGCTGAATAAGCAGTATCGCGGTGTACCACGCGGCACCGCGATATATTATTAATTACTTCGCGCTGCGTTTATTTGTGCGCTGCATCCATGCCCATAATCATGGTATCCACGGCAATTTTGAATCCTGCCGCATTCGCCTGGTCATTAGTGGTTTTTGCTGACGTTTCACGCAGTTTTACCTGCTCCAGCAGCTGCGGCTTAATCGCTTTATCCGTCCCGTTGACCGCCCAGTTAGCGCCGCGATAGCAGCTCAGAATCATGGCTTTACGATAGTCATCACCCTTTGGTCCCGCATCTTTCAGGGAGAGCGTGATGCCAGTGATCTCTTTCATGACGCGCTCAAACTCGGCGCTGCTGCGTTGCGGTGCCTGATTATCACAAACATCCTGCACATGCTCACTGAATGACTGCTTATCGATTTTAGTATTATCAATCATCTTCATGTGGCTCTGGTAGTTCTGATTATCCCCTTGCGTATAGCTATTATCGGGTTTACCTGAGAGCACCATTTCAGCCTGTGCCGCAGTGGAAAGGAATAACGCAGCAATAATAATCTGTCGTTTCATTGTGACTCCTGTCTGAATTAAATTTTAAATGCAATAACCTGTGCAGAGAGCGTTACGGCGAAAATAAAAATGCGCTGCCAGAGTAGGGCAAATAAAAATGATTATCAATGTTACACAATCACGGCGCGGTTATTACAATGGCCACGCGACGGTTCTGCGCACGTCCCTGTGATGTGGCGTTACTGGCAACCGGAGCACTCATGCCCAGGCCACGCGTCACGATATTGCTGCGCGGGATAGCGGCGCCCTGAGCCCATTGCGAGGCGACCGCATTGGCGCGCTTCAGCGACAGCTGTTGGTTATAATCCGCTTTGCCATAGTTATCGGTATGGCCATCGATGCGCAGGTGGGCAATGCCGGTAGCAGCCAGATTTTTCGCCATCGTCGTTATGCTGACTTTACTGGCCGGCGTTAAATCTGCCTCATTAACGCCAAATAAGATTTTATCTGACAGGCCCAGTCCCCAGCCTTCGGCGTTCGGGGTAAATCCGGCCTGACGCATCGCGGCAATCTGCTCCGTGCTGAAGCGTTCTGTTGACTGGCAACCCACGCATGCCAGCACCAGTACCAGCAAAGATGATTTCAGTTTCATACGCGTACCTTACTCATTCCTTTGTTTTTATACATATGCATGTCGGCGCGTTCCAGAATCGACGCCACCGAATCCCCGTGTTGCGACCAGGCATAACCGATCGTCACGGATGTGGTGATCGGTGTACCCTCTGCTATCACTATCGGCTGGGCAATAGCAGCACGAATATCTTCCGTAAGCTGCAGCAGATCGTCTTCACCGGTACGACTGCTGATCAGCATGGCAAACTCATCGCCCCCCAGCCGCGCAACCATATCCTGCTGATGCGCCAGCGCGGCAAGCCGTGCGCCGATGGCTTTCAGCACTTCATCACCGGCAGCGTGCCCCCAGCTGTCGTTGATACTTTTAAAACGATCGCCATCCAGAAACAGCAACACAAAATTCTCCTGCGCCAGCTGCTGATCAAGCAGCTGCGACAGCCGTGCAACAAAGGCTGAACGGTTAGCCAGGCCGGTAAGCGGATCTTCGAGTGCTTTCGCCGCCAGCGAGCGGTTATCCCGTAACAGCGACGCCTTGAGCGTCTGCATCTCACTCAGCAGCGAGTTGAGATCTTCAGAAAAGAGCTGAAACTCCCTGGTGGGATTACGCGGAATACGCTGGGAAAAATCACCGGAGCGGATGACATAGTGGATGGAGCTGGTGATATTACGCAGGGAGACCAGGATACCGCGATGCAGGAATTCGCTTAGCAGGAAGGAGATGATCAGGACGCACAACATACCGCTGGATAAGATCATCACGGAGTAGCGGATAAAATCCGCGGCGCCATTGACAGTGCCGTCCAGCGTTAAGGTACCCACTCTGTTTTCTGTGTGGGTAATCGCCACATCAAGGGGCTTCACGTAGATCCAGCGGCGCAGCATATTCTGATACCAGCTGCTCTGATCCTGCCGGTCGTGCCAGTTTACCAGTACGGTATTGCCTGCCGTAACCAGCCGGGCAGAAGCAAACATGCCCTCATTACCCAGCAGGGCTATTTTGTTATGGGCATCGTAGCTGTCCTCAAATACCGTGGCGGCCGTCAGGCTGGTACTCAGCGTGGCCGCAATTAACTCAAGGTTGCGTTTTTCATAGCGTTTAATAAATAGCAAAGAGGTTGAAGTCAGCAGCAGCCAGCACAGCAGTAAAATAACGGCGGCGTTAATGGTACTGATTTTGCGCAGCTTATTGCGTATCGATGATTTTTCATTGTTTATTCTGGTGGATGTCATCTTATTTGCTTCCTTTGCGGGACAGCAACAGCACGTCCGGGCTCACTCTGACACCGCTGCGGGCCAGGGAGTCCAGGTTCACGGAGAATGCCGTGTGATCGCCAGTAAAGATCAGGCAAAAGGCCGCGCCTATGGTGCACTCCGGATTATTTTCGGCAATAGCGAGCAGGGCTTTTCCCTGCAACCGGGAGAGCAGTGCAGTTTGTTGCTGCGGTGACTGGTCACCAAAATAGAGGGCATCGCAGCGAGTAGAGGCCACATCACTGGCATCATGAAGCCAGACGACGCTGAAGGGCGCTGCGACCGCCTGGTGACCGGACGGAAACGAGAGATGCTGTGCGGAAGATAAAATGCAAAGCTGCGGTGCCTGGGTTAAACCGGGCCAGTGCGTAAAACTGATAATGCCGCTGACAATGCGATTCGCCTGATTATCCTTTGGCGAAAAATTGTCGCCCGCCACGGCGCCAGGATAATAAAAGAGCAACAGCAATGGCAGGGCACACAAAAAATGACGCAGCGCCTGCAGCAATGAAAGCAGGGCGCCAGCTCCACAGGCTGATGATAATTTAAATAACATAGCGCTATCTCTGAACAGCAAGGCAGAAATAGTACCATCGTCATGTATAAAAGAGTATCAATCAGCCGTTGCGCTTACGCTATTTTAACGACCAGAACACATTGTCCTGGTCCGCGTTAAAATAGAGTTTCACGCGCGAATGGAATTAAAAATCGGCTTGCGGAATAAGCCATTCTACTCAAATGACAGGTTGCGCCCGTTGCTGGCGATGACCTGCTGATACCACCAGAACGATCGTTTCCGCACCCGGTTAAGCGTACCGTGGCCCTGATCGTCACGATCGACGTAGACAAAGCCGTAGCGTTTACTCATCTCGCCGGTCGAGGCCGCCACCAGATCAATACAGCCCCAGGTGGTGTAGCCGATCACCGGGATGCCATCGGCAATGGCTTCGCCCATCGCCTGGATATGCTGCTGCAGATAATGGATGCGGTAATCATCATTGATTTCACCCGCCGCGTTGATCTCATCGCGCGCGCCCAGACCGTTCTCCACCAGGAACAGCGGTTTCTGGTAGCGGTCATACATCATGTTCATAGTAATACGCAGGCCCAGCGGGTCGATGCCCCAGCCCCATGCGCTACGCTGCAGATGGGGATTGGTCAGCGACTTGACCACGTTAGCCGCGCTGCTGTTCTGCTCATTCATCTCCGCTGAAGCACAGCGTGAGGCGTAATAGCTAAAGGAGATGAAATCTACCGTGTGGCGCAGCGTGTCCACATCTTCCGGCGCCATAACAATCTCAACCCCTTTTTCACGGAATACGCGCGCTGCATAAGAGGGGTAAGCGCCGCGCGCCTGCACATCAATAAAGAACAGGTTTTCACGATCCTTTTGCAGCGCAGCCCAGACATCTTCCGGTTTGCACGACCACGGATAGAAGTTGCCACCCGCCAGCATGCAGCCGACCTGATTGGCCGGGTTGATCTCATGGGCGATCTTCGTCACCAGCGCGCTGGCGACCAGCTCATGGTGAGCCGCCTGATATTTCACCTGGTCGTGATTTTCGCCCGGTTCGAATACCAGGCCGGCGCCCGAAAAGGGGCTGTGCAGCAGAATGTTGATCTCATTAAACGTCAGCCAGTATTTCACCAACCCCTCAAAAGCTTCAAAACAGCTGCGGGCATAGCGGGCAAAGAAGTCGATCATCTTGCGGTTGCGCCATGAACCGTAGTGCGTCACCAGATGCATCGGCACATCAAAGTGGCACAGCGTCACCAGCGGTTCGATGCCATATTTACGGCACTCTTCAAACACGCTGCGGTAAAACGCAATTCCTTCGGCGTTGGGCGTCAGTTCGTCGCCGTTGGGATAGAGCCGGCTCCAGGCGATAGAGGTGCGAAACACCGTAAAGCCCATTTCAGCCATCAGCGCGATATCCTCTTTGTAGCGATGATAGAAATCGATGGCCTCATGGCTGGGGTAAAACTCATCATCACGCAGGGCAAAGCGCTTCTCCAGCCCCAGCTTCACCGGCATGCGGTGAGCGCCGAGGGGAAGCATATCTACCGTAGTCAGCCCTTTACCGCCGGCCAGATAGCTCCCCTCTGACTGATTGGCGGCCAGAGCGCCGCCCCACAAAAATCCTTCAGGAAATGTCACTTCAGACATAAATAACCTCAATTACAACTCAACGTTAACTGGCGCGAATCGGCTTCACGGTTTCGGCCGCACTATTCGGCTGGGCCGGCTCCGCAACCGGAATATCTTCAAAACCGAGAATCAGCGTAAGTACAAATGACAACACCACGGAGAGCAGCATGACGCCGCCGACCCACAGAATGCTCACTGGATTGGTCGGATCAAAAAATTGCACGCTGGTGAACAGACCCGGCGAGGCCATTGAATGGCTGGCGAGGCCGCCAATCCCCGCAACCGCGCCGCAGATAAAACCGCTGATCAGGCTGGCGATCAGCGGGCGTTTCAGCCGCACCGCCACGCCGTAGAGCGCCGGTTCGGAGATACCCGCCACAATCGCGGAAGCGGCCGCCGCGAACGCCGTCTGACGCAGCTCCGGATTTTTTGTTTTAAACGCCACCGCCAGCGAAGAGCCGCCCAGCGACAGGTTGGCGCCAATCTCGGAGGGCATCACCATGCCCTCTTTACCGGTTTCAGCAATGGTCTGAATAATGGTTGGCGTAAACACGCGGTGCATACCGGTCATCACCAGCAGCGGCCACAGGCCACCCATAATGGCCACGGAGAGCCAGCCAAGATAGCCGTGAATGGTGTAAACCAGCGCGGAGATACCGCTCCCGATCCAGATGCCCAGCGGCCCAATCAGTACAATGGCGATTGGGGCGGCAATCAGCACGATCAGCATCGGCTTGAGGAAGTTTTTAGTCACCGCCGGCGTGAAGCGATCAACCCAGTATTCGATATGCGACAAGATCCAGGTCATCACCAGCGCCGGAATCACGGTGTAGGTGTACTTCACCGCCGTGACAGGAATGCCGGCGAACTCCACCGCCTGGCCCTGTGCGGCTTTCGCCATGAGCTCGATAAAGTTGGGATGGACCAGCACACCGGCAATGGCGATCGCCAGCGACATGTTGGTCTTAAACTTCAGCGCCGCAGAGGCTGCCACCATAACCGGCAGGAAGAAGAAGGCGCCGTCGCCGATGACGTTGAGGATAATCAGCGTGGACGCGCCTTTCTCCAGCACGCCGCTCATCTCCAGCATCATCGCCAGCAGCTTCACCATCGAACCGCCGATAATGGCAGGGATCAGCGGCGACATGGTGCCGACCAGCGCATCAAGAATGCCTGCGCCAATGGTGCGCAGGGTGATTTTGCGCTTCTGCGGTGTCTGCACGTCGCTGCCGGGCATGCCAAGCTTCAGGACCTCCTGATAGGCCAGGTTAACATTATTACCGATGATCACCTGGCACTGCGTATCGCTGTGTACCACGCCCATGACGCCGGGAATCGCTTTTAATGTCGCATTATCAATACGCGCACTGTCTTTCACCACGAAGCGCAGACGCGTCATGCAGTGTGTGACCGCTTCGATGTTATCTAAGCCGCCGAGCGCAGCGACGATTGCCGGCGCGGCTTCCGCATACTTGTTAGCCATGAATTGTCGTCTCTGTTTTGTAGGGTAGAGGCTGAATGTTTTATAACCATGAGAAACCGGTTTCACAAAATCATGAAGAAGCGTATTTATTCAGGCAAGACATTTAAAAATAAATTTCCTGGTTTGTGATCGTGATCGAGTTGGCGTGCCTGCGAAGAAAAATCTCCGCTGTTTTCATTGCTTAGGTACACTGCAGCCATTGGCGAGTGAAAAGAGTGAAGCATGGCAACCATACTTGAGGTGGCAAAAAAGGCGGGCGTCTCAAAAGCGACGGTCTCACGCGTGTTATCCGGCAACGGTTATGTCAGCCAGGAGAAGCGGGAAAAGGTCTATCAGGCCATTGCCGAGACCGGCTTCCGGCCTAATCTACTGGCGCGCAATCTGGCAACCAAATCCACACAAACGATTGGTCTGGTGATCACCAACACCTTGTATACCGGCAGCTACTTCACCGAGTTGATGCAGCACTCCGCGCGCATGCTGGAACAGCAGGGCCGCCAGCTGCTGCTGGTGGATGGCAAACACAGTGCAGATGAGGAGCGGGCCGCGATTCAATTTTTGCTCGATCTGCGCTGCGACGGCGTCATCATCTATCCGCGTTTTCTCACCATCGACGAAATGGACACGATTATTGCGCAGCACGATCATCCGATTCTGGTGATCAATCGCCGCCTGCGTCAGCACGACAGCTACTGTATCTATTCCGATCAGCAGCAAACCAGCGCCGCCGCAGTTACGCGGTTGATTGCCCTTGGGCATCGCGACATCGCGTTTATCACCGGCTCGCTCGATTCGCCAACCGGGCGTGAACGCCTGGCGGGCTATCGCGCCGCACTGGAGCAGCACGCGATTCCGGTGAATGACGCACTGATTATGGCGGGTAAATGGCAGGCGCAGCAGGGCGCGGCGGCGGTAGAGGCGCTACTGGCGCAGGGCAGCACGTTCAGTGCCCTTGTAGCCAGTAATGACGACATGGCGGTAGGTGCGCTAAAAGCGCTGGCCGCACACCAGATCCGCGTGCCTGAGCAGGTCGCGGTGCTGGGTTTTGATGATATTCCGCTGGCGCCGTACACCATCCCTTCGCTCACCAGCGTGAAGATGCCGGTTACGGAGATGATTCAGGAGACCATAGAACGTCTGATCTCGATGCTCGACGGGGGAGAGATGCGCAATCGGAAAACATTTACCGGTGAGCTGATTGCGCGTGAGTCAATCGGGCCCGGACCTTACGGCCGTCCTTAATTATTCAGTAACGCCTGTTTGAACGAAAAGATATGCACGCGCGCCGCGCTCTCGGCCTCAGCGACATCGCCGTGCTCCAGCGCGCTGATAATCGCCTCGTGTTCGGCAATCACCTCCTGCATGTGCCGGGCGCTGGAGAGCGTAGTGGCCCAGAACCGCTGCGCCTGCGCATGAATAATACTGAGGATATCCGATAAACGGCTGTTGCCGGCGATATCTGCCAGCACCTGATGAAACTCGCGATCCAGTAGCATCATCTGCTCACGATCGCGCTTCTCGCCGGCTGCGGCAATGCGCAGGTTCAGCGCGCGCAGCAGGGTAATTTGCGCCGGGTTAACGCGCTGCGACGCCAGCCGTACGCACAGCGCTTCATTGACCAGCCGCACCTCAATCAACTCCAGCGCATCGTCAATCGACAGCGGCGACACCATGACCCCTTTGCGGGGAATAACCTGCAGCAACCCCTCGGTTGCCAGCCGGTGCACGGCCTGATTGACGGGCGTGCGGCCCATCTCTAAATCCTCCATGACCTGCGCAGTATTGAGATATTCGCCCGGTTTATAGCGCAGCGTTATCAGGCGATGCCTGAACGCCAGGTAGGCCTGTTCATTTAATGACACGGCTTTTTGGCTGGCCTGTGGGTTCACATTTTCAGCAACTGAATCACTCATTACGCAGATCCTTTTTTGGGTACTGAGACATCTTACACAAAAACCTGGCATGAAAATGGCTATCTTGAAATTGCAGTGAAATTTCACAAGCATTTTTCATCAGGAGATCAAGCCATGCACTTACGCTTTACAACCGGCCTTGCAGACGCGCCACAACTGGATGTTGACGTTAATCAACTGGTGATTGCCGGCTGGGTAGGCCGCGATCGGGACGCTGTCCTGCACCATATCAGGGAGCTGGAGGCGCTCGGCGTGCCCGCGCCTGGTGCAGTACCGCTGTTCTACCGCGTTACCACCAACCAGCTCAGCCAGCAATGTGAACTGGAAGTCGTGGGCGAACAGACCTCCGGCGAAGCGGAGCCGTTTGTGTTTTTCCATCGCGGCGAATACTGGGTCTCGCTGGTCTCCGATCACACCGATCGTCATCTGGAGACTTTCAGCGTGGCGCTCTCTAAGCAGGCCTGCGTCAAACCGGTTGCCAGCCAGGCGTGGCGTATGGCCGAGGTCGAAGCGCACTGGGACCAGCTGGAGCTGCGCGCCTGGATTAACGTGAACGGTGACTGGGTAACCTATCAGGAGGGGACGCTGGCCTCGCTCTTAACGCCGATGGATTTACTCCAGCGCTATTTTGCCGGTCAGCCGGTCAGTGAAGGTTTTGCAATGTCATGCGGCACGCTGAGCGCCATTGGCGGCATCCGGCCAGCGAGCGCCTTCCGCATGGCGCTGCACGATCCGGTGTTAAACCGCACGCTGGAACATCACTATGTTACCGGCGCGCTGCCGGTAGTGGCCTGAGGAGAGCGCAATGACCACACTATGGCAAGCCAGCCAGCAACTCAGCGCCGGCGAGAGCGATGCAGAAACGTTCACCGATCAGGCCCTCAGCGCGATCGGCGCAGAAGCTGGCGAAGGTACGCGCGCGTTCACGCACGTCTATGCCTCCCGGGCGCAGCAGCAGGCGCAGCAGGCAAAAGCACGCTGGCAGCAGCAGCAACCACGCAGCGCCATTGATGGCCTGCCGATCAGCATTAAAGATCTGTTCGACGTGGCCGGTGAAACCACCGCTGCCGGCTCCCGCGTTATGCGGGATGCGCCACCCGCGCCAGCCAGTGCGCAGGTGGTGCAGCGCCTGATGCAGGCGGGAGCGGCCATTGTCGGCAAAACCAACATGACCGAGTTCGCCTTCTCTGGCCTGGGCATCAATCCCCATTACGGCACGCCTGCAAATCCATGGCAGCGTGCGGAGAAGCGCATTCCCGGCGGCTCGTCCTCCGGCGCAGCCGTGGCCGTGGCAGACGGCATGTGCCTGGCGGCCGTAGGTACCGATACCGGCGGTTCGGTGCGCATTCCGGCGGCGCTGTGCGGGCTGACAGGCTTTAAACCCAGCGCCAGCCGTATTATGCAGGCCGGAACACTGCCGCTCTCAACCTCACTCGATAGCATCGGCGTAATCGCGCATGACGTACGCAGCTGCTGGCTGCTGGATAGCGTGATCGCCGAACAGCCGTTGACACTCTCCGAACGCGATCTCACGCAGGCCCGCTTTGCGATTCCGCAAACCCGCGTGCTGGATGGGCTGGATCAGCAGGTCAGTCATGCCTGGCATCATGCGCTGGAGACGCTGCACGCGCAGGGCGTGACGCTGGTGGAGCTGCCGCTGACAGAGCTGGCGGAACTGGAAACCATGAACGCGCGCGGCGGCATCATCGCCTTTGAGGCGTGGCAATGGCACCAGACGCAGGTGCAGCAGCACGCCGCCGCTTATGATCCGCAGGTACTCACGCGCATTCAGCGCGGCAGCGCCCTGAGCGCGGATGATGCTGAGCATCTCTATCAGCAACGCG
>Ga0157361_1000452_pt1 | contig 16480 bp, 8 predicted proteins | sample AttlaeALBM2_FD_111481 | JGI IMG/M metagenome (GOLD analysis project Ga0157361, IMG submission 111481) | Fungus gardens microbial communities from leaf cutter ant in Ribeirão Preto, State of São Paulo, Brazil - Atta laevigata ALBM2 | ecosystem: Host-associated > Fungi > Mycelium > Unclassified ...
AGTAGATTTAAGTCATCACAAGCTAGAACCTTACACCTGGCCCAAAACTGCAGGAATAAGAAAGGAGAGGAGAAGGGAAAGTTGATTCCCCAAAATAAGTTTGAAGTGCTAGCCAGCAAGGTAATGAGGTATGAAGTAAGGAGAAAAGGAAGAGAACATATAAGATGACAAGAAACAAAGAAAAAGGAAGAGAAGGAGGTATAATGTTTCAGGTGCTGAGAAAGGAGGAATTACAAGTGGGAGTATCCCAACATTGAGGTAGAAAGGAAAAGGTGTAAAGAGATAGCAGTGTATATAACTATGCCACAAAAGGCACAGCAAGAAGAGAGGCTAGTATGCTCCCTATAAAGAAAAGTATAGGAATATAGTGGTATGTAGGGTATGTCCCCAAGAAGTACAGCAATAGAGGAGAGAGGTTTTACAAATTAAGCTCAGTGGTCAAGAGTATCAATTGATGACTGAGATAGTAAGACAATTAAGAGAATGCATTTATATATAAGAGATAACAAACCCTGTCCTTACCAAAGAGGTACTTATGACATCATTACTGGTAGGGTATCTCTGCAGTAGTCCTCTTCAACAAGAGGGTAGTGTAAGACCTTAGCTATGATGACTTAGATTCACTCCTAGTCTGAGTTAATAAGAAAAACTTATTAGAGTTCTTGATTTATTATATACTACTTATATAACTACTATATGGTCTGTGTACTGCTTTCCCAAACCCATCATGTGACTATGACATGTGACACTTTCTCACACTCCTTCCTTGTATAGTAAGTTCAAATAAGAAAAGAAAAGAAATAATGACTTAGCTATTTTGCCAAGTTATGACATTACTCCTTTCTCAAGGTCCCTCATCCCAAGGATTTTTCCTACAATTTGTAATATAGGTCAACTATGTTGCCCATATTATTGTCTTTTTCCATCTACTTTCTAATTCCCAATTTTTCCTATTTGAGTTTCTTTTCCTTTTTGTAAATTGTTTTTAGAGTTCTTTTTCCTCTTGCTTGTCCTCCTTTTCATCATCTCCAATTTCTCTCTAGTCTTTCCCAATGCTCATTATCATATCTTTTATCTGACTACCCAAATAATTTCTTTGTCATAAATCTTTCTAGCAATTCTTCTTTTCTAAACATTTCTTCTTTCTGTTCTTACCTTCTAATATTCTCTATATCCCATTGGTATTCTCTCTTGAATTCTTTAACTACTTCTTTTGTGCTTCCAAAATTTTCTTTTTCTTGCTAGGTATCTGACTCTACTGTATATTCCCTCTACCTTACTAGACATTTGTCTTTCTCCCTTATGTACCTTTTGTTCAAGATTCTCTTTATCTTCTACTGTTATAACTTAGTAAAATGGCTAAGTTTATTTATTTTTCTTTATTTTTCTTTTTTTATTTAGACTTATTATATAAGAGAGAAGTATTACATAACCATGACTATATCATAGGTCATAGGTCAGTGTGATATCACATGATAAGTATGGAAAAGTAGTGTATAGACCATATAGTAGTTGTATAAGTAGTGTACAGGAATTGAACAAGAACTCTATTAAGTTCTCCTTGTTAACTCAGATAAAGAGTAGTATAGAGATCAGGTACTCGTCAATATCACAAATTCCCTTGACAAGTACCCTTCTCTACTACTCCTCTGACAATAATACTGTCACAAACTTCATTTGGTCATATCTTCACCAATTTTTTGATGATTCCCACGGTCTCAAAGCCAGCTTGAAGCCCTTAAAAAGACCTTTTGATTAAAAAGACCTTTTGATTGATACCAGTTATGTCTTGAGACGATCAATAATGGCCAAGATATTAAGCAGATCAACTGGTAACTACCATGTTACTATTTATTAAATTGCTAATATCTCAAAAACTGCCATGATTAATGCTTCGGTTCTAGGCTCAGTAGAAGCCTTCTTCATAATGCTCAGAATGAGCTTAGAACAACCTCAAGGCAATTAATATTAGTGGAGATATGAAGACCTTAATGTTTGCACATAGACTTCATTAATTACTCATAGATAGTCATCTGTCCTTTTCTTAGAACAAAGGATAGCCTCCATATGGTTAGGTTATCACTATTTCTAGCACAAAGGCACTACCATATGTAGAACAATAGGTAGTAGCATGTGATGATCTGTTCTAGTGCACAGACTATCACTTTTCTGTATTTAAGGACTTATAGTCTGAGGATTAGACCTCAAACTTAACAACATCTTTTGTCACTTGTCTAACTTCACATTTTTGAACTCTTTAAAGTATCAAAGCACCTATCACAAATAGTAAGTGACCATTTGTGATAAATACCCCCTCTATTATCTTCATCTTCATTTATTCTTTGATAAAACTTTTTTCTTTTGTTATTTGATTTGACTTTTTTGTTTATTGTTTGTTGGATGTTTTATTGTACTACTAGTAGCAGCCTGACTAATGGTAGCTAGAGAGTATTTAAGAAGTCTTCCATAACAGAAAGGGAGCAGCGAAATACAGAAGTAGTTTACCACCTAATCTCTTTTAACTTTGCAATAGATCAGTAGCCAACGATGGATGGACACCGTCATGCTTGCAAATAACCTACCCCTCTTGGTACATCTTCAACTAGAGCCCACCACGAGGGGCTTCTGATCTTTTCCAAATTCCTCCTGATTACACTCTTGCAGAAAAGGTCTTTCTTGTACTGAATAACCCCCTCTCCCTTACTGACAACTCCTTTACTGCAAATACTAAATTCTTCTCTTTCAACCTTTGATCACCAATTACATCCAACTCGACTCCTTCATTACCCCGTTCCTCTCTTGATCTACTCACTATGTCTGATCAACAACCCCAGACCTATACCATCCGTCCAAGATTTGTTCCTGCTCAGTAGCCAGATCAATCTAGTTATAAAGACACTAGTCATAGTTATCCTACTCATCCCCAAACTACATCCAATTTACCACGAGCCCAATCTCTATATATTCTATCTCCATCTCCATTTGCTGCTCTAACTCCTCATCTATCTTTTGTTCTGCCAGTTGCTCCATCTATTATGCCATCTACCATACCTCATATACCTTCCTTTCAGTACAATAGAACAATGCCTAGCCCTGGTAATCAGAGTACTCCAAGGTTTGATGGATACCCCCCTCTTTAAAGTGCTTTTTTGATGAAATGGACTACCTTGGAAATGCTTGCAGACTCTCACCTACAGAAAAAATACAGCACATACTTTGCTACCTAGATTTCTGCGAATATGAAACATGGAGAACTCGCTGCTCTGCCTGAGGATTTGACTGGGATGCCTTTAAAGCTGAAATCATAGCTTTATACCCTGGAGCTGATGAAGATTGCAAATATACTGTTGTTGACCTAGAAATTCTTGTTAATAAACAGGCATGTGAACCTATGCAATCATGCTACTAGTTTGGTGACTACTACCACCGATTTGTGACTATTTCTGATTGGCTCCTTGCTCAACATGGGATATCTATGCAAGACCAGAATAAACTGTTCATTAATGGCTTTGACCAAATATTCTGGGACTGACTTACCTCAAGACTCTATATGAAAAACCCTGATCATCCTCTCCACCGCCCATGGCCCATGGATGATATTGCTGAGTCAGCCTGGTTCTTTCTTGCTTCTAACTCTGCCACCAATGAACCTAACTACTACTCCTATCTATCATACAATTCTCAGTCACGATTTGATACTTTTACATCTATATCTCCTGCTCTTGCTTGTGAGACATTTGATATGTTATTGCTTGAACAGTTTATGGTATCTGATGTTTTTATATCAAAGTTAGTAGACAAGCTAGGGCTCGGAAACATAGGAGGTCATCCACCTAATAACACCACATTACCTACTATCTCTCATTCTTGTCTACCTCATCCTAAGGGCTGTGTTAGATGCCTCAATCACTCCTACTACCATCAGTCCTGCCCTATCATTGCTGACTATATCTCCCGAGGTCTTTGCAAACGAGATAACATGAGGCATGTGATCCTTATGGATGGGACCCTGGTCACAACTCATCTAGCACCTGGAAAATATATCAAAGAGCATATTGATAACTAGTTAAAATCTCGTACTCAAGCTACTGTTTCAACCAACATGATCAAGGCTCTTCAGACTGTCTCTACATCTCAGGCCCTAGATACCCCTATTAATGAAGTCTATGTTAGTGAGATCTCAACTGCAGATCTTGAAGAACTTTGTATGCTAGATTCAGTTGCAGTCTTGACACTGAAGCAAGCAGACTCTATCAAAAAGCATATTAGCGATACAGCTAAGGGAAAACCTATACTAACCTCAGCTACCCAATCTGCTATGAAGGCAGGAAAAGCCTCACTTATCCCAATATTCTCACATACTCCAACCAATACTCAGTCATTCCCTATCTCTTCTCAGTCTTCACCCTTTGTACCAGTATCTTTCTTTAGCACTCGTACTCACTAGCATTCTAATATTGAAGACCCAAATGTTATCCAATGTGTTATTGACAAAAGTTTGGGGAGTACAGTCACACTTACCCATCGCAAGCTCTATGCTATCTCTTCTGATACTCATCAGTACCTGAAGAATAATGTTATCACCTGAAAAGTTCCTATCCCAGCAACTGCATCAACTAATGCCTTTGAAGAAGTTAAGGAAGACAATACACCTGTTGAGACATTTCTGCAGAGCACCTCTTTGCCCTCCAATCTTATAGTTAGAAAGTCTATTGTTGAACTATGCATGATACCCTTAAGACTAGAAGGACACATCAGTGTTGAGGCTGTTCTTGATGAGGGATCTCAAGTAATTGGTCTTCGTCATGATATTTGGAAAAAACTTGGTCTCCCAATCCTTCCAAAGCAGACTATGGTAATGCAATCAGAAAACAAGTTCTGCAATACTACAATGGGCCTCTTACCAAATCTTCGAGTTACCATTGGAAACTGTGACTTTTATCTTTGGGTACAGGTTATTGACAACACTTCCTATGAAATGCTACTTGGATGACCCTTCCTCACCCTTGCTCAGGCCAATACTCACCACTTCTCAAATGGGGACTCACATATCACACTGGTTGATCCAAACTTATAGGCAGTCATTACCATTCCAACTTAGCCTCGTAATTGCTCCTCTTCTAATGTATCTGCTACCTCAGGTTTTCAATAATCGAGAATTCAACTACCTGTTGAGGAGATGAAATCATTAGCTCACATTAGTATGTCCCTCATGAAATTTCCAAACTAGACAATGCACTACAAATTTCTATCAAGCCTCTTTTCTGTTTTATGCTATCACCAATTGCCTTTACTTCAGCCCTATTTGAATCACTTATACACCCAAAAGAAATTTATGAAATCTCTATTCAAAACTTGGTATTTTTCTCAGATCAAGTCTTGTTGTTTGCTTATAAGAAAGTTACTTACCGAGTCAAACCCATTGCCACTACTCTACCAGAAGACTTCTGAATCATCTACCACATTCCCTCAAACCCCCTCAAAACTCTTCCCTTACTTCCTTTCCATCCACCTGACTTCACCCCTGGATTACGATATACTCTTGAATGTAAGTTGGCTATGAACATAAATCGAGATCAGTTTCTGTGGCCAGAGGAAGAGAAACTAACACATCATCTTATCAAACTCCTAGAGTTTGAATTTGCCTGGACAGAGGATAAAAAAGGGAAGTTTTCATCAGATTACTTTGATCCAGTAGTGATATCCACAGTCGAGCACATACCGTAGAGTCTCAAAAACATACCGATACCCCTAGGGATCTTTCCTTGTGTTGTAAAAATCATCAAGTCAAAGATTGCAGCTGGTGTTTATGAACCATTCAATTCTTCTTATTGCTCTTGCTAGTTCTGTGTCTTGAAGAAAGATGGAAAATCACTTCGCCTCATGCATGACCTTCAACCTCTAAATGCAGTTGTCATTAAGGATACAGGCCTCTCTCCTATAGTAAAACAATATGCTGAGTCATTTGGAGCTCGAGGGTGCTATGGTATTTTTGATCTAATAGTCAGGTCTAATCAGCGTATGTTAGCTCCACAGTCTTGGGATCTTACCATCTTTCAATCTCCTCTTGGCACCCTCCATCTAACATTTATTCCTATGGGTTACACCAACTCAATGCAGATCCAACACAGAGATCTTACATTTTTACTCCAGGATGAAATTCCTGATGTTGCTGTTCTATTTGTCGATGATGTTCTAGTCAAAGGGCCCCCCACACAATACGAAATAGGCCCTAACTTGTTCAAAACTCTTCCTGAAAATTCTAGCATTCGTCGTTTTACCTAGGAACACTTCCAAAATATCAACCGAATCCTCTAACAAGTTCAACATACAGGAGGTACCTTTTCAGTAGCAAAATCCCACATTTGTGTGCCTTTTGCTGTTGTTGTTGGTCACCTCTGTACTTATGAAGGACGCCTTCCAGATATAGCCCATATTCAAAAAATAGTAGACTGGCCAATTTGTAAATTACTTACAAAAGTTTGAGGTTTTCTCGGGACAGTTGGGACTATCCAGATATTCATCAAAGACTATGCTATAATTGCCCACCCACTGGTTCATCTCACTCGAAAGGACATAGAGTTTACCTTTGGAAAACAAGAGTTAGAGGCTATGAAGAAGCTTAAGACATTGGCAAAAAACTCACCTACAATTCATGCAATCAACTATGCAAGTGGACATGAAGTTATACTTGCTATGGATACATCCTCCATTGCTGTCGGATATATTCTTTCTCAAATTGGGGTTGATGCCAAGTGATATCCCTCACGATTTGGGTCAATGACATTATCAGAGAGAGAGAGCAAGTACTTACAGGCAAAACTCAAGCTTTTTGGTCTTTTTTGTGCATTGAAGGACTGTCGGATCTAGATAATTGGGGTCAAAAATTTAGTAGTTGAAGTTGATGTAAAATATATCAAGGGAATGATCAACAATCCAAATATTCAACCTAATGCAACAATCAATCACTGGATATCTGCCATTCTTCTCTTTAATTTTCAACTTCGTCATGTTCCTGGGTATGCTCATGGCCTAGATGGCCTATCTTGATGCCCCTAAGCTCCTGAGGACCCTGCTGTTGAGAAGGACTATAAAGAGTAGATTGATCTTGCAAATTCATTTCTCTATGAAAACACTATGGCATTAACAACACCATGCACAAACTCAAGCTATCTAGACATATCTCAATGGATGGTATATACCAGCACATATACAATTGAGTTCCTGAATAAAGAGCTCAACATGTCACATCTGGAAAACACTCCATCTACCCACCACAAACCAGTGGCAACTGTCTACCTATCATCTACTCCTCACCCAAACATACCAATCCCTCAATCTGACAGAGCAAAAGCGAAGGATACCGAGTTAAAGAAGATAATGGATTTCTTAATGAATCCATTACAAAGAGATGGGATGGAGGCTAAAGAACTGAAAGTGTTAATCAGGAAAACATCAGGTTTCTTTATTGCTGATGGACGGTTGTGGAAAAAGGATTCTAGAGCAAAGCATAAACTAGTAATTAATGAAGAAAAGCAGTTAGACTTACTAAGGCAAGCTAATAATGATCTTGGCCACAAGAGTGTATTTACCACTCATACCTGGATCCTTGAACGATTTTGGTGGTCCTACTTTGATGATGATATCCACTGGTACCTGAAAACATATCATGAGTATCAAGTTTGGTCAACGCAACACTTATACATATCTCCTATGGTCCCAGTTCCCCTTTCTCTCTTTCAAAAAGTGTACATTGACACAATGTTTATGCCAAAGTCCAATGGGTATCGCTACATCATTCATGTATGCTGCTCACTTTCCTTGTATCCAGAATGGCATATGTTATGCCATGAAAATGGTTGTACAATTGGCTCATTTGTTTTCAAAGACATTCTATGCTGATGGAAAGCCATTGAGGAAATTGTTACTAATAATAGTCCAGCATTTGTTTAGGCTATAAAGTATCTGTCAAAGCAATATTGCATTAATCACATCTGGATCTCACCTTATAATTCTCGAGCCAATGGTCCTGTTGAACGATAACATTTTGATGTTCATGAATCACTTGTTAAAGCTGGAGAAGGAATAGAACATCGCTGGACAATAGTAGCATCTTTAGTATTTTGGGCTGAGCATGTCTCTATCCAAAAATCAACAGGATACTCACTATACTTCCTTGCTCATGGGATCAAACCACTATTTCCCTTCGACCTCTTTGAAGCCACTTATTTGGCCCTAGCTCTCACTAATCCTATTTCCTCCACCAATCTCATTGCTTACCATGCTATACAGCTTTAAAAATACCTGGATGACCTTGCTGAAGCAAAACAGCATCTTCTTAAGGCACAATGGGAGTCTGTTTGCCAATTTGAAGAGGTACACAAGAACCTGATTAAAGATCTCAATTTCAGTAATGGTGAACTAGTACTGGTCAGAAACTCACAACGAGATGGAGATATTGGTGGTAAAACAAAGCCACGATACTTTGGACCTATGGTAGTAGTGCGACGGTTAAAGGGAGACTCCTATGTGTTGGCAGAAATGGATAGGTCATGGTCAAAGTTAAGGTTTGCAGCATTCTGATTGGTCCCTTACCATGCACGTGACCACCAATCAATACCCCTCACCTGACTTATCAACGAAAATATTGAAGAACTTATTGACAAGACTCATGAGCCTAATGAATTCCTAGAACAAGTGCACAATAATTCTTGTAGGTCTAACTGATGGGGACATCAGTACCAAAACTACCCCCTGGTTGTAGAGATCAGGTGCTCGCCAACATCACAAATTTCCTTGACAAACACCCTCCTCCACTACTCCTTTGACAATAATACCCCCTCTATTGTCTTCATCTCCATTTATTCTTTGATAAAACTTTTTTCTTTTGTTATTTGATTTGACTTTTTTGTTTATTGTTTGTTGGATGTTTTATTGTACTACTAGTAGTGGCCTGACTAATGGTAGCTAGAGAGTATTTAAGAAGTCTTCCATAACAGAAAGGGAGCAGCAAAATACAGGAGTAGTTTACCACCTAATCTCTTTCAACTTTGCAATAGATCAGTAGCCAACGACAGACGGACACCGTTGTGCTTGCAAACAACCTACCCCTCTTGGTACATCTTCAGTAGGATTAAGCACTCTTTGCTAAGTATTATACTAGAACTCAATTTTACTACTTAAGTACTATCCTATTATAAAAAGCCCAAAGAGGAAATAACTTCCCATGATTTTAAATAATTAATCTGTAATCTCAAGACATATAATGGGATTAGACTATAAATAGCATGGAAAACTTAAGTAAATTATATTATATGATTAGGTCAGGTAATTGTAGAAAAATATGTGACTACAGAACTATTAGTGCACAGACCATGTAGAAATAGTATAAGTAATGTATAGAATACAACAAAGAACTTTATTGAGTTCTTCCTGAACATCTACTTTGTCATAACAAAATGGCTAAGTTATTATTTATATTTCTTTTCTTTTCTTTGTCTTTTGGACTTACTATACAGGAAGGAGTGTGGGAAAGTGTCACAGTCACATAGTGATGTCACAGGGTGATGTTACATAATGGGTGTGGGAAAATAGTGCTCAGACTATATAGTAGTTATATAAGTAGTATACAAGAAATAGAAGAGGACTGTCAGCGTCTAAAGTCTGATGACCAGAATTAAGCCAACTGTCTCTTTGTTCAGAGCTTGACAAAGAGAACTCGATGGAGTTCTCGCTTAATTCTCTACTACTTATACATTTTACTACCATAGTTATGCACTTGCTCTCCCATGGTCCTCATGTTACTCTAGTCATGTGACACTCTGTGACTGTGACTCATAATGTGGCCATCTGTGACCATCCATCACACCATTGTGACATTGTGACAAAGTCACGTGATACTTTCCTGTGCTCCATCTTGTAGTTGTAAGTCCAATAAGAAAAGAAAAGAAAAGAAATATAAATAATAACTTAACCATTTTGTCAAGTCATGACAAGGACTTTATTAAGTTCTTCTTGTCAACTTGGACTTGAAGAGTAATTAAGTCATTATAGGCTAAGTTGCTATACTAGAACTCAATTCCACATCTGGAGCACTATTTGTTTTGAACCTTGTCCATTCTTATTCTCATATTTTATTAATTCTCAACTAGCAATCACTACGATTGCCAGTTACTTCCATATATAGCTGGGCCCTTGGCTTAAGGGGACTTTGCAGTCAGTTAGGAACTATAGGTAGAGGCACAGTACCAAGCTTAGGTATTGTATCTGAGATTTGACCTTACAATTAAGTAGTATTAAGTAGTATACTTGTACTATTCTTAGTATAAACCTTGTGCTGGAGTTCGTTGTGACTTGTACATACAGAGGAGTGATAGTTACTCTCTAAGAGACTATTTAGATTAGGAATTCTATCTGTTGGGTAATAGTTTAGTCCTATTATTAAGGCAATAGTCAGTAGAATAGTAGGACTCTGACTAGGTAAAGATCTTGTGCTGTGAGGCCTAAAATTAAATAAATTTCACAACTTCACACCCCAAAAATAAGAACTAAGATAACATTACTTGCTAGGAAACAAAGAAGACACAGAGGACTACTGTCATGACTTGGCAAAATGGCTAAGTCATTTTCTATTTTTCTTTTTGTTTTGTTTTGTTTTATATAGTTAGATCATTACTAAGGTGAAGTATGGGAAAGTGTTATGTGACAGTCACATAGTCACAAAAGCATGACATTGGTCACATCACACAAGGTCACATGTCACAGTCACAACATGTGATGAGGTAGACACATGACAGGAATAACATGAGGACCATAGGAGGATGTTGTACAGCCATTATAGTAAAATGTATAAGTAGTATACAAAATCAAATGGGAACTCTATCAAGTTCTCCTTGTCAACTCTGACTTGGAGTGGACTTAAGTCATTTGTGGCTAGAGTCTTACAACTACCACTAATAAAGCCAGCTACCTAGTTATATAGTAATATACCTAGGAATATAAGGTCACTACCACTAACAGGCCAATTACTCGAGAGCCAGTGGAGTTGAGCCCATGGCCCCATGATATTATTGCCAAGAATAGTAGCTTAGTCAAAAAAAAAAGTCTCAAGTAGAAAAGTCTGAAAAGATACCCATTACCAAGGAATAGGACCAGTAACTTGGCAGAAAATAAGAATGGGATATGGTATCACCCAATTAGTAATGGCTAAGAATAGGACAGTATCAAAACTGATCTACCCAATCAGAATAAAGGAAGAACAAAGAGCCTTAGAGAGCTATGGAAACTGTACCCAAAACTTTCTAGGCCAAAAAAGAAAAAGACAGGTCCTAAGTTGCTGAGATTAGCCAAAGAAAGAAGAGATTACCATGGGGTCAGTAGTAGGTAACCTAGTAACTTGGTAAGAGTAGAATAGACCTGACAAAAACCATAGGAAATAATCAAAGAAAAACAAAGAGATGTGGGATTCTCTATCACTACCAGAACAATTGTTGTATTAATAGATTATGACTGAGTTGATTATTTTCTCTATTTTTTCATATATTTCTTTTGTATTTCTCTAAACATATAAAAACTCCCACTTAGAAGAAAGAGGACAAGCAATCTCAATTGTCTCTTTCCTCTATTTGGGTTTTCAAAAGTGGAAATCTATTTTTAGAGTGATCAGATCAGTAATTAAGTTGCTTTGACTCAAGACTGAGTCAAAAACAAAGAGACTACAGGACAAGTAACTTAGCTGTAGGAGCAACATCATAGGAGCTCTAAGATAGAGTTTGGCATTGCTAGAGAGTCAAGTTATACAGGAAGGATTCAAAGTTTCATATCTAATCACATAGTCAAGAGGACTATTGTAAGGATAGTCTGATCACATAGCCAGAGAGTATTACTGTAAGGACAACTTTGAAACAGGGTATTAGGGTGACACCAGGCAAGCAGAACTCAGGAACAAAGCTAGGACAGTAGTCTAGAAACAAGAAATTGAATTTCAAATATCACCATTACCACAGTATATTGGCAGAAACTTATTTAACTTCCTTTACCTTCAATTTTGGATTCATTTCCCCATGAATTTGCACAAGGGACACTATGCTGAAACATAGTATTAGCTAAGGTGCTTTCTCAAAAGACCACACAACTTAATTATTTCAAACTTATATTTACCACTATTACACTGCCAGCAAATTTGTGATAGAAAGTAGCATTTGATACATCTTATACCAATGAATTCCCAATCAGAATTTGCTCTAGAACCCATTATCAGTTCTTAGAATGTACCAAAGTATTATATGAAATAGTGAGCAGGTAGAACTAAACCTAGAGCTCATGCAAATACCTCAGGAGACAAGCAAGATGAGCTAGTATCAGGTTATAGACAGAGTTATTGAAAGAAAATATTCTAGATCCACTTTGTATTGGATATACCTTGTTAGGAATGGTATACTTGCACTCTAGAACTAGCAAGTATACTGATGACAGACTTTAGCCAAGACAACTTAAATCCACTCCAAGTCCAAGTTAACAAGGAGAACTCAATAGAGTTCCTATTTCATTCTCTATACTACTTATACATTTTACTTTGGTGGCTATGCAATATCCTCCTATGGTCCTTATGTTATTCCTATTATATGACTACCTCATCATATGCTGTGACCATGACATTAGTGTGACCAATGTCACATCTTTGTAACTCTGTGACTGTCATATGATATTTCCCATGCTCCACCTTAGTAATAATCTAAAAGAAAAGAAAAGAAAAAGAAAAAGAAATATAAATATTGACTTAGCCATTTTGCCAAGTCATGACAGCTGATTGCAAATAAGCACTAATGGTATTAGATTAGATATATTTAGATAAATAACACTTAGGACATGACTTAGAGATTTGGAAACTATGGTTGGAGCTTACTAATATTTGACAGGTAACTAAGGAGTTCTAAATCACAAGCCAATAACAGAGAGAAGAACATCAAAGAATGAAGAAAATTCTAGAAGGAAGTGACAAGGGAGACATGTCATTGATAGGAAGGAGTTAGGGGAGAGATGCATAATTAGTAGGATTTTGGGAGGACTTAGAGCAAGAAGAGGTTGAGAGAATCCTAAAAGTAGTAATAGTTTCCTTTTTATATTTTATTCCTTGAGTTTCAGAGCTTTGTAATAACTTTAATATAGCATTCAGGGCAGGATAAGGAAAATAAAGAACCTCTTGGCACTTACCTCCATTATCACTGCCTCTGAAATTGTGAAATGTAAAAGTATTGAGTATAAGAGTTCAGAGTTAGTAGGATATCTTGAGAAGAACACAGAATATACCCAGAACTTGATTTAGAGAGGAATAGCAGATGCAACTTGAGCAGGCTTTGGAGAAGGACAGTAGGCTAGAAAAGCTTGGCTAGATATATACTTGGATTGCATTACACTCATAAGGTTTGGTGTTGGGAATGCAAACAAGGAGACAATTGAGTATAAAGGGTCTATAAGAGATCAACTAACTATATTTTCCAGAGGAGCTTTTGTCATGGTATGTAAAGGTTAATACCTTAGAGAGGTTATATGATAACAATCTAGAGAGATTATCACAAAAGGTCACTTACTAATTTGTGATTGGTGATTTGATACTTGAATAGTTCAAAAAAGCAAAGTTTAGACAATGACAAGAGATGTTGTTAAGTCTGAGGTCTAATTCTCAGACTATGAGTCCTTATATACATAATTGTAATGGTCTGTACACTAGGACAGATCATCACATGCTACTACCTATTATTCTACATATGGTAGTGCCTTTGTGCTTAATATAGTGATAACTTAGCCATATGGAGGCTGTTCTTTGTTCTAAGAAAAGGACAGATAATTATCTATGGGTAATTAATAAAGTCTATATACAAACATTAAGGCCTTCATATCTCCACTAATATTAATTGCCTTGAGGTTGTTCTAGGCTCATTCTGAGTGTTATGAAGAAGGCTTCTGCTGAGCTTAGAACTGAAGCATTGATCATGGCAGTTTCAAGATATTAGTAATTTAATAAACAGTAACATAGTAGTTACCAGTTGATCTGCTTAATATCTTGGCCATTATTGATCACCTTGAGATGTGGCTAGCATTGATTGAAAGGTTTCTTTGAGGGCTTTACGTAGCCTTTAAGACTGTGAGAATCGTCAAAGAATTGATGGAGATATGACCAAATGAAGTTTATGACAAAGATCTTATATTTCTTTTATAACAACCAACTTATATTTTACTTGAGCTGCATATAATTTCTATTTTCTAGTTATTTATAACCTTCACATTGGATTATCTCTCCTTAAACCTTTAGTGCACAATTGGGAGCTAGTACCATATCTTATTGTTTGTTCCAGTATGCAATTCTCTTTTGTACCCTTTCACTGCTATCTAGCTCATAATCAGGAAACTCCATAAATAAAAAGAAGACAGGAAAACCCCTAGTATAAACAGCTTTCTCAATATCATATAAGAAAGTCATATGATGACCATGGGAAAGTAGTGCACAGACCATGCAGTAGTTGTATAAGTAGTGTATAGGAAATAATGGAAACTCTATTAAGTTCTCCTTGTCAACTTAAACTTAGAAAGTGATTAAGTCATCTAGGCTAAGTCACTATATACTAGATGTCTAGAGACATGGAAGTAGAGGAACAAGGAAGGGGAAAAGGGAAGAGAAAGTAAAGTTGAATATACAAAGTGTGAAAGAAGGAATACAATAGTAGGAGAGAAAGCATTAGAAAGAGAAAAAGAAAAGATCTTGTGCCCAAAGTACAAGACAAGAGAAAAGAAGCCATGGTAGAATTAGGAAGTGGCAGTATAGCCCAGAGGGGCAAAAGCATAGCAAAAGAGAGGGGTAAGCAAATAGAGATCAGAAAAACCTTTAAAATGTTAAAAGAGATATGGTTAAATATCAGAGTAAAAAAGTTGGATACATATGAAGGTGTTATTATACTATGTCATATTCTAGAAATCTGACAATTATGTAATTTATTTCCCCTAATAATTCTCCTAAAAGTTATAAATAGTAGAATAGTATAGTGTAATGATTGACCTCATTGATTCCAGGTGTTTTACACATAGACTGCTTTTTTGTTTCATATTACTTCATATATCTAATGTGTCAAGGATGGAATTATAAAAGATAGAGGAATGAAGTAATAGATAAAAGTACTTTCTGAAATGGTGTAACATACTATGTCAGAGGAGAATATTACTTAACAATAGTATAAACTCCAAAGGAAGACTCCAGCAGGAGGTAAAAGATATCGGAGTAAAGTATGACTTAATGAATGACCTTGGCTTCAACTTATGTATTGCACCCTAGTCTTCAATTGTGAGATAGTTGCATATTTTAGAATAGAGGAAAGTCATCAGAGAAGAGGTCCTAAGGAAGTGAACTAGGAATCTGGAGTAGACAGAAAGAGAGTTAGGACCAAATGATATTAATTTACAGACTAAGGAATTATACTGTAACTACACAGTACTTATAGAAAGTCCAGAATAGAAGGAGAGTAGTCTATTACGCTATCCTACTATTATTAATTTTAGGAGAATTATTAGGAGAAATAAATTACATAATTATCATATTTCCAGAATATGACATAATGGCTCAATTAGTACCTCATCAGTGGGACATGTTCTTTACTCAGCAGATCTCATGTCTGCCACATGTATTCCTCATTTCTACCTCATAGTACATAGGTATATACAGTAGATGCTCTTCTGTATTCCTTATGCTTTACCAATTATATCATTCCTTTCCTTTCTCAACTCCTATATCATCCTCAAGTCTTTACTTGAGTATTGCAACCTAAGTTACTTCTCAAGGTCGTAACACATAGTAGACTACTCTCCTCCTATTTTGGACTTCCTATAAGTACTGAGTAGTTACAGTGTATTTCCTTAGTTTGTAAATTAATGTCAATTGGTCCTAATCCTATCACTGTCCACTTCAGTCTCTATTCTATATCCCTGGGACCTCTGTTCTGATAACTTACTCCCATTCTGAAATAAGTGACCGACCTCATGACCAGAGACTGGGGTGCAACACATAAGTTGAAGCCAAGGTCATTTATCAAAGTCATACTCTACTCCAACATTTTTATCTTGTCTGCTGAAGCTTGCTTTTTTGGGTTTTCCATCATTGCTAAGTACTATCTATTCTCCAAAGTAGTACTATATATCCATCCCAGAGTATAATTCTATTAATAACTCCTTTCCTCCATTCCCTGTCTTTCTGTATTTGACATATAAGCTTTAAGTAAGAACACATTCCACTTCAAGGTTCAGAGTCTTAACATTTATAACATTGATATACTTCTTAGAGTAGAGAGTGATATGCTATGTCTTCTTGTCCCTTGCCTTTATCTCAGAAGCTCTTAAGGTTATCAGATAAGTGTATAAGGAATTGACCTTGGTGAGAGATTAAGTTAGTAATTAGTTTTGTTTCCTTTGTATATCCTACTCAGTACAAGAAGCA
>Ga0157361_1000453_pt1 | contig 16452 bp, 13 predicted proteins | sample AttlaeALBM2_FD_111481 | JGI IMG/M metagenome (GOLD analysis project Ga0157361, IMG submission 111481) | Fungus gardens microbial communities from leaf cutter ant in Ribeirão Preto, State of São Paulo, Brazil - Atta laevigata ALBM2 | ecosystem: Host-associated > Fungi > Mycelium > Unclassified ...
AGTGAAACGCCGTAGCGCCGATGGTAGTGTGGGGTCTCCCCATGCGAGAGTAGGGAACTGCCAGGCATCAAACAGTAAGAAGCCCTGAACTCACGTTCAGGGCTTTTTTACGTCTGCAGATCGCACACAACTGATAAAGATAAGCCACATTTCACGTTAAAACCCTTTCCGCATCACATTTTATCATCCAGGATTCAAGACAATTCCCCCACAGCATCACCAGATGCTTTACTCATTGCCTTAGCATTTATTGGTCGCAAGGAAATGAGGACAACTATGAGTTCACCAGAACAAAAAACATTGCAACCTGAGTCAGCAGCAGTAAGTAAACAGCGAATCTGGGCGATTGTGGGTGCATCTTCCGGGAATCTGGTTGAATGGTTCGACTTCTACGTCTATTCATTCTTCTCCCTCTATTTCGCCCACGTGTTTTTTCCCACCGGCGATACCACAACGCAGTTATTACAAACCGCAGGAGTGTTTGCGGCTGGTTTCCTGATGCGACCCATAGGCGGCTGGCTATTTGGTTATATTGCCGATCGCCACGGCCGTAAAAATTCTATGCTGATTTCGGTATGCATGATGTGCCTGGGTTCGCTGGTTATTGCCTGTCTGCCGGGATACGGCGAGATTGGCATCGCGGCACCGATAGTGCTGCTACTGGCGCGTATGTTTCAGGGGTTATCCGTGGGCGGTGAATATGGCACCAGTGCGACTTACATGAGCGAAGTGGCGCTGGAAGGGCGGAAAGGTTTCTACGCTTCATTTCAGTATGTCACGCTTATTGGCGGGCAACTGCTGGCTGTGCTTACGGTTGTCGTGCTGCAGCAAATTCTCAGCGATGAAGCGCTACGCAGTTGGGGATGGCGCATCCCGTTCTTCCTCGGCGCGGTACTGGCTGTGGTGGCGCTGTGGCTGCGCCGTTCGCTTAATGAAACGTCTGAGAAAAAGCATCGGAACCATCGTGATGCCGGCAGTGTGATCGGCCTGCTGCGCAACCACTCACGTGCATTTCTAATGGTTCTGGGTTTTACGGCTGGCGGCTCACTGAGCTTCTATACCTTCACCACTTACATGCAAAAGTATTTGGTAAACAGTGCCGGAATGGATGCACAGAGTGCCAGTGCCTTAATGACCGGGGCATTACTGGTATTCATGCTGATTCAGCCCGTCATTGGCGCGTTATCAGATAAGATCGGTCGTCGCGCCTCCATGATGATATTTGGTGCGGGCGCCGCAATATGTACCGTACCTGTTTTACTGTTACTGCAACATGTTCAAAGTAACTGGCTGGTCTTTGCCCTGGTCATGCTGGCGCTGGTTATCACCAGCTTCTATACCGCCATCAGCGGCATTCTGAAAGCCGAGATGTTTCCGCCGGAGGTACGTGCGCTGGGGGTAGGGCTGTCCTATGCGGTCGCAAATGCTATTTTCGGTGGCTCTGCTGAGTACGTCGCGCTATTGCTGAAGCGGGAAGGGGTTGAAACCAGTTTCTTTTGGTATGTATCGGCCATGGGAGCGCTGGCATTTCTGGTCTCGCTGCTGCTGCACCGTAAAGGCAAAGGCATTGCGCTATAACTACTGACTCAAATTCCACAAGGCGATGCCGCTGGCCGCGCCAGCAACATCCCAGCTAAGGTCTTTCCAGCTCCAGCCGCTTCCCGCAGGGCGGCTGTCATAAAGTTCTTTGCCGGCGCCAAAAGAGAGGGAAAAGATAAAACCGAAGCGCAGATTTTGCCCACGCTCCTGGTGCTGATGCCGGGATATTTCACTGCCGGCAGCAGCCAGCACGGCAGATGAGAAGAAGTGTTCCGCTTTATCTTTGCCGGTCCAGCGATCCTGCGCCACATGCGCACATCCGCTACACAGTAAAACCGCACAGAGGATAAGCGCGCGCATCAGCTACAGTAATCGGCTGATCAAACGATCGATACGAATCCGGCGCAAGCGGCGAATCAGTTTACGCACTTTTGCCGGATAGTCGGAGATACTCTCCAGCTCACGGAAATGCTGAACCACTGTGGTGTGCTGGCGAATCAGCGCCAGCTCTTTATCACGCTGTTCAGCCAGCTGATTCAGGGGGTCGTGAATCAGAACCGCATTTTCCAAATCCAGGCGCCAGGCGCGTGGATTAAGGTTATTACCGGTAATCATCATCCACTCGTCATCCACCCAGATACCTTTAAGGTGGTAACTATTTTCACCGTCTTTCCATAGGCGCACCGTCAGCTGGCCGTTATTGACGTAATACTGCAAACGGCTGAGAAAACGGCGCAGGTTAATCTCATACAGGTAGGGCAGTGCACCAATAATCTTGAACGGCTGGTCGGGCGGAATGTAAAAATCGTTCGCGGTTTTATCACCCACGATGATCTCCACCTCTTTGCCCTGGCGCAGCAGCTGAATCAGGTTACGTACCAGGATGGCAGGCATGTTGAAATAGGGCGTACAGAGTGTCAGTTTACGCTCTGCGCACGGCATCAGATGGTAGATGGTTTTATTCAGCAGGCTACGTTTGCCCAGGCCCACCAGAGGCGTAACCGCCAGCGACTCATTACCGGCATCGCCGGTGAATTGGTAATTGAAGCTGCGTAGCTCCTGACGGAACTGGCGCGTTTCGTTTTTGATCTCCGGGCTGGAAGGACGCTCCGACCGATCAAGGCGATTCACGGCTTCTGACTGCTTAAGATTTTCACAAATCCACTGATACATGGTGTCGGCCAGCTGCGGATTGCGGATCAGCTGATAGCGGTCATAGCGGTATTTGTCATGCTGATGCAGGTAGACATCATTCAGGCTGGCACCGCTGTACAGCAGCGTATCGTCGATGATAAAGCCTTTCAGGTGCAGCACACCCAGCGCTTCCCGCGTATTAACCGGAATACCGTAAACCGGAATGGCGATATCCGGATGCCGGGTAGCCATTTCACAATACCAGTCGGCATTCGTCAGGCCGCGCGCCGCACCAATACGGCCACGTTGCGCACGATGCCAGTCAACCAGAATACTGATATCCAGTTCCGGACGTGCCTGGCGTGCTGCATACAGCGCCTGCAAAATACCGCGCCCGCCATCATCATTCTCCAGATAGAGCGCAGCAATACAGATACGTTTTTCCGCCGCCGCAATTTTTGCCAGCAGGGTTTCACGGAACTCGGCAGCCGAATAGAGCGTGGTCATATCTGACACGGATTGTGACAGTTTAGGCAGCTGTGCGAGGTGTTGTTGGTGTTTATTGCGTTTAAATTTAGACAACATCACAGTGCACTTCTTCTCTGTTCATTGCATGGCCTTTTGCCATCAAATCATGATCCTAACGGTAAATAATAACATCAACCGGCCTGATAAGGAGGATTTTTACCTTTCTCTACAGGTAAGTCAGGTATGTCTGCTAACGGTAAATTCAGGCTGACAATCCCATCATCCAGTTGAATATTCACCCGAAAGTTGAGCTTTCGCGCCAGCGTAATCATGCCGGTGTTATGCGGCATGGTGATACCGTTCAATTGTTGCAGTCCATGATCGCGGGTATAGCGAATCATCTTCTCCAGCAGGCGTCTGCCCATGCCTAATCCTTTCAGATCCGAGCGTACCAGAACCGAGAACTCGGCATCGATGTTGTCAGCATCCGAAATGGCGCGCGTAACGCCGATGATCTCATCGGCTCCATCGCATTGGCGCACGGCGACAATTGCCATCTCACGGTCATAATCGATTTGCGTCATGTTGGCTAAATCGTCATGGGTAAATTCGCTGATCTCACTGAAGTAACGATAGTAGAGATCTTCTTTAGTGACCTGTGCAATGAATGCACGCAGCTGCGGTTCATCTTCCGGCAGAATTGGCCGGAACAGACAGTGCTGCCCATCTTTCAGCTCAACCTGCTCTTCAAGATGGTGCGGGTAGGGGCGAATTGCCAGCCGTGCCTCGTTATCACCGCTGAAAGGCGCGAGCTGGAGCGTCACGTCCAGCAGGGTAAACTCACTGGCTGAAGCCAGCAGGGGGTGAATATCCAGCCGCTGGATCTCCGGGCAATCCACCACCAGGTTTGATACCTGAACCAGCAGCTGGCTCAACCCGGCAATATCCAGCGGGCGCAGTGCGCTGCGGCTGCGAACTTTGCCGCTTTTCATTGCCTGAATCACCAGATAGCGCGCCAGCGTCATATTCAGCGGCGGAAGCGCGACGGCCGCCTGCTTATCCGGCTGCCACTCTACACCACCTTCACCCAGCATGATGACCGGGCCGAACAGCGGGTCCTGTTCCACCACAACACGCAGCTCCTGCGCACCGGCGCGGTTGGCCATGCTTTGTACCAGCAGGCCATCAATATGCGCCTGCGGATGTGTTTCGCGCACGCGATCAATGATTGCCTCCGCTGCCTGCTCCACTTCAGCGGCGCTGCGCAGATAGAGCATGACACCCTGCACGTCAGACTTATGCGGAATATCGGGCGAACGCAATTTAAGCGCCACCGGATAACCAATCTGATCGGCGATACGCACCGCTTCACCACTGTTGCCGGCAATCCATGTGGGCAGCGTTGCCAGGCCGTACGTCTGCAGGATGGGTTGCACTTCATGCGTATCAAGCGTGGTAATCCCGCGATCCAGCGCCTGCTGCAGCAGCAGGTGCGCCTGCGAGCTGTTCTGCGTCAGGCCCGGTGGCAGCGCCGGCGTTTCTCGTAGCTGCTTCTGATTGCGGCGATATTCAACCTGGTGCATAAACGCCGTCACGGTGCCTTCCGGCGTGCGCCAGGTGGGAATACCGGCCTGGGTAAAGGCACGGCGCGCCGCCTGAGAGGAGGATTCACCGCACCAGTTCGTTAAAATCGTGATCTGTTTACCGCGCGGATGGCGGGCGATGGCGGCAATGATCTGTTCAGCTGTTTCCGTGGCGGGCGAGACGGCGCTGGGCGAATGGATAATCATCAACGCATCCAGCTCGTGACTATCAAGCAGGCGTTCGATACAGGCGACATACAGCGCAGGCGTGGCACCATCTTTCAGATCAAGCGGATTACCGCGGCCGATGCCTTCCGGCAGCAGCGCGCTCAATGCCTGCAGCGTCTCTTCTCCGGGCGTGGCCAGTTTGCCGTTACGCGCATACAGCTCATCCAGCGCCAGCGCGGCCGGGGCCGCACCGTTACTGATTATCATCAAACGGTCGCCGCGCAGCGGACGCATATGGCTGAGCGACTCTACCGCGGAGAACAGTTCATGCGTGTCCTGTACGCGCAGCAAGCCGGCGCGCTGTATCGCCGCGTCCCATGCGGCATCCAGCCCGCTTTCAGTGCCAATCATCGCCTGCGCCTGATGGCTACGGCCGCTTTTGATCACCAGAATAGGTTTGTTACGTGATGCGCTACGTGAGGCGGAAACAAAGCGGCGTGCATCGCTGAGATGCTCAAGATAAAGCAGAATAGCGCTGGTTTTACCATCGCGCGCAAGGAAATCCAGCAGGTCATCCACATCAATATCCAGGCTATCGCCCAGGGCGATAAACCATGAAAATCCAAGATTACGCTGCTGCGCCCAGTCGAGAATCGTGTTGGATACCGCCGCCGATTGCGAAATAAACGCAATTCGCCCTTTGGCGATCGGCACGGGTGAGAAGCTGGCATTCAGCCCCTGCCAGGGCGCCAGCAGCCCAAGACTATTTGGCCCAAGCAGACGAATTTGCCACTGACTGGCGCACGCTTTCAGCTCGTCCAGCTGGCTGGCGGGCGCAGAGAGGATGATGCAGGCTTTACAGCCTTTCTCACCCAGCTGTTGCAGCAGCGTGAGGTTGCGTTTGGCATGGGTACAGATAATGGCGAGATCGGGGGCAAAGGGCAGGCTGGCAATATCCGGCCAGGCGAGTACGCCATTCACCGCGCGATATTGCGGCGTAACCGGCAATACCGGCCCGCCAAAGCCGCCGGCCAGCAGGTTGCGCATCATAAAGTAACCGGCACGTCCCGGCTTTACCGATGCGCCAATCACCGCAATTGATTTTGGTCGTAATAGCGCTTCCAGTCCACGTTGGCTCATCATCCGCTCCTGATCTCGGGATTGGCATGATTGTAAACGCTTTTGCGCCACTTGCCGATTCGGCGATCTCAGGCTGCGAGCCAGCTTCAGAATTCTGGTGGTTGTGCGTGCACAGGATGATGCGGTTTACCGGCCAGATACGCCTGGCGAAAATGGGTAAAGTGCTGTTGCAGCGCGGCGGCGGCAGGCAGATCGCCCGCCTGCTCCAGCAGTGCGGCTGCGACTTCTGCAGTACAGTGCTGCCCTTCGCCGTGCGCTTCACGCAGCGTATAGCGCGAAGGGGTAGTAACGTTCAGCGACATCACCGGAAAGCTGTCCAGCCAGGGGCTTTTACGAAACATCTTACGCGCTTCGCTCCAGGTACCGTCGAGCATAATAAAGAGCGGCGGCTTACCGCTGCGCGGTGGCGCGGTCAGCACTTCACGATCGGCATCGGCGTAGGATGCCGGGAAAACGACGAGCGGTTGATAATCAGCGGTCTTAACGGCTGCCAGCAAAGCAGCATCCGGTTCGGTACGTGACCAGCCAAACGCCAGCGTATCCGGCAGGATATCGGCGATCAGACGCCCGGTATTGCTGGGCTTCATCGGTTCAGATTCAAACATCACCAGGCAAAAGCGGCTGCGCGCCTGCTGCGGCTGTTGCGTCGCACACAGGCAGTTTTTCTGCGGCAGCAGGCAGCGCTGGCAGCGCAAGACGCGGTTACCGCGGGCCAGGAACGGGCGCGTGGCGCGCGCTAAACGTTGCGCACGTAAGCGCAGGACGGCATTTTCAGACATAATTTCGCGGGCAGGAAAAAACGTCAGTGTAATAGATAGAAGGGCAAAAACAAGGCCAGCTTTGGGCTGGCCTGGAAGGTATTACAGCGACTCGTCAAGCCACTCATTAAACGGCGCTTTCGGCATGGCACCGTTTAGCATGTCAACCATCTCACCCTTCTTAAACAGCATGATGGTCGGGATACTGCGGATGCGGAAGCGTGAGCTCAAGGCCGGTTCCGCTTCGGTGTTAACTTTAATGAAGCGCACTTTACCGCGGCGTTCATCAGCCACCTCTTTAAACACCGGCGCGAAGTTAACGCATGGGCCACACCATGGTGCCCAGAAATCGATCACTACCGGTAAATCATCCTGCAGATATTTATCCAGCGTTGCGGCGGTGGCGTTTGCCACTTCGCCCGTAAACAGCTCGTCGCCGCAGCGACCACACTTGGCTCCATCGGCAATGCGCTCAGCGGGAACGCGGTTAGTTGCCTGACAGGAGGCACATACAGTATTCATCGTCACCTCAAACCGGACCTGAAATCTTATGATTGCCAAACATTATGAAAAGGTTGGATGCTATGCTCAATCTGGATTGCCCAATAGGTTCAATAGTTGATAGCTAAGCGCCGACACATCAGGTAATCTTCGCGCTCTCAATGCTGGAGGAACAGATGAACGACGAATTTAAAGGCAAAAGCGGCAAGGTAAAAGTGATGTATGTACGTGATGAGGAGGCTGGTCAGAAGCCGAATCCTCGTACCGGCAAAGGCGGCCGTCCTGCTGCGCGCCAGGAAGATACTCGTCGATCTGGCCCTCGCAGCGCACGTAATAATGAAGAGGGTAGCCGTGGCCGCAGCAGCCGCAGTGATGACGCCGGTCGCCCGCGTACGCCGCGCAGCGGAGGTGAAGATCGTGGCCGTCGCAACGATCGTGACGATCGCGGCTTCAGCGATTCGCCGTGGCGCACCGTTTCCCGTCCGCCGGTCGCGGCGGACGATACCCTGCATGAAGAGGGCACCAGCAGCAAGCCGGTGATTGATCCGGAGCAGATTCGCCGTCAGCGTCAGGAAGAGACGCGCGTCTACGGTGAGAATGCGTGCCAGGCGCTGTTCCAGAGTCGCCCGGAGAGCATTGTCCGCGCCTGGTTTGTACAGAGCGTGACGCCGCGTTTCCGTGAAACCCTGCGCTGGCTGGCCGCCAATCGCAAAGCTTATCACGTGGTAGAAGACGCAGAGCTGGCTAAAGCCTCCGGCACCGAACATCACGGCGGCGTGTGCTTCATCATTAAAAAGCGTATGGGAATGGCCGTTTCCGAATGGCTGAAGCAGGCAGAGAGCAAAGACTGCGTGCTGGCGCTGGAAGATGTCAGTAATCCGCACAACCTCGGCGGCATTATGCGCAGCTGCGCGCACTTTGGCGTCAAAGGCCTGCTGGTCAACGATGCTTCACTGCTGGAGTCAGGCGCCGCCGTGCGTACCGCTGAAGGCGGCGCAGAGCATGTGCAGGCGATCAGCGGTGAGAGCTTTGCTGACGGCCTGGAAGCCTTCCGCAAGGCCGGTTACACCATCGTCACCACCTCCAGCCATGCCGGTACGCCGCTGGCGAAAGCAGAGCTGCCAGCCAAAATGGTACTGGTGCTGGGTCAGGAGCGTGAAGGCCTGTCCGACAGTGCTTTCCAGCAGGGTGATATCAGCTTGTCGATTGGCGGCACGGGCAACGTAGAGAGTCTTAACGTCTCCGTGGCAACCGGTATCCTGCTCGCCGAGTGGTGGCGTCAGAACGCATAAAAAAACGGGCCGCACAGGCCCGTTTCTCTTTATAGCGATTAATGCGCGCCACCGCCGCCACCGCCCGCGCCAAAGGGCGGTCGTGCAAACCACACCAGAACCAGCAGTATGAGAAATACCCCCGCCGACGCCCAGAAGATCTCATTCGCTGAGATAATCAGGCCCTGATTAGTAATTTGCTGTGCAATGTAAGCCGACGCCTGTTGCTGCGTCATGCCCAGGCTTTGCAGCTGATCGTACATCTGTTGTGAATTAACGTTGTAAGGCGTAATCGATTCACTCAGGTAGCTATGGTGCATCGACTCCCGGTTAGTCCACATGGTGGTGGTGATTGAAGTACCAATGGAACCCGCCAGCGTACGCACAAAGTTCGACAGGCTGGAGGCCGCCGCCAGGCGTTCAGGAGGTAAACCAGAGAGCGTAATGGTGGTCAGCGGCATAAAGAAGCAGGCCACGGCGAAACCCTGAATAAACTGTGGCCACGCCGAGGCACCAAAATCCATGCCCGGCTCAAACGTATAGGCGCGCCAGTAAAAGCAGACGGCATACATAATAAAGCTGAACGTCACCAGCCGGCGCATATCGAGCTTATGGGCGAAACGGCCGATAATCGGTGACAGGATGACCGGAATGATCCCCACCGGCGCAGACGCCAGCCCCGCCCAGGTTGCGGTATAACCGTAGACCTCCTGCAGCAACTGCGGCAGTAAGACAATCGAGCCGAAATAGAGCATGTACGCCAGGCTGATCGAGAGACAGCCGATAGTAAAATTGCGCATCTTAAACAGCGACAAATCGACAATCGGGTGCTTATCGGTCAGCTCCCACACCAGCAGCACCGCCAGCGCGACCACGGCGACCACCGTCAGCACAATAATCTCCGTTGAGCTAAACCAGTCGAGCTCTTTCCCGCGGTCCAGCATCACCTGCAGCGATCCAATCCCCACCACCAGCAGCACCAGGCCGACCATATCGATGGGACGGATTTCGGTTTTAGTCTCCCGTCCGCGCAGGGTCTGCAGCGTCAGCATGACCACTACCGCGCCAATCGGCACGTTAATGAAGAAGATCCAGCCCCAGTGATAGTTATCGCTGATCCAGCCGCCCAGGATCGGGCCGCAAATCGGCGCCACGATCACCGTCATCGCCCACAGCGAGAGCGCAATACTGCGTTTAGCCGGCGGATAGTTGCTCAGCAGCAGACTCTGGGAGAGCGGAATCAGCGGACCAGCCACCACGCCCTGCAGGACGCGGAAGAAGATCAGCATCTCCAGGCTTTCAGACATGCCGCAGGCCCAGGAGGCGAGGGCGAACAGAACCGTTGCCCAGGTGAAGAGCTTTACTTCGCCGACGCGTTTTGCCAGCCAGCCGGTGATCGGAATCGAGATGGCATTGGCCACCCCGAAGGAGGTGATCACCCAGGTGCCCTGGGAGTTTGATGCCCCCAGGTTACCGGCAATAGTTGGAATCGCCACGTTGGCGATGGTGGAGTCCAGTACCTGCATGAACGTCGCCAGCGACAGGGCGATGGTCATCAGGACTAACGGCGCACCCTCAAGCGGTTTTTGTGCCATAACAGCCTCCGGCGAAGTTAGCCCGCGTTGGCACGAACGATGTCAGTAATCAGCTGATTCACCGGCGCAAGGTCGATTGCCAGGGCGTTGCTTTCATAAGCCGCCTGCGGCCGTACGTTACTGGCCAGCACCGCACCCTCTTTGTTCTGCGTATCCACTTTCACCAGCGTTGAGAGGCCAATACGCAGTGGATGTTGCACCACCTGCTGCGGATCCAGCTCAATACGTACCGGCAGACGCTGCACCACCTTAATCCAGTTGCCGGTGGCGTTCTGAGCCGGCAGCAGTGAGAAGGCGCTGCCGGTGCCCATATCCAGCCCGACGACTTTACCGTGATACTCAATATCATCACCGTAGATATCGCTGATGACCGTGGCAGGCTGACCGATGCGTACTCCCGCCAGCTGCGTCTCTTTGAAGTTAGCGTCCACCCACAGATTGGTGGCAGGAACAACCGCCAGCAGCGGCGTGCTGGTGGAGATTTGCGAGCCAACCTGCACGCTACGGCGCGACACATAGCCGTCCATCGGGCTGCGGATATCGGTGCGCTGCAGTGCCAGCCAGGCATCACGCAGTTCGGCGGCGCTCTGTTTTACCGCCGGCTGGTTCGCCAAATCGGTATTGAGGATCACAGCCTGATTGGCGTTGTACTGCTGCACGGCGACGTCGAGCTGTGCTTTCGCGGTGGCGACAGCATCGCGGGCGTGCTGCAGCTCTTCACGACCAATCAGGTTAGAGGCGCCCAGCGGCTCACGGCGTTTCAGGTCCGATTCGGCCTGGTCCAGCGCAGTCTGCTGCAGCTTAATGGTGGCCTGATACTGCTTGCTATTGATCATCAGCTGATGCGTCTGGCGCACGCTGGTAGCCAGTGCGGTCTGCGCTTTTTCAAACGCCTGCTGTGCATCCGTTTTATCCAGCGACACCAGCACGTCGCCTTTTTTCACATAGTCGGTGTCATCGAACCACACTGTATTTACGCTGCCGGAAACCTGTGCCATCACCTGCACCTGGTTACCTGCCACATAGGCATCGTCAGTCTCCTGATAGTGGCGCAGCACCAGATACCAGTAAGCCAGATAGGCAATACCAATCACGATAAACACGATAGCCAGCAGGATCAGCGCCGTTTTGCGCTTATTCTTTTTATTCGCTGGCTGTTGCGGGCTTTGAGCTTCCGCTGTCGCACTCATGTTGTTCTCCACGTTTTCCATTTAGTCGGGATGCGCTGTTCCATCAACGCGGTTTCCCGAGTCGAAAAAGCCAGCGCCTGGGGCGCTGGCCGGATAAAAGGGGATTAAAATAGCGATTTCGGAGGGTGATTGTGTCGCACTTCTTGCTATTAGCGGGACAGGGAAGCGATAACCTGATCTTCGTCCATTTTATCAAGACGGTTAAGCAGTTTGCGGGTGATCGCTTCCAGCTGCTCCTGCTCGGTTGCCGACAGGGATGACCACAAATACTGCAGGCTCTGATGCTGCGGTGGCAGCAGCTGACGTAAGAATTCGTTACCTTTTTCGGTCAGATGCAGATGCAGGCAGCGGCGATCGTTATCGCTCTCACGGCGCTCAATCCAGCCACGCTTTTCCAGCTCATCAGCGATGCGGGTAGCATTGGTGCGCGAAGAGCCCAGCGCCGAGCTTAATTCTGAAGGTTGAATGCTCTGATTTTCCTGGGCATCCAGCGTAATCAGCGCCATGAATAAGGTTTCGTTAATTCCCTGCGCCTTCAACATTTTGTTGCGATTATCCAGCAGCTTACCTTGCATGTGCATGCACAGACGGGTCAGGATGATCTCCTGCAGCGGAAAATCTTTGTGGCGATTAGCACGGATGTTTAGCATCTGCTCAATGGGAGTAAACGAACTTTCCATTTAAAAAACCTCTTAGTTGCAACAAATATAGTAATGAGGGTGACAGATAAAGCGTAGTCATATTTTCCGCCTGTGATTGTTCGCACGATCACACTGTCAGCACCTGGCAATCCAGGTCAATCCTTAACCCAGGGCGCTGCGCCCGGACCCGCCGTTCTGCAGGCAAAACAGCCGGCGCATCAATTCGCTCGGGAAAATCTTTCAACAGCAGAATAATTTCGCGAGAAAAAATAACTCTGGTGAATAACTGTGTGGCTAACCATAACAAACCCAATCATCAATGAACAGTATCACTCATGGATTAACGGGCATCTTTACGAATTCTGAACACTTTCAAAATGCGCATTGCGCCACCAAATCAAGATGTTAAGTGAAGTAGCCAGCACGCCAGCACCACAAACGCCGTACCAGCCAAAATGATGGAATGCGTTCGCTGAGATAATCGATCCTGCTGCTCCACCGATAAAATAGCTGGTCATGTAGCCGGAGGTCAGACGATTACGCGCTTCGGGCATATTGCGATAAATCACACTTTGATTAGTGATATGCACGCCCTGTACGGCCAAATCCAGCAGTAAAATACCGATAATCAATGCCGTAAGGCTGTGCGTACCGAGCGCAGTAATACCCCAGGAGGCCAGCATGATCAGCAGTCCCACGCTGGTGGTAAGCCTGGCTTTGCCCTTATCCGCCAGCCCGCCCGCCTGGCGCGCGGCCAGCGCTCCGGCAGCGCCCACCAGCCCAAGCAGGCCAATTTCGCCCTCACTGAAGTTATAGGGCGGTGCTGCCAGCAGAAAGGCCATTGAGGTCCAGAGCATGCTGAAGTTGGCAAAGCTCAGGCAGCCGGTAAGGGCGCGCGTACGCAATACGCGGTTGCCGGCATAGAGACTAAAAATGGATCGCAGCAGCTGCGGGTAGTTAAGCGGAACGGCCTGTTTGTAGCGCGGCAGATAGCGCCACAGCGCCAGCGCCATCAGAATCATCAGGGCGCTGGCCGTCCAGTACACGCTACGCCAACCGCCAAACTGCGCCAGCGCACCGGCAACCGTGCGCGCCAGTAGAATCCCGAGCAGCAGGCCGCTCATCACCGTACCCACCACTTTGCCGCGTTTCTCCGGTGCCGCCAGCGTGGCAGCAAGCGGCACCAGGATCTGCGCCACCACGGAAAACAGGCCGGTGATAACAGTACCAAGCAGCATCACTGGCAGTGAAGAGGAGAGCGCCGTGACAATCATGCCACCGGCAGCCAGCAGACTCATTGAGACGATTAACCCCCGACGCTCCAGCATATCGCCCAGCGGTACCAGCAGCAGTAATCCGCAGGCGTAGCCCAGTTGCGCCGTCGTTACGATAAAGCCGGCAAGGCTGACGGAGAGGCTAAACTGGTGCGCAATGGTATCCAGCAGCGGCTGCACATAGTAGTTGCTGGCGACGGCCAGGCCGGTTGCAACGGACATCAGCGCAACCAGCGCGGTGTTGAGTTCCTGACGGGAAGCATTCATGGCGGGAGAAGAGGGTAAATAATCATATATGGGTAATAGTAACCCAAAAAATTATTTCATTGTTGTGTTAATTAACAGGACGTACCAGTGCGCTATAACGCACGCTTCGCTTATCTGCGGCGGAAACAGTGCGGGCGACCCGAAGGCCGCCCGCTGACAACGTAAGACGATGGCGCTTATTTCGCGGCGGCCAGGGCGTCATTGATCCACTTATCAAACTCCGCCTGATGACCTTTGATCCAGCCATCCACGTGACGGTTGATATCCGCTTCAGATGCCTGACCCGCATGCATGGCCGCATTCTCCGCGTTGATATCCGTAATCGGCAGCTTCATCTCCGCAAACAGCTTCGCGGCGGCCGGGTTTTTCTCTGCCCAGGCTCTGTTGGCGACGATGTGCATGGTGTTCACCGGGAAGCCATAGTTCGCGCCGTTTGCCAGTTTGGTATCCACTTTGCTCTGTTCGCCGGGCAGGGAGGAGAACGGCACCTGTAGCCAGACTACGTCACGGCCCGGTTTCAGCACATCGCTCAGCCAGTAAGGCGTCCAGGTGTAGTAGAGGATCGGTTTACCCTGTTTGTAGCGCGCCAGCGTATCGGCCACCATCGCCGAGTAGTTACCCATATTGGCGGTAACCGTATCGGCCAGACCAAATGCGCTGTTCTGGTGATTAATCACCGCTTCGCAGCCCCAGCCCGGCGTACAGCCGGTCATGTCCGCTTTACCATCCCCGTTGCTATCGAACAGTTTGGCAATCTTTGGATCTTTCAGCTGTTCAATGTTAGTGATGTGGTATTTTTCGGCGGTTTTCTTATCAATCAGGTAACCCTGCGCAGCGCCGGTCACAAAGGTGCCTTCGCGATAAAACTTCGCGTCACCGCCGGCCGCTTTGAACATATCGTCATGCAGCGGCTGCCAGTTAACGGCGGTGAAAGTGGCATCGCCAGAGGCAATTGAGGTGTACGCCACGTTGTAATCGACTTCACTCGGTTTCTCCACGCTATAGCCGAGTTTCTCCAGCGCGCGGCTGACAATCAGCGTCTGGAAGGTCTCTTCAGCGATGGTGCTTTGCAGCGGTTTTACGGTAATGCCTTTACCCGGCAGGTCGGCGGCGGACACGTGCGTCGCGGCGAACGTCGTCAGGACGGCGGCGAATAGTGCTGTCTTGCGCATAGTCATTCCTTATTTTACGTGTGACGTCGGAGACGGGCGGCCACGGCGGACCGCCCCAAAAAATCAGGCTCTCTTACTGAACGGACGCAGCAGCAGGCCAACCGGACCGGTGTTGTACCAGTGACGGCTACCGCGGCTGCGGCTATCGCGACCGACAGACTGCGTGAGGCGGTCGAGGATAATGGCGAGGATCACAATGCCGACGCCGCCAACGGTGGCCAGCCCCATGTCGAGGCGGCCAATGCCGCGCAGCACCATTTGGCCCAGCCCGCCGACCGCGATCATGGAGGCGATAACCACCATCGACAGCGCCAGCATCAGCGTCTGGTTAACTCCGGCCATGATGGTCGGCATCGCCAGCGGCAGCTGGACCTTAAACAGCATCTGACGCGGGCTGGCGCCGAAGGATTCGCTGGCTTCAATCAGGTCAGCAGGCACCTGTTTAATACCGAGAATGGTGAGGCGCACAATTGGCGGCAGCGCAAAGATGATGGTCACCACCACGCCCGGCACGTTGCCGATACCAAACAGCATCACAATCGGAACCAGATAAACAAAGGCGGGGGTGGTCTGCATCGCATCCAGCAGTGGACGGACGATACGCGCGGCACGCTCGCTGCGCGCCAGCCAGATACCCAGCGGCAGGCCAATGACAATACAGAACAGCAGGGCAGTGAGCACCAGCGCCAGCGTTACCATGGCCTGCGACCATGCGCCAATCGCGCCGATCGCAATCAGCGAAACCAGCGTGGCAATGCCCATCGCCGGGGTCGCTATCTGCCAGGCAATCAGCGCGAACAGCACAATCGCCACCGGCGCCGGCATGCCCAGCAGCAGCTGCTGGAACGCGCCCAGGATGTAATCCACCGGTACGCGAATCCCCTGGAACACCGGACGAAAGTGGTTTACCACCCAGTCGATGCCCTCGGTCACCCAGCTGTCGAGCGGAATCCAGGTTTTATGGAACGGGTCCATGATAGTGAAATGTTCTGGTGCTGGCGCTGGTGCACTGTTGAGCCAGTCGCTACTGCCGGCCGCATCATGACCGCCGCTGGCAGCAGCGGGATCGCCCCAGGCATCTGCGCCACCGGCGCTGCTCTCCGCAGGCGTGGCTGAAGCGGCGCCTGACCAGGGATCGGCGGCGCGGGTATCAGGCGTGGTTGTTTGCGGTGCGCTCTGGCTGGCGCTATCCCATGGATTGGCGGTTTGTTCACTCATGGCTGGGCTCCTTCACGGTCTAACGCACGCAGTAACATGCTTTTGGAAATGATACCGACGTACTGATTATCTTCGCCGACCACCGGTACGGCGCACGGCGCCTGGGCCACATGGGAGAGCAAATCATTCAGTGAGGTATCAGCAGGCACCGCCTGCGGGGCTTCCAGCAGCGCGCTATCCAGTCCGGCGCCGGCGGCCAGCGCTGCTTTCAGCGAATCGCTGGAGACCACGCCAACAAACTTCTGTTTTTCCAGCACATAGCCAAACTCACGGTCTTCATCCTGCAGCAGCTTAATGGCAGAGCGCGGACCAAAGCCGGGCGCTTTACGGATCAGCGCTCCGGCACTGCGGCGCGCAATATCTTTAGCGCTGAAGACATGGCTGATATCCACACCGCGGAAGAAGGTACGGACATAATCATTCGCGGGATTGTTGAGGATCTCATCAGGCGTACCAACCTGAACCACTTCGCCGCCCTGCATAATGGCAATGCGATCGCCAATACGCATGGCTTCGTCAAGATCGTGAGAAAT
>Ga0157361_1000454_pt1 | contig 16450 bp, 16 predicted proteins | sample AttlaeALBM2_FD_111481 | JGI IMG/M metagenome (GOLD analysis project Ga0157361, IMG submission 111481) | Fungus gardens microbial communities from leaf cutter ant in Ribeirão Preto, State of São Paulo, Brazil - Atta laevigata ALBM2 | ecosystem: Host-associated > Fungi > Mycelium > Unclassified ...
GCTCCCGAGTGCCCACACAGATTGTCTGATAAATTGTTAAAGAGCGGTGCAGTCAGCGGCCGAGCCTGCTGCTGCGAGGTGGCGTATATTACGCTACTCTCCTTCGGAGTCAACCCCTTTTTTTCAGAGATTTCATCCGGCGGCTCAGCTTCCCGAGCCTCCTGAACACCGCCTTTCGTAAGCCGTTGTGCCGTGTCAGTGGAGGCGCATTATAGGGAGTTCTTCCGGGCTGACAAGTGCTAATTTAAAAAAAATTCTCGTTCGCATTAATTTTCAGCAGATCGCTGTTAATCACGCCGATTTGGCGGGCAATTGAGCGAATTCCTGCGCAAAGCGCCCCACCTGATGCCAGTCGGTATACTCCACCTCTTTCGTCTTATCCGTTTCCCCACCGGTCATGCGCATAATCAGCTGAATCATCACCCGGTCGAACCAGCGGTAGCGCGGATAGCGCAGCGCGCCGGCGAACACCGCGCAGCAGTCAGGCTGCCACGGCGACTGTTGTAAAAACTTGCGCGTATAGGCATTGGTCTGCGGCGAGCGCTTCTCCGGCTTGCGCGCGGTCAGGTTCACGCAAAAGAAGCCGCTTACGCGCATCTGCAATTCGCGCAGATGCGTCTTAACGAATTTCGCCACCGCCGGATGGAAATTGCCGTAGCGGATTGAGGCGCCGATTAGCACGCGATCGTATTGCGCCCAGTCAATCGAATCGGCATGCAAAATATTGAGGACGTCGCACGCCTGCCGCGCTTTCATCTCATTGGCAATATAAGAGGCGATTTCGCGCGCTTGCCCGTCGCGGCTGGAAAAGAGAATTAACGCTTTCATCGTGACTTCCTGTTTTGCTTATTCACGCCAGAAGGTCGGCGTAAAGAGGACTAATAAGGTAAAGACTTCAAGACGCCCGAACAGCATGGTCGAGATCAGGATCCATTTCGCTACGTCATTCATCGACGTAAAGTTATCCGCTACTACGCCCAGGCCAGGCCCCAGGTTGTTCAACGTTGCCGCAACCGCCGCAAAGGCAGAGAAGTCATCGACGCCGGTAGCGATAATCGCCAGCATGCTGACCAGAAACACCAGCGCATAGGCCGAGAAGAATCCCCACACCGCTTCCAGAATACGCTCCGGCAGCGCGCGGTTGCCGAGCTTAATGGTATAGACCGCGTTCGGGTGCACCAGACGCTTCAGCTCGCGCGAACCCTGCTTGCAGAGCAGCAGAATGCGAATCACTTTCAGGCCGCCACCGGTCGAGCCCGCCATGCCGCCGATAAAAGCGGAGCAGAGCAGCAGCACGGGCAGGAACAGCGGCCAGCGCGCAATGCTGTCGGTGGTGAATCCCGCCGTGGTCGCCATCGAAACCACCTGGAAGAAAGCCTGATTAAGCGTTTGCCAGCCGCTGGCGTAAACGTTATGAAACCAGAGCACCAGCGTGCAGATGACCACCAGCGTCAGCTGCACGCCGATAAAGGTGCGAAATTCTGGGTCGCGCCAGTAGACGCGCAGGTTGCGATTGCTGAGCAGCGAAAAGTGCAGGCCGTAGTTACAGCCGGAGATCAGCAGAAAGACAGCGATAATGGTATTGATGGTGCCGCTGTTGAAATAGCCGATGCTGGCGTCGTGCGTAGAAAATCCGCCGATGGCAATAGTAGAGAAACTGTGCCCTATCGCATCGAACAGCGGCATGCCCGCCAGCCAGAGCGCAACCGCGCAGGCGACCGTCAGCAGCACATAGATCAGCCACAGCGTTTTGGCGGTTTCCGCAATTCGCGGGCGCATCTTATTGTCTTTTAGCGGCCCCGGCATTTCCGCGCGGTAGAGCTGCATGCCGCCGACGCCCAGAATAGGAAGGATCGCCACTGCCAACACGATGATCCCCATCCCGCCCAGCCATTGCAGCATCTGCCGGTAAAAGAGAATGGCTTTCGGCATGCTGTCGAGTCCCACCAGCGTGGTCGCGCCGGTGGTAGTCAGGCCGGAAAAGGATTCGAAGAACGCGTCGGTCATGGAGAGATGTGGCTGCTCGGCGAAGATAAAAGGCATCGCCCCCACGCTGCCGAGAACCGTCCAGAACAGCACTACTATCAGGAAACCTTCGCGCGGCTTCAGCTCGGTACGCTGTTTGCGGTTCGGCCACCACAGCAGCGAGCCGATCGCCAGCGCCATTAAAAAGGTCTGGCTAAACGCGCGCCCGGCGCCGTCGCGATAAATCAAAGCCACCAGTCCCGGCACAATCATGGTGACGGAAAAGAGGATTACCAGCAGACCGACAATGCGAGTAATGGCGCGAAAATGCATTCAGCCGTTCCTTAGAAAAGAGTTGTCAGGGTGTTAACGGGTCGAGGCTCAGCGCGCCCCGGCTAAAGTCAGAAAGCGTTTGTTTGAACGCCTCGATGTGCGCATAGGGCAGCGCCAGCGTCAGCGCGATGTGGTCAAGGTAAACAATCTCATCGATGCGGCCGTCGAACCTGCCCAGCAGACGTTCGATATCGCCGAGTTGAGCATAGTCGCACTTTAGCGCATAGCGCTTCATCGGCACTTTGCGCGTGCGCGTCATCTGCCTGAGTCCTTGCTGTACGCCGCCGCCGTAGGCTTTTACCAGCCCGCCGGTGCCGAGCATGATGCCGCCATAGTAACGCACCACCACCGCGGTGATCTCGCCGATATCCGCGCCCATCAGCTGCGCCAGCATCGGTTTTCCCGCCGTGCCGGAGGGTTCGCCGTCATCGGAGAAGCCCAACTGCTGCGAATCGTGCGGCGCGCCCGCGACCCAGGCCCAGCAGTGGTGACGCGCGTCGGGATGCTCGCTTTTCACCTGCTGAACAAAGGCACGCGCCGCCTCTACGCCGTCGGTATGAGCCAGCAGCGTAATAAAGCGGCTTTTCTTAATGGTCTCCTCGCTGATGCTGACGGCATCAGCGGGAATATCGTAAGCGTCCATCAGGCAAGGTGCAGATCGCGCGTCATGTTCTCAATGCGGTTGGCATGCACCACCACGTTGTCTTCAATGCGGATGCCGCCGTAAGGTTTCAGCGCGTCAATCGCCTGCCAGTTAAGATACTGGCTGAACGGACCTTCACGCAGCGGCGCCAGCAGCGACTCGATGATATAGAAGCCTGGCTCGATGGTCAGCACCATGCCCGGTTCCAGCACGCGCGTGCAGCGCAGATAAGGATACTGCGCCGGCGCCGCGAGATGGGTGCCCGCTTCATCCTGCATAAAGCCCGCGACGTCATGAACCTGTAACCCGAGCGGGTGGCCCAGCCCGTGCGGCATAAAGGGCCCGGTGATGTTCTCCGCCACCAGCGCCTCTTCGCTTATGCCTTGCGCCAGGTCGAACTTCAGCAGCAGCTTCGCGATGCGCTGATGCATCTGCAGATGGTAGTCGGTGTAGCGCACGCCCGCTTTCAGCGTGCCGATCAGCGCCAGCTCTTCGCTGTTCATCGCCGCGACCAGGCTGGCGTAAAGCGAATCTTTCTGCGCTGCGTAGCTGCGCGTTAAATCGGCGGCGTAGCCAAGGTATTCCGCTCCCGCGTCGATCAGGAAGCTGTGACGCTTCGCCGGCGGCTGGTGATCAAGCCGGGTGTAATGCAGCACGGCGGCATGTTCGTTAAGGGCGACGATATTGCCGTAGGGCACGTCGATATCGCGATGGCCGGTCGCCGTCAGGTAAGCCTGATTGATATCGAACTCGCTGAGGCCAGAGAAAAAGGCCTCTTTCGCGGCGCGGTGTCCGGCGACGGCGAGCTTTTGCGCCTCGCGCATGCAGGCCAGCTCGTAATCGGTTTTAATGCTGCGGTGGTAGTGAAGAAAATCGATCACCGCTTTCGGGTTAGTGTTATCGGCGCTGATGCCGAGCTGCGCGGCGCGCTGCACCACCGGCCCGATATAGGCGACATTCTCGCGCTGCGCGGGCAGTAGTTGCCCAATCTCGTCGGCGCTTTTCAGCCCGACCACGTCGACGGCTTCGGTCCAGAAGCTGTTCGGCAGCGGCTCGACGTTATGCCAGTAATCAACCGGCGAGTAGAACCAGAGTTTCGGCTTATTGACGCCGTCGATCCAGAGCCAGCAGTTCGGCACCTGCGTGACCGGCACCCAGGCTTTGAACTGAGGATTCACCTTAAAGGGATAGTCATGATCGTCGAGAAAAACCGTTAGCAGTTCGCCGGAATGAATCAACATCGCATCCAGTTTATTGCGCGCCAGCACCTGCTGCGCCCGCTGTTGCAGCGTGGCGATATGCATCTGATACAGCGTTTTCAGTGAATCCATTGCTCGCTCTCCCGTGTCGCGAAAATCGCCGCAGTGTAGCACAGCCGCCGCCTGAACGCCGCGTTCCCGACGCTGTGATCCTGTTAGCAAATAAGCAAACTTTGGTTTGCAAAAAATTAACACGAATCCCACACTCCTGATCATCTGGTATGACCAGATCCTCTTTCGCGATCAGGAGACGCACATGCTCTACCAAGGCGATACCCTTTCCCTGCGCTGGCTCGAAGACGGCGTCGCTGAGCTGCAGTTCGACGCCCCCGGCTCAGTCAATAAGCTCGACACCCGCACCGTCGCCAGCCTTGGCGAAGCGATTGGCGTGCTGGAGCAGCAAACTTCGCTGCGCGGCGTACTGCTAAGCTCGGCTAAGCCCGCCTTTATCGTCGGCGCCGATATTACCGAATTTCTCTCGCTGTTCGACGCGCCGACGGAAAAGCTCAGCCAGTGGCTCGCTTTCGCCAACAGCATCTTTAACCGGCTGGAAGATCTGCCGGTGCCGACCATCGCCGCGATAGACGGCTACGCGCTGGGCGGCGGGTGCGAATGCATTCTGGCGACCGATCTGCGCGTCGCTACGCCTGGCGCGCGCATCGGTCTGCCGGAAACGCGGCTGGGTATTATGCCGGGCTTCGGCGGCAGCGTACGCCTGCCGCGCCTGCTGGGCGCCGACGCCGCGCTGGAGATTATCGCCGCCGGAAAAGATGTCGACGGCGCCAGCGCGCTTAAACTCGGGCTGGTCGATGCGGTGGTCAGCAGCGATAAGCTGCGCGCCGCCGCGCTCGCCATGCTGAAGGAGGCTATCACACAGGGCGACTGGCAGGCGCGCCGCGCGCCGAAGCTAGCGCCGTTGCGCCTCAGCCCGATTGAAGCCGCCATGAGCTTTACCGTAGCTAAAAACGTCGTGCTGCAAACCGCAGGCAAACACTATCCCGCACCGCTCGCTGCGGTCAAAACCATTGAGGCCGCCGCCGCGCTGGGGCGCGACGATGCGCTGAAGCTGGAAACCGCCGCCTTCGTTCCGCTGGCGCAGAGCGATGAAGCGCGGGCGCTGGTCGGTATTTTCCTTAACGATCAGTATGTCAAAGGGCTGGCGAAAAAGTACGCCAGCGCCAGCAGCGCGCCGGAACAGGCGGCAGTGCTGGGCGCGGGCATTATGGGCGGCGGCATCAGCTATCAGTCGGCGTGGAAAGGCGTGCCGGTGAAGATGAAGGATATTCAGCCGCAGGCGCTGACGCTGGGCATGAACGAGGCGAGCAAGCTGCTGAATAAACAGCTGGAGCGCGGCAAGATCGACGGCGGGAAGCTGGCTAGCACCATCGCCATGATCCAGCCTACGCTCGACTATGCCGGTTTCGAGCGCGCCGATATCGTGGTCGAAGCGGTGGTCGAAAATCCGCAGGTTAAAGCGAAAGTGCTGGCGGAAACCGAACAGCATCTGCGCGCGGATGCGGTACTCGCTTCCAATACCTCGACGATCCCCATCAGCCAGCTAGCTCAGGCGCTGCAGCGTCCGGAAAATTTCTGCGGCATGCACTTCTTTAATCCGGTGCCGCGTATGCCGCTGGTAGAGGTGGTGCGCGGCGAGAAGAGCAGCGACGCCACCATCGGCAAAGTGGTGGCCTGGGCGAGCAAAATGGGCAAGACGCCGATCGTCGTCAATGACTGTCCTGGCTTCTTCGTCAACCGCGTGCTCTTCCCCTACTTCGCCGCCTTCGGCCTGCTGCTGCGCGACGGCGCGGACTTCCGCCAGATCGATAAAGCGATGGAGAAGCAGTTCGGCTGGCCGATGGGCCCGGCGTGGCTGCTGGACGTGGTCGGCATCGATACCGCGCATCACGCGCAGCGCGTCATGGCGGAAGGCTTTCCGACGCGCATGCAGAAAGATTACCGCGATGCTATCGACGTCCTGTTCGATGCGGGACGCTATGGCCAGAAGAACGGCAAAGGCTTTTACCGCTGGGAGACGGATCGCAAAGGCAAAGCGAAAAAAGCGGTCGATCCCGAGGTGGATGCGCTGCTTAACCCTGTTTGCGCCGCTACGCGCGTCTTCAGCGACGAAGAGATCCTCAATCGCATGATGATCCCAATGCTGAACGAAGTCGTGCGCTGCCTGGAGGAGAAGATCGTCGCCTCGCCGGCCGAAGCCGATATGGCGCTGGTCTACGGCCTCGGCTTTCCGCCGTTCCGCGGCGGCGCGCTGCGCTATCTCGACACGCTCGGCAACGGCAACGTGGTGGATCAGGCCAGACGCTACGGCGATCTTGGCGCGCTCTACCAGCTGCCTGACCTGCTGCTGCAGAAGGCGCATCAGCGCGAAAGCTGGTATCTGGCGGTTCAACCTATCGACGAAGCGGCGCTGCAAAGCGCCTGAGGACAGAAGATGGAAAATGTGGTGATTATTGACGCGGTCCGCACGCCGATGGGCCGTTCCAAAGGCGGCGCCTTTCGTCAGGTGCGCGCGGAAGATCTCTCTGCGCATCTGATGCGCGAGCTGTTAAGCCGCCATCCGGCGCTAAATCCCGCCACGCTGGACGACATCGTGTGGGGCTGCGTGCAGCAGACGCTGGAGCAGGGCTTTAATATCGCGCGCAACGCCGCGCTGCTGGCGGAAATTCCCCATCGCGTGCCGGCGACCACCGTCAATCGCCTGTGCGGATCGTCGATGCAGGCGCTACACGATGCGGCGCGCGCCATTATGGTCGGCGACGCGCACGCCTGCCTGGTCGGCGGCGTCGAACATATGGGTCACGTGCCGATGAGCCACGGCGTAGATTTTCATCCCGGACTGGGCCGCACGGTCGCGAAAGCAGCGGGCATGATGGGTCTGACCGCCGAAATGCTGGCGCATATGCATCATATCGGCCGCGAACAGCAGGACGCCTTTGCGCTGCGCTCTCATCAGCGCGCCTGGGCCGCGACGCAGCGCGGCGATTTTCGCCGGGAGATCGTGCCGACCTACGGTCACGACGCCGACGGCGTGCTGAAGCGCTACGATTTTGACGAGGTGATCCGCGAGGAGACCAGCCTCGAAGGGCTGGCGGCGCTGAAGCCGGCGTTCGATCCGGTGAACGGCACGGTCACGGCGGGCAGCTCTTCAGCGCTCTCCGACGGCGCCGCCGCGCTGCTGGTAATGAGCGAAAGCCGCGCGCGCGAACTGGGGCTAACGCCGCGCGCGCGCGTCAGAAGCATGGCGGTCATCGGCTGCGATCCGTCGATTATGGGCTACGGTCCGGTGCCCGCCAGCAAGCTGGCGCTGAAGCGCGCCGGATTAAGCGTGGAGGATATCGACATATTCGAGCTGAACGAAGCGTTCGCCGCGCAGACCCTGCCCTGCATTAAAGATCTCGGTTTGCTGGATCGGCTGGACGATAAGGTGAACCTGAACGGCGGCGCCATCGCGCTCGGTCATCCGCTTGGCTGCTCCGGCGCGCGCATCAGCGCCACGCTGCTGAACATTATGGAACGACGCGATGCCCAGTTCGGCCTGGCCAGCATGTGCATCGGCTTAGGCCAGGGCATCGCAACCGTATTTGAGCGTCTGTAATACGTTGGATCACGTTGGAAGTCAGTTCCCGCCCGTCAGGGGCGGGTTTTTTCTGCCTGACGCCTTAAATAAACGCGAACGCGTCACCGAACATCTGCGCTTCTTTTGCGCCGCGCTCGGCGCAGAAGCGGTCACGAGCGATCTTCGCCATCTCAAAGCGGCCGGCAATATAGATATCATGCTCCGCCAGCGTGGCGAAATCCTGCATCACCGCTGTTAGCACCGTGCCGGATCGTCCCTGCCAGCCCTCTTCCGGCTGTTCGACCACCGGCACCACACGCAGATTAGGGTGCTTCACCGCCAGCGCATTGAGCTCGTCGAGATCGTAAAGGTGCTGCAGTTCGCGGCCGCCCCAGTAAATAGCGATTTCGCGATCCGGCTGCTGCGCCAGCGCGGTCAGCAGGATAGAGCGCGCATAAGAGAAGCCGGTACCACCAGCGATCAGGACGATCGGGCGCGTGCTCTCTTCCCGCAGCCAGGCGTCGCCGTGCGGAATATCCACGATGATCTGCCGGTCGTCGCGGATGCGATCCATGACCGCCATGGCGTAGAGATTGAGATCGGAGGCGCCGATATGCAGCTCGATAATCTCTTTTTCCATTGGTGTTGAGGCGAGCGAGAACGGACGCTTGTCGCGCTCGTCCATCACCACCATCAAATACTGCCCGGCGCGAAAGGTAAAATCCGCTTCGGGTATCAGGCGGACGCGATATACGGTATCGGTAATCGCTTCAACTGAAGTTACTTTACAGCTTAAAATCGTCATGCGTTCCCTCTGTCGGGTCGTCATTAGGGTTGTGCGCGCCGTCAGCGCTGCGGCGGCTGAGTAAAGATGCCTAAGTCATCCCAGATCGCGTCGATGCGCGCCGTTACGGCAGGATCTTTCACGATCGGTCGTCCCCACTCGCGCTGGGTTTCGCCCGGCCATTTATTGGTGGCGTCCAGGCCCATCTTGGAACCCAGGCCGGAAACCGGCGAGGCGAAGTCCAGATAATCGATAGGCGTGTTTTCCACCAGCACCGTGTCGCGTGCCGGATCCATACGGGTGGTAATGGCCCAGATCACATCGTTCCAGTCGCGCGCGTTAACATCGTCGTCACACACAATAACAAATTTGGTGTACATGAACTGCCGCAGGAATGACCAGACGCCGAACATCACGCGCTTTGCGTGTCCTGCGTACTGTTTTTTCATCGTCACCACCGCCAGGCGATAAGAGCAGCCCTCCGGCGGCAGATAGAAATCCACAATTTCCGGGAACTGCTTAATCAGGATCGGCACCAGCACTTCGTTCAGGGCGACGCCCAGCACCGCCGGCTCATCGGGCGGACGGCCGGTATAGGTGGAGTGATAGATGGCGTTCTGCCGCTGCGTAACGTGCGTGACGGTGAAAACCGGGAAGTTATCCACTTCATTGTAGTAGCCCGTATGATCGCCATAGGGCCCTTCCGGCGCCATATCGCCCGGCTCAATGTAACCTTCCAGCACGATCTCCGCGCTGGCGGGTACTTCCAGATCGTTAGAGAGGCACTTCACCACTTCGGTTTTATTGCCGCGCAGCAGACCGGCGAAGGCGTACTCCGACAGCGTATCCGGCACCGGCGTTACTGCGCCGAGAATAGTGGCGGGATCGGCGCCGAGGGCGACGGAAACCGGGAAGCGTTCGCCAGGGTGGGTCTGGCACCACTCCTGATAGTCGAGCGCGCCGCCGCGATGGGAGAGCCAGCGCATAATCAGGCGGTTTTTGCCAATCACCTGCTGGCGATAGATGCCCAGATTCTGCCGCTCTTTGTGCGGCCCGCGCGTAACGGTCAGTCCCCAGGTAATCAGCGGCGCGGCGTCGTCAGGCCAGCACTTCATCACCGGAATGCGCGACAGGTCGACCTCATCGCCGCTGAACACCACCTCCTGGCAGGGCGCGTTGCGTAGCCGTTTGGTCGGCATGTTCAGCACCTGTTTGAACTGCGGCATCTTGTCGAACAGATCGCGAAAGCCTTTCGGCGGCTCCGGCTCTTTCAGAAACGCCAGCAGCTTGCCGACTTCGCGCAGCGCGCTGACCTCTTCCTGACCCATGCCCATCGCCACGCGTTTCGGCGTGCCGAACAGGTTGCACAGCACCGGCATGTCATAGCCTTTGGGATTTTCAAACAGCAGCGCCGGTCCGCCGGCGCGCAGCGTGCGGTCGGCAATTTCCGTCATTTCCAGCTCAGGATCGATAGAGTGGCTAATGCGCTTTAACTCGCCGCGCTGTTCCAGCAGCGTAAGGAAGTCTCGTAAATCGTGATATTTCATGCGGCCTTCGCTTCCAGCCAAAGTGAATCGGCCATTATAGGGCCGATTCTTAAGGCGTGTTGAATTTTATGCAGCAACCTCAGTCGCAGCGAAAGGGAACCAGCGCCTGCAGCGCCGTCGCGTCGCGACAGGCCTGAATCGGCTGATTGTGGCGGAATACATTAAAATCCTCGCCGCGCACGCTGAAGTAAGAGAGCTGGTTTTCATGCACATGCAGAAAACTGCCTTCGCGCAGCGCAATCACTGACTCTTCGGGGTTAACGGCGCAAAACTCCGCCAGGCGTTCGTCGCGGGTTTCGCCCATATGTCCGCTGGCGTGCGCATCAAGGTAGTGGGGATTGATCTGGACCGGGAACAGGCCCAGCGCAGGCAATACTACGCTGCTGCGCACCGGCATATCGTTGGTGGTGCGAATCGACGGCGTCGCTACGTTGCAGCCCGCGCTCCATCCGACGTAAGGCACCGCCCGTTCGCGTACGGCGCGCTGGATCGCCACAATCAGGCCGTTCTCGTGCAGCATCTGATTCAGCAGCCAGGTATTGCCGCCGCTGACCAGAATCAGCTCTGCCTGCTCAATAGCCGCCACCGGCGTCGCGAAATCCTGTACGCAGCGCACGGTAACGCCCAGCGACGCGCTCAGCTCGGCGGCGCGCTGTTGATGGTCACCGCGAATAATGGCGTAAGGCACCAGCACCGCCGAACGGATGCCGCGCTGGGCGATCATCGCATGCAGCTGCGGCTGCGCGTAGCCAAGCAGCGGCGCATCGTCGGCCAGCTTGCCGTTGCTTAATAAAAACAGTTCCATCAGCAGATCCTTTTCGCAAACGTTATGAGTCCCGAGTCCGAACCAGCGCACCGCCGCTCGTCAATTTTCCCGCTTGTGTCGGGCTGTTTGCGGAAACCTCAGCCACTTTGTCCGCTTCGGCATCTTTCCACGCTGCGATGCGCTATAACTCTGACAGCAGGTTTGCTATTCTTAGCGTCCATTCAATGGGAGCATTTATGGAATCCTGGTACTTACTCTATTGCAAACGTGGACAGCTGTTGCGCGCGAAAGAGCATCTTGAGCGGCAGGAGGTGCATTGCCTCAGCCCGATGATCGCTCTGGAAAAAGTGGTGCGCGGCAAACGGACCACCGTGAGTGAGCCCCTGTTTCCTAACTACCTCTTTATCGAATTCGATCCGGAAGCGATTCATACCACCACCATCAGCAGCACGCGCGGCGTCAGCCACTTCGTGCGCTTCGGCACGCTGCCTGCGACGGTGCCTTCCGCCGTTATCGAAGCGCTGCAAACCGACGTGCCGCAAACGTTGATCGATCCGGAAACGCCGCAGGTCGGCGATGAGGTCATCATCACCGAAGGGACCTTTGAAGGCCTGCGCGCCATTTTCGCCGAACCCGATGGCGAAACGCGCTCTATGCTGCTGCTTAACCTGCTGAATAAACAGGTGATGCGCAGCGTAGACAACAAGCAGTTTCGCAAGCTTTAGGGCAGTTGGAACAGCGCGCGCGCGTTACGATCCACCTGCTCTGCCAGCGCCTCCTGCTCTTCTCCACGCCATTTCGCCACTTGCTGCACGATATGCGGCAAAAAACAGGGTTCGTTACGTCGCGACGTCGGCCGCGGATGCATATCGCGCGGCAGCAGATAGGGCGCGTCCGTCTCCAGCAACAGTCGCTCCGCCGGGATTAACGGCAGCATCTCACGTAGCGCCATACCGCGACGCTCATCGCAGACCCAGCCGGTAATGCCTACCGACAGCCCCATAGCCAGACAGGCTTCCAGCTCGTCGCGCGTGCCGGTAAAGCAGTGCACCACCGCGCCCGGCAGCTTTGGCAGCCAGGGCGCCAGCACCGCCGCAAAGCGGTCGTGCGCTTCGCGACAGTGCAGGAAGACCGGCATATTCAGTTCGGCGGCCAGCGCCAGCTGCGCGTCGAAGGCGTACTCCTGCTGCTCGTGCGCGGCAAGGTTGCGATTGAAATCGAGGCCGCACTCGCCAATCGCCACCACCTGCGGCCGCTCTGCCAGGCGCCGCAGCGTATTGGCCGTCTCATTCGACCATTCGCTGGCGTGATGCGGATGCACGCCCGCTGTCGACCAGCAGAAGTCGGGCTGACGCTCGGCCAGCCGCTGCGCCTGCTGACTCTCCAGCGCATTGGTCCCGGTAATTAACATGCCGGTGACGCCCGCTTCGCGCGCACGCTTTACCACCTTGTCGCGGTCGGCGGCGAACTGCGTGCTGGTCAGGTTTACACCGATATCAAACATAATCTTTCCCATAGCTTATTAAACAAAAACCGCCCAGATGGGCGGTTCGGTAACAGGGTCTACCCGCCAGGCGCGGGAAACGTACTGATAACGGGTCAGGAATCGGTATGCTGTTCCTCTTCCTGCGCCCGCCGCCCCTTCCCGACGTAGTAACGGGAAAAGAATACGCCGACTTCAAACAGGCAGTACATCGGAATAGCGAGCAAAGTTTGCGAGAAAACGTCCGGCGGTGTGAGCAGCATCCCAACAACGAACGCGCCGACCAGAATATAGGGGCGTTTCTTTTTCAGATCTTCCGGTGTAGTGATGCCGGTCCAGCAGAGCAGCACGATCGCTACCGGCACCTCGAACGCCACGCCGAACGCCATAAACAGCGTCATGACGAAGTCGAGATAGTTGGTGATATCGGTTGCGATGGTCACGCCCTGCGGCGCGGTTTTGGCGAAGAAGCCGAACGCCAGCGGAAAGACGATGAAGTAAGCGAAGGCGACGCCGACGTAAAACAGCAGGGTGCTGGAGAACAGCAGCGGCATTACCAGCCTGCGTTCATGCCGGTAGAGCGCTGGCGCGACGAAAGCCCACACCTGATAGAGGATCACCGGCACCGCGAGAAATACCGACACGATGATGGTGAGCTTAATCGGCGTAAAAAACGGCGAGGCGACGTCGGTGGCGATCATACTGGCGCCGGCCGGCATCTGGCTGATCAGCGGCGAAGCGACCATATGATAGATGTCGTTGGCGAAATAGATCAGCGCCATGAAAATCGCAAACACTGCGACAATGCAGTAAAGCAGACGCTTACGCAGCTCAATCAAGTGGCTGATAAGCGGTTGGGTATCTTCAACGGCCATGGTTATCGTTCATCACTTGCAGAAGAGGTTGTTGCCGGACTGCGCGGCGCGGCTGGCGCAGGATTAACAACCGCCGCTTGCGGGTTCGCATCGGTTTTAGCGGTTTCAGCGGCCTCTGCCGCCGCTTCCGGCACCTGCGCCGGCGCGCTGGCCTGCGTGTGGGCCGTTGCTGGCGTCACAGATTCCGCCGCACGCTGCTGCGGCGCATGAATGGTATTGGCTTCGTCCTCAGCTTTTTCGATGTCGATGCTCTGCTGAACCGAACGCTTCATCGAATCGGCAGTCTTGCGCAGCTCTTCCATTGACTCCTTCAGCTCCGGCGACATGGCGCCGCGGCTCGCCTCTTCCACCTTTTTCAGGCTGTCCTGCAGCTCCTGCAGTTTCAGCTCCTGCGCCAGCTCATGCTGCACGTTGGCGGCCAGCGAGCGCATCGCCCGAATCCAGCCCACTACGGTTTTTACCGCAACCGGCAGTCGTTGCGGGCCGAGAACAATCAGCCCGATCACGAACACCAGTACCAGTTCACTAAAACCAATGTCGAACACGGTTTACACCTGCTTGTCGTTTTTGACGTCTTCTTTGTTAGCCGAAGTTTGCTGTTTATCCGCCAGCGTTTTGGCATTGAAATCAGCGTCCTGCTGGTTTGGATGATCCTTTTTCTCATCCTCATCGCTCATGGCTTTTTTAAAGCCCTTGATAGAGGAACCGATATCGGAGCCCAGGTTTTTTAACTTATTAGTGCCAAACAGGAGTACAACGATGACGGCAATAATTAATAATTGCCAGATACTGATACCGCCCATGAGATAGTGCCTCTGATGTTGCGAGAGATTGAGAAGAGTAATGTCAGCCAAAAGCCCTGATGACGCCGGGCTTAAGCCTGCGACATTACCGCGATTCAGGCGTGGCTGACAATTAGTTTGTCTTACGCCAGCCGATTAGCCAGGTGACGAAACCCGCCGCCATTAACAGGGCCGGGAAGAAATCCCAGTCCGGGCGGCTCAGCAATACCGCAGTGCCGCTGAGCAGCAGAGTCGCGCCGACGCCGAACAGATAGCGCGCTTTATGATGTTGCGTCCGCTGGGCGTGCATATCCTTAGTCAGCTTATCGACGCTGTGCTGCAAAAGTTTATGATGCCGCATGCTTTCATAAAACAGCTCCGGCAGCTCCGGCAGCTTCTCGGCCCAGAAGGGCGCTTTTTCTTTCACCGCGCGCAGGATAGCCGGCAGACCAATCTGATCTTTGATCCAGTCTTCCAGGAACGGCTTAGCGGTTTTCCACAGATCGAGCTGCGGATAGAGCTGACGGCCGATGCCTTCGACGTAGAGCAGCGTTTTTTGCAGCAGCACCAGCTGCGGCTGCACTTCCATATTGAAGCGGCGCGCGGTGCTGAACAGGTTAAGCAGCACATGGCCGAAAGAGATCTCCGCCAGCGGCTTCTCGAAGATAGGTTCGCAAACGGTACGGATAGCGAATTCGAAATCTTCGACGTTGGTATCGGGCGGCACCCAGCCTGAATCAACATGCAGCTCCGCGACTTTGCGATAGTCGCGGTTGAAGAAGGCGATAAAGTTTTCCGCCAGATAGCGCTTATCCTCTTTGTTCAGCGAGCCGACGATGCCGCAGTCGATGCCGATATATTGCGGATCTTCCGGATGGTCGTAGCTGACGAAGATATTGCCGGGATGCATATCGGCATGGAAGAAGCTGTCGCGGAACACCTGGGTAAAGAAGACCTGCACGCCGCGCTCGGCCAGCAGTTTCATGTTGACGCCGTGCTGCTCTAGCGTGACCACATCGGAGATGGGAATGCCGTAAATGCGCTCCATCACCAGCATGGTTTCGCTGCAGTAGTCCGAATAGACCTCTGGCACATAAAGCATGCGGCTGTCTTCGAAGTTACGGCGCAGCTGAATGGCATTGGCCGCCTCGCGCAGCAGGTTTAGCTCGTCGATCAGGGTCTTCTCGTAGTCGCGCACCACTTCCATGGGACGCAGACGACGCCCGTCCGGCAGCAGACGCGGCACCCAGCGCGCCAGGCGATAGATAAGCTTCATATCCGCGCGGATCACCGGCAGAATGTCAGGGCGAATCACCTTGATCACCACCTTCTTGCCGGTGGCCTTCAGGGTGGCGGTATGCACCTGCGCGATCGACGCCGACGCCAGCGGTTTGATATCGAAATCATCAAACCAGGTTTCTACCGGGCCGCCAATCGATTTTTCAATCTGCTCTTTAGCCTTTACGCCGTCGAAGGGCGCAACGCGATCCTGCAGGATGGCGAGCTGGTCGGCGATCACGGGCGGAAAAAGGTCGCGACGCGTAGAGAGCATCTGCCCGAATTTAATCCAGACCGGACCGAGCTGCTCCATTGCCAGGCGCATACGCACGCCGATCTCTTCGTCTTTATGGCGGTTAGGCAGCCAGAAAATCGTGCGGCGCCAGAGGCGCAGCGGAATGGTAAGGCGCATGCGGGGGATCAGTTCATCAAGACCGTAAGTCAAAAAAATCCTGATGATGAAATATAAACGGCGAATCTCTCCAAACGTCATTTCGCCTCCAGCTGCGCTAAACGCGCCGTGAGCGCATCAAGCGAACGTTCCATCGCGTCTACCTCCTCAGAAAACCACGCCAGTTCCAGCGCGCCCGGCGCGACGCGCCACTCTTCGGTTAATGCCTGCCCCAGATAATCCTGACGACGCGCGACCTCGCCGCGTAGCAGCCGCAGGGCGCGCTGCGCCGTCTGGCTGACGCCCTGCGCGGCGATATCGCCGATCCAGGGCGCGAGATATTCGGCGGGGTCCAGCTCCGCCAGATCGATCAGCGCGGAAAAGCGCTGTACCACCTGCAGATCGCCTTCGACCTGCAGCTCGCCGCTGCGGATCAGGCTGGTCAGCTGCTGGCGATCGCGCAGCTTCGGCAGGGTTTTCAGCTGCGTAATCACGGTGCAGTCGCTGCTGTCCTGCCAGTCGCTCAGCACGTCGAGCTGCTGTTCGCTGAAGACCAGCACCAGCGGATGGGAAAGCTCCTCGAGACGCAGCGTCAGCACCTGTCCCACCAGTCGCTGGCGCGCGGCTTTCAGGCTGCGATCGCGATAGAGCATGCGGTTTAGCGCGGTCTCAAGACCGGCGGTAATCAAGGGCGTCAAGCGCATCACCATATCCGGTTAAAACTTAAATCCACGATGCAGCGCGACGATGCCGCCGGTCATGTTGTAATA
>Ga0157361_1000456_pt1 | contig 16449 bp, 20 predicted proteins | sample AttlaeALBM2_FD_111481 | JGI IMG/M metagenome (GOLD analysis project Ga0157361, IMG submission 111481) | Fungus gardens microbial communities from leaf cutter ant in Ribeirão Preto, State of São Paulo, Brazil - Atta laevigata ALBM2 | ecosystem: Host-associated > Fungi > Mycelium > Unclassified ...
GAAAATGTCCGGCTGCAGCATGTCAGCGAGCGGACACGCGGCTGACCCGACGCAGCCAGCTACGCAAGAGGCTGGCTGCACTTCGCGGCTTTCAGCGACTGCAACTGGCTGACGCGCCGCGCCACCTTCTGGCTGGCATTGTATTTCGCAATGCCATTGCCCAGGCCAAAATCGCCGACGAAGCCCAGCACGGTCAGGGCGTCAAACCGACCGGTCTGCTCAATATCGCTCTGTACGCCGTGCGCTTTCACCAGCTCCTGATCCAGCGCGCCACAACTGAGCATCGCCGTCTCTTCCGGCGTCACCGCCGTGGCCTGCGGATAGTGCTTGGTGGCACAGCCTGTCAGCGACAGCGCCAGCAGCGCCGCCAGAATTATCCTGTTATGCATTTTTCATCGCCCGATCTTCACCTCATTAACCGGGTTATCGGCAGATTCCGCCGCGATCATGAGTGACTGACCTACCAATAATGGTTGAAACCGCTACGCTAAGGTAGGATCCCGCGCGTGATGGTCAGTTGCCGTACGTGACTGTCCGGGTGCGACGCCGTGAACGCACATCCGCCGTTCCCCGCTTCTGCCCTGAATTTCAACGCGTTAGCCTGCATGAAGCTGCCACCGGCAGCGTTTAAAGAGTAAAGCCTGATCGATATTCAGTGATGAGCGGTCAGTGCAAGCGAAGCCAGACACGGAAAATTCGTGCTTCGGGTTTATCAGAGTATGTTCCAGATGAGGTTTTTCCATGCGTTTTAAAGGATTGAACATCGGATTTTTCATTTTGATTCTGGCGATCGCCACGTTCGCCTTTTTTGAGGTGCTTTCGCCCTATTTCTCGCCGATTTTATGGGCGGCAATTCTGGCGGTCATTTTCCATCCGCTGAAAAGTTATCTGCGGGGCCGGCTGGGGGAACGCAATGGCCTGGCCGCACTGCTCACCCTGCTCTGCATCTGTCTGATTGTGTTTACGCCGCTGGCCATTATCGCCTCATCGCTGGTGGTCGAAACCAATGCGGTCTATCACAAACTGCAGACCAACTCGGCGCAGTTCCCGGCGGTTTTCGCCGACCTGCTGCAGCATCTGCCGCGCTGGGCAAAACACTATCTGGCTGAAAATAATCTCGATACCGCCGGAGAGATTCAGCAGAAGCTCTCCTCGTTTGCCCTCAAGGGCGGTCAGTATCTGGCAGGCAGCGCATTCATCATCGGCAGGGGCACCTTCAGCTTTACCGTCGGTTTTGGCGTGATGCTCTATCTGCTGTTCTTCCTGCTGAAAGATGGCTCCTATCTGGTGCATCTGATCCTGGAAGCGCTGCCGCTTTCGACCTACGTCAAGCATCACCTGCTGGTGAAGTTTGCCGCGGTGGCGCGTGCGACGGTCAAAGGCACGGTTGTGGTCGGCATCGTGCAGGGTATTCTCGGCGGGCTGGCCTTCTGGTTCACCGGCATTGACGGCAGCCTGCTATGGGGGGCGCTGATGGCGTTCCTCTCCCTGATCCCGGCCGTCGGCTCCGCCATTATCTGGGTGCCTGCAGCGGTCTTCTTCTTCGCCACCGGTGCCGTGTGGAAAGGCCTCTTCCTGGTCGGTTTCTTCGTGGTGATTGTGGGGCTGGTGGATAACATCCTGCGTCCGCTGCTGGTCGGTAAAGACACCAAAATGCCTGACTACCTGATCCTGATCGCCACGCTGGGCGGGATGGAGATTTACGGCATCAACGGTTTTGTCATCGGTCCGGTGATTGCGGCGCTGTTCATCGCCTGCTGGAACCTGCTCTCCGGTCGCGATAATCGCGAGAACATCGAAGTCATCGATGAAGAGGTGATCGAAGAGGGCAAGAAACAGTCTGAGACCGCCGCCGAGGCCGCGGCAGAAGCCGCCGCCGTTGCGGCCGAAGCAGCGGCTGACGCAGAGATGAAAGTCTCAGCCTTAGCGGCGGCGGAGAAAGAAAAAGCCGCCGCCAGCAAAGCCTGATTTTCTCTGGAAATAAAAAAACCCACCTTTCGGTGGGTTCTTTTTTATCTGAAATGTCAGCGAATCAGTTGGTCGCTTTGTTTTTCAGATCTTCAGCGCCCTGCTTGGTTTTATCCCAGCCTTTCTCGGCACCTTCTTTCGTTTTGTGCCAGCCCTTCTGGGTACCTTCGCTGATTTTGCTGCCGGTGGTGTGGCTCTTGCCTTCCGCCGCGTGCTCAGATTTCAGCTTCAGTTCTTCGCCCTGATTCTGCGCATGATGCAGTTTTTCTTTAGCGGTATCCGCGCCTTTGTGCGCTTCCGCAACGGTGTTATCGGTAGTGGTAGCAGCAAATACCGGCGAGGCCAGCAAAATAGCAGACAGTGCAATAATTGATTTCTTCATAATTCCCTCTGTATTCATTGTTGCCGTGTAGGTTTTAATCCTGGCATAGCGATTCCAGGAAAGATTTAAGAATAAACCAGGAATGAAAAAGGGCCAGTTTTCACCAGAAAATTCCCTCCGGGGCAGCCTGATCGTCCGCTACCAGAGCGCGAGCTGCGGATCGTCATCCGGCTTCGTCGTCTTTCTGTCCACCCGCGCGGGCGGTGCGGGACGCTGCATCTGATCGCTGATCCACTGCAACAGCACTGACACCACATAGGCCTGCTGCTCTGCGCTCAGGGGCTGCTGCTGAGCAATATTGTGCCATTTGCTCAGACAGCCGCGACAGCAGGTCGCGGTGGCATGCTGGGCGATAAACACCGGATGACCGCGCATCGGCGTCTGTTTGCCATCACGCGCGGGCCGGGCAGGCGCCAGCCGCTGTGCAACAAACTCTGCGGCATGCTCACGCAACACCGGCTCGCCTTTGCTCAGCGCATAATCATACTCCGCGCGCCCCAGTCGAAAGCGCTGGCGGAATGGCGAGCGCGCCAGGCGGGCAAAGAGATCGTCAGAAACCGTCATACTGCCCGCCCGTCACTCATATTTCCGGCCCGCCAGGTAGCGCACGCCCTGCGGCCCGAACGCCTCACGATGCAGCTCATTCGGCTGCAGGTGAAACGTCTCTCCAGGATGGTAAGTGGTCTCGCCCTGTTCTGTACTGATGGTGATATCACCACTGAGGATCAGGGCCAGTGCTTCGAAGGGATGGACATGATTGTCGAGCTCGGTGGCGGGCGCACGTTCCACCAGCAGTGGCTCGTCAAACCCTTCTCCGGCTAATCGTTTTCTGAATTCATCTTCTGTCATTGTCACTCCTCGATATGGAACCGACCCTGGTAGTGTAGACGATTTTTATCGCCATTTATGGCACGCCGGTGGTTACGTAAAGTAGCGCAAGCAGGGTTGTTCACCGCGCATACCGATGCTGTACTTTCCGCCTCATGCCAGCCATTTTGACATCAGGATGACGGAAAAATATGTCTCACCCTCTGAAAACCGCCCTGCTGCTGATCAATCCGCGTTCGCGTAAAGGCCGCGCGGCGGCCAGCCGGGCCAGGACGCTGCTGACTCAGGCGGGTATCAACCTGCTGCAACCGGCTGAGGAGGAGAGCCGCAGCTACTGCGAACTCATCGCGGCTTATGCCCATCGAATTGATGCGGTGATCGTTGGCGGGGGCGACGGCACGCTTAACGCCGCCGCGCCGGGCGTGATGCAGACCGGCCTGCCGCTGGGGATCCTGCCGCTGGGCACCGCCAACGACTTTGCCCGGACGCTCGGCATCCCCGCCACGCTGGAGCAGGCGGTGCAGATTATCACTGACGGGCAGCTGCGCGCAGTCGATCTGGGGGAGGTGAATCAGCATCTGTTCCTCAACGTCTCCAGCATCGGCTTTTCCGCCGAGCTGGCGCGCAATCTGACCGCAGAATCGAAAAAACGCTGGGGAGTCGGCGGTTATGCTCTGGCGGCGCTGCGGCTGCTGCGTCAGAGCCGTCCGTTCAGCGCCACCCTGATCCATGAGGAGCAGCGCACGCCCATCCGGACCGTTCAGGTTTCCGTGGGCAACGGCCGTTTTTATGGCGGAGGGATGACGGTCGAAGCGCGCGCCGCACCCGACGACGGGCTGCTGGACGTTTACAGCCTGGAGGTCCGGCACAGCTGGCAGCTGATTGCGCTGCTGCCCTTTCTGCGACGGGGTACGCAGGGTCGCTGGCGCAACGTGCGCACCTTCAGCACGACGGCGCTCACCATCGAAACGCGCCGCCCCCACTACATCAATGCAGACGGCGAGATTATCGGACAGACGCCCGCCCATTTCCGCCTGATCGCAGGGGCCATACAGGTTTATGCCCCTGCCGGTCCGACAGCGCAATAGCGGATGTCACATCGCGGGGTTAATGCTGAGTGCCGTTCTTTTCGGCGTCGTTGATCTGCGTGGTGAGGGTGCTGACCAGCTCTTTCGCCATCTCGAGGGTCAGGCCGAAAAACAGCGACTCCTGCGCCGATCGCGCGCGCGGGACCTGAGGATCGAGATAGCTGAACTGCAGCACCAGCGCGGCGTGCCCGCTTAACGGGCCGATGTGCCAGCCGGTGACCGGATAGAACGTAAAACGGTTAAAATCATTCACTATATACCTGACTTGTTAAGCATAACGCTGATTGAGTGTCAGGCCAGCTCAGAAAATAAAACACGGTTCGGTTACTCAGCCTGGCGCAGATCGGCTGAATAGCAAGCGAAGCGAGATTCACCCTGCCCGCCAGGCGTGGCATCCGCAGCCCGGCGAACCCTGCCGTCAGAGGCGGTCAGCTGTCCGCGCGGGGGATAACCGAAATATGTCCGTTGACCTCCAGCACGGCATATTTAATCTGATCAAACCGTTCCAGTCCCGGTCCGGAACGCGCCGCCTCCAGCACATCGTCAGGATCAATCCCGGTCATCTTCATGCGTTCGGTCAGCAGGTTGCCGTTTTCCACCAGAATCACCGGACCGCCATCGATTGCCTGCTCCACCACCGGAAAGCGGCTTTTCAGTTTTCCCAGTACGATGTCGATCGTCACCAGCGTGATAATCGTCAGCGCCGCGCCCGTCACCGAAAAATCATCGCCCAGCAGCGCCTGCTGCGTGGCTTCGCTGATAATCAGCAGCAGAATCAGATCGAAAGAGGTCATCTGCAACAGCGTGCGTCTGCCCGCAATTTTGAACACCACCATCAGAACCAGGTAGATCGCTGCAGCGCGTAAAACCGTTTCCATAAAGTGCCTCTGTCAGGGATAGATCCATTGGGTAAATCGGGCCGGTGCGTGATCATCGCCCTGAATCGTGACGTGAATCAGGCCCGCATCGCGTGGCTGCAGGCCGAGCCAGATTGCGTGATCCGCCCCGGTGTCACCGGTGGAAAAGGTCAGCCGCAGATCGCTGCCGATCGTCACGGCTTCCAGCGGCTGCGGCTGCAGCGTCTGGATCTGCAGATTATTCAGCGCGCCGCCGCCAATCGTAATCGTGAAGCGATCGCCGGCGGGTGCGTTGTAGCCAATCCGCATATCCATATTGCTTTCGGTCCGGCCGAACCGTTCATATTCAACCTGAAGTGTGCCGTCTGGCGACCGGCTATGACCCTCGCTCAGCACCCCTTTAGAAAAGAGGCCGCACGCCCCCAGAATCACCAGCAGAATTAACAGATACTCCCCTGCCCGCTGAATCAGCCATTCACGCCGTACCCAGCGAAGATCTTCTTTTATCGGGTAGTCCCGACTCACAATGCGATCTTTCTTCACTCTCATTCCCTCTGGTAAGCGTACCCGCTTCTGCAGCACGCTGCCTGAAGCATAGCGGACGGGCATTATTTCGCGCGTCGCTCAACCCAGAACGACCAGCTGTGGTAGAGCAGCGTGAGCGGCATCGCAATCACCGCTCCCACCAGCACAAAACCCTGCGTGACCGGCGAAACGGCGCTGTCGCTGAGCGTAAACTGATAGGGCACAAGCCACGGATAGAGGCCACACAATACGCCGCTAAAGAGTGCGCTAATCAGCATAAGCGTCAGAATGAGTTGCAGTAGCGGCCTGGCGCGCCACAAGGCCACCGGCAGGGCGATCCAGAGCAATACTATCGCGCCTGCTGCGATCCTGCCCGGCGGTCGCTGCCAGCTCTGCCGCCAGAGATCGGCATTGAGATAGAGGTCGGCCAGAAAAATAACCAGCGCCAGCAGCCACCACAGCCAGCTCAGTGCCGCCGCCAGCGGCTGTACCCGCTCACCAATGCGCCAGCCAATCCAGCAGCAGGCCATCAGCGAATTGATCGCCATCAGGCCCGCGCCGCTGAGCAGCGGCACCAGGCTCAGTCCATCCGGCAGGCCGGTCTGCGGCTGAGCGCTGATGATCATGCCGGCGCACCAGCCCTGAATAAAGGTCGCCAGCGCGGAGCTGCCCGCCATGAGGCGATCCAGCCAGCGACGCAGGCGGGGAGAACTCTGAGCGCGATACTCCAGTGCCATCGCCCGCACCAGCAGCGCCAGCAGCATGGCAAACAGTGGAACACTCAGCTGACTGAACAGCAGCGCATAGACCGGCGGAAACAGCGCCAGCAGCCCACCCGCCGCCAGCACCAGCCAGGTTTCATTCGCATCCCACACCGGCAGAATGCTGTGCGTCATCAGTTCACGCTGTTCATCATCGTGAAACCAGCAGAAAAGCATCCCCACGCCCAGATCCGTGCCATCCAGCAGCAGGTAGAGCAGCAGAGAGAGACAGATAATCAGCGCAGAGAGTTCGGCCATGTCACTCTCCTAATGGGGCGTTTTCAGCGCAATCACCACCGGTTCTCCCGATGGCATCTCACCTTTAACCCGGCGCAGCAGATAGCGTAAGCCGAGGGCGAAGGTCAGCGCATAGATCAGCAGCACCGCCACGAAGATGCCCAGCGTGCTGCTGAGTGACAGCGGCGAGACGCTTTGTGCGGTGCGTAACAGGCCATAGACCGTCCACGGCTGACGCCCGACTTCGGTCACGACCCAGCCTGACAGCAGGGCAATAAAGCCCGCCGGTGAGAGCCATGTCAGCCAGCGCAGAAAGCGCCCCGACGTGGTCAGCCCTCCCCGCCAGCGCTGCAGATTCGCCGCCAGCGTGGTCGCCAGGATAATCACCCCCAGCCCCACCATCAGGCGAAAAGCGAAAAAGACCGGGAGCACCGGGGGGATGGCATCCGCGGGAAATTCGCTCAGGCTTTTAATGTGGCCGGAGAGGTTGTGGCGCAGATAGAGCGATCCGAGTGCGGGCAGAGTGACCTCCAGAACGTTGCGCTGCGCCTGCTGGTCCGGCAGCGCAAACAGCCGCAGAGGCTCCCCCTCCCCGGGGGCTGGCTGGTGCCAGCTGCCTTCCATCGCAGCCAGTTTAGCGGGCTGATAGTCACGGGTGTTTTCACCATGCAGATCGCCGAGAACGATCTGCAGTGGCACGGCAAACAGCAGCAACGTCAGCGCGCTGTTGAGCATCAGACGTGAAGCCGCCTCCCCGATGAAATGTCGGAGTCGCCACGCCGCCACGCCCGCGACCATCACCGCCACGGCAATCAGCGACCCGACCACCATATGGCTGAAGCGCCACAGAAAGGAGGGTGCCTGCAAAAGCGACCGCCAGCTGTCCGCCAGAAAAACCCCGTTCGGATCACGCGTAAAGCCGACCGGCGTCTGCATCCATGAGTTAGCGGCCAGAATCCAGAAGGCGCTGAGCAGCGCGCCGAACGCCACCAGACAGGTCACGGCAAAATGTACACCGGGCCGGATTTTATTGAAGCCGAACAGCATCACTCCGGTCAGGGCCGATTCGAGAAAAAACGCGACCAGCACCTCATAGAACATTAACGGCCCAATCACGCCGCCGGCCTGCTGTGAAAAGCGCGCCCAGTGCGTGCCGAACTGAAACTCCATGACGACGCCGGAGGCGGCACCTATCGCCACCGTCAGGGAAAAGAGCGTCAGCCAGAAGTGCAGCGCATCCCGTGCAGCCTGCTGCTTTCCCCACAGCCAGCGCGCCTCAAACCACACCAGAAAGGGGGCCAGTCCCAGCGTCAGCGCCGCCAGCGTAATATGCATGCCCATGGTCAGCGCAAACTGCGTCCGGGCAATTGCCAGCACCCAGTCGCTGTCATTCATGGCAGTATCGTCCCGAAGCCTCAGATCCGCCGGAGTGCGTGACGGATGAGGAGAGACACGCCGCCGCAAGCCGTTCTTTCATCTGAATCTCTCCTGATCTTATTGCCTCTCATCAGCGTCAGGCTTATTTCGCCAGACGGTAAGTCGCCTCTCGTTTTGTCAGTTTATCGTAGTGAAGAAATAAAAGTTCAGCCAGCATCGACCGGGAAAGAATAAAAGCACGTGCAGAACCACATTAATTGCCATCCGGTGAACAGCGATAAAAAAGATATTATCGCCCTATCGGATGCGCTGCGCTTAAATAACGAAAATAAGCATTAAGCGAGGCGGAGAATTAATTCGTCCGCCTCTGGATTGCCCTACAGCCAGCCGGAGCGACGCAGCCTGGCCCACAATCCGCCGCAGGCCAGCAACGTCAGCCCGACAGCCAGCGGATAGCCATAATGCGACTTCAGCTCCGGCATATGTTCGAAGTTCATGCCATACATGCTGAACACCACGGTCGGGATCACCAGGATGGCACCCCACCCCGCCAGCTTTTTCACCACCTCATTCTGCTGCACCGTCACCAGCGCCAGATTGACCTGCATGGCACTGGTGAGCATCTCGCGCATATCTTCCGCATCGGTCACCACATGGCGGGCGTGATCCTGCACGTCCCGGATATAGGCGCGCAGCGGGCGCGGGATCAGATCCTCATGCAGGTGAATAAGCTGGTTGCAGATCTCCTCCAGCGGCAGTGCCGCATTGCGCAGCTTCAGCAGCTGCCGCCGCACGGTATAGACCGCCTGTACCGATCGGCGGTCAAATTCGCTGGTGAAGAGATCGTTCTCCATCTGCCCGACGCGTTCGTTCAGCGAGGTGGAGAGTTCGGCATAACGGTCGACAATAAAATCGAGCAGGCAGTAGAGCGGATAACCCGGCCCCAGTTTCAGTAGCGCCGGATTTTCAGCCGCCCGTTCGCGCACCGGACTGTAGCTCTCCGAGGCACCGTGACGGATGCTGATCAGGAAATTTTTTCCGACAAAGAAATGGGTTTCGCCCAGTTCACAGCTGTCATCTTTCGCACGCACCGTTTTCACCACGATAAACAGCGACTCGCCATAATGTTCGATCTTGGGCCGCTGGTGCGCATTCAGCGCATCTTCAACGGCCAGTTCGTGGAGTCCGAACTCTTCCTTGATCTTTGCCATAAACGCCGCGTCTGGCTGCCACAGGCCGAGCCAGATAAACGCCTCCGGCTCTTTAATCACGTCGCTGATATCCTCAACGTCTATCTCTTCGCCCGCGCTTCCCGGACGATATACCCTGCTGCTTACGATCATCTTCTGTGTTCCCGTTGTGACAATAGAAGCAGCTTAGCCAATCCCGCGCCCGTAACCGGATAAAAACCGTAAGGATTTGCTGCAACAGTGTGTCGTCAGCGGGTTACCACTTCAGGCCTAATCCGGTGGAGAAGATCCCTTCGTTCAGGGTATCGGGAATGCCGCTGACCAGATTACGATGGTAGCCAACATGCAGGGTCGACCAGGAGGTCAGGCTGTAGCGCAGGCCAACTTCCGCATCCAGCATGAATACGCCGTCGTCATCCAGCGAATGACCGACATCACCGTTGCTGTAGAGCGTGACCGATTTGCCCAGCAGATAGCGCTGATAGTTCCAGCGCAGCGAGCCGCCAAAGTGGCGCTCCTCCCGATCATCGCTGTAACCATACTCAAAGGCGCCACCCAGCAGGGAGAGTGAGAAGCTACTGAGTTCGGTGTCCCACAGCTGATAGCCGGGACCGGTGCCAATCAGTGCCTGGCGTGACAGATTCTCCACCCAGTCGCGCTTATAGGTGGCGCGGGCCTGCCAGAAGAACTGCTCCCGGAACAGATAGTCAACGGCGTAGCGCAGGCTGTAGTTGTCAGTGTTGACACTCGCGTTTTCCTGCTCGCGATTGTAGGTTGCGCCAATATCATGCCGCCATTTTCCCTGGTTCAGCTTGGTGTTGAGCGCAAAACTGTAGTCGTCCGTTTTGGTAGAGGCCTTTTTGACCTTCATACCGGCGTCGATGTTGCCGGTCCAGGCGAGCTGATCGCTGCGGACTTTGGCTTTCATAAACTCATCGATGCGCCTGACGGAGACCTGCTGCTCCTGCTCGTCGCGTTCCACCCAGACGTAGCCGGGGTCAGAGGAGGAGAGCCGCACCTGATAATGTTCACCGGTTTTTTTGTTTTCAACATTCACCGGATTGTCGCTGGCGAGGGTGCTGACCGCATTCCAGTCCAGCGTGACCGTGCCGGCGTAATGCGTCTCTATCGCCAGCTTGCCATCGCTCAGGTAACGGATGGTGCCGGTGAGCCGGTCGCCATTATTCAGCCAGACGGTATCCGCGGCGGCCTGCTGAGCCCATCCGGCGCAGCAGCTGATAACCAGCAGTGTGGTAAACGAGGTGGCACAGCGCATAGCTTTCCCTGAAAAGGCGTCGTCCTGCATGGACGACGCGTCACCGCAAATTCTGACCTGACAATTAAGCCGATTCCGCGACGATATGCAATGTGCCGCCCCGGTTATGACAGGTCGTGCAGCTCTTTACTGAGAGGAGGCCCCAGCCTGAAGTCGGAAAAACGGATCGCCAGCCCCTGTCGCTCCGGCGAGCAGCCCATCACGCCGACAAAACGCCGCGCCTGACCGGGCCAGGGACAGAGCCGCAACAGTGGCCAGGTCAGGCCGTCGGTGGAGTACTGGATTCGCAATGCCGCCTTTTCCAGCGTGGCGCGCATCCAGAACTGACGCGCATCACCGGGGAAAACACCGGTAGACCAGTCAGAAAACTCGCGCGTGACCACGCTGCCGATGGCAGGCTGGTCATCGTTAAACTCAATGCCTGCTTTAACCCAGTGCGTTTCACTGTCCTGAATAAACAGACCGGCCTGGTCATAAAGCTGGCTGAAGTCCGCCCTCACCTGCACCTGAACGGTAAAGTCGTGTTCCACCCAGAAGCCAAACGCATGGCCGCTGTGCCGTTCGAAACCGTACCAGGTGCGCTGCCAGAAATCGCTGTTTAACGCGGTTTCAAACTGCAATGTTTCACCATCCAGACTGTGCACCGGCGGCTGATTAATCCAGACGCCGTCTTCGGCCGTTATTGAACTGACTGCTCTCATGGTCACTCCTTTCAGTAAGGTAAAACGCCTGCACGCTGGCCTGCAGCGAGGTCATCGGTCTGATCATCATCGCCATCAGGGCCAGTCAGCTTAACTATTTCATTTTGTTAATCGCCTGGCTAAAACGGCATTTAACAGCCAGGCTTGTTTTGTCTGACGGCAACTGAACTCATTAAATATAAGGATTAAGCCACCATGGTAGATAAATCAGAAATTTTAGATCACGCTCAGGTTGTTGATGTTAACGGTGAACATGTCGGTATCGTCGACCATTTTGAAGGTGACGACAAAATTAAGCTGGCGAAAAGCGATCCGGAAGCGGGCGGCAAACACCACATTATTCCTTTCAGCTGGGTGAAAGAGGTTGACGATAATAAAGTCATCCTTTCTAAAGCCAAAGCTGACGTTGAAAGCGAGTGGCAGTCTGCATAATATCGTCGCCGTGGCACTCGCCACGGCGTATTTATTTCACGTACCTGTTTCTGCGCCCTGCCCCGCCCGTTCTCTCTGTCCCTTTAAATTTTTTACTGCATAAACTTTTGGCCACTAATAAAACCTGTGTCCTTTACGAAGACAGGCTGATATTTTCCATTCGCGTTGTTGCGTAGCAGCCGAATAGCCCTTCGATGAGTGGATAGCGCCCGGCATCGGGCAGTTCAAAATGCCACCATTCAGTTGCAATGCCGGTAAAGCCGCCTCCCAGCATGATGGCATTGAGCAGCAACCGGTTACGCTGCGCCTGCACGGCTACCGCAGGATGATAAGGATGGGAGTGCTCGCTCATCTCATCAAAGCCGGTGCCCATATCCATTATCTCGCCGCGCTCGTCGATCAACGTCACATCCACCGCCGTGCCCCGGCTATGATTAGAGCCGAGCGCCAGGGGAACAACATAATCCGGATTCGGGCACGCCTGCCAGAGGATCGCCTGCGCTTCAGGAGGCCGGTACGCGTCGAGAATGAGCAGCGTATAGCCCGCGACCTCTGCAATATCGATACTTTTCGCCAGCGCTTTCGCCGCATCAACGTGCAGCAGACAGCGCGCATCGCGGTAGATTGGCTGCCCGGTGAGGTTGTCGGCGGTGGCGTATTTCAGATCGATGGCTAACTGAGGAAAGGCGTCAGCGATGTCTGTCAGATGGTTATTTTCCATGGTGGTGAGTTCCCTGTTTAGAGGTTATAGGGCGACTCCTGCAGAGGCATGGTTACAAGCGTTCATCATGGCACTGCGGGACGAAGAAAAAGGTTGGATGCGTTAATCTATCAAACGGTATTCCATAATTATCTTCATTTCAGCATTTGAACTAGCGTATTTACAGCTTTAGTAGACGAAATCAGCGAGCGTAAATCCTCCTCTAAAAATGATTCACTTTATTCTATGAAATTACCTTTGACAGTTTAACTTCTATTAGCATGGTAAAAATATTGCAACCAGTACTGTATGTAAACACATGCTAATTATTAATTGGGATTGAATAAAATAACTGGAAGGATGTTGTAAAGCAATTGATGCCTTAAAAAATTCATGGATCTTGGCCAGGAGGATCTGGCAGGATTTCAGTACTCACCTCTAAGTGAGCATGAACTTTGATGCGGAATACGACTGCATGTGCATAATGAGCTTTTATAGAGTTAAAAAAAAACGTATAGTTACCAGCAAATGAAAAATCATGAGAACGATTAATGAACGAAATCAAGCCGTTAACTTCAATCAGAGGACTATTCGCGCTGTATGTAGCTATATATCATATATTCCCAAGAACGAACTCGTTTCTTGAAAATGGATATTTATCTGTTGATTTGTTTTTTGTACTGAGTGGATTCATAATGAGCTATGTCTATAGCACTAAATTTTCATGCACTCTAAAAACTAAAGATTACCTTTCATACCTTAGAGGCAGGATTGCCAGAACCTATCCTCTATATGCATTTTTGATAATTTTGATTTCATTCATCTACATCTTGAATGGAATTGAATTACCCAACACCAGTGATTACGTTATTCTTTTCTCATTCCTTCAATCAATATTTTATGTGAATAACAACCTAATCCCACACGCCTGGTCAATAGCGGTCGAATTCATTGCTTACATGCTATTTCCATTTGCCATCCTTCTAATTTATAAAGTACGAAATGTTATTTTCATTGCTTCGGCAATTACTTTAGGATTTACTGGCCTCTACCTCGCTTCATTCAAAGGTTACTGGGGCCCGTTAGATATTGTTAGTGGTAAATTTGCTATTATACGCTGCCTTAGCGATTATGCGTTAGGATTAGTGAGCTTTTTGATATATGTAAAAGCAAAGAGTTTGCTTAGCAAAAATAAGTTAGAGATTGCTCTGATCTCATCGTTAGCATTAGCACTTCTACTACTCAGCTTTAGAGGTTACGATGTTATTATTGTAGCTTGTTTCGCAACTCTAATCCCGCTCTTGGCAGCGTCTCAAGGTATAATTTATAGATTCATGTCTTTATCTCCAATGGTTTACCTTGGGGAAATATCTTACTCAATTTATCTCATACACTATCCCCTCTGCCGAAAACTTTCTTTTATTCCTGCATGGATACAAAGTAAAACAGTATTATTTGACATAAATCATGTTGTATTAATATTAACAATTATTTTTTCAGTTCTCACCTATCATTTTATAGAAATTCCATGCAGGAATTTTATACGAGGCCAGCTCATAAAAAGCAGTACCAATGTTGCCTGAGCCAAAAAAACCTGCAACAAAACCAGTATTGGAATGCTTATGAAATTAAAAAAGCAGAAGAAAAACCTCATCTTCTGCTTGATTTGAGAGATCAACCAGAGCGAATCCGCCTGGCGTTTCTATGCGGATCATTTGGCCTAATGCCTAATAAAGTGCAAATAGTATGTTAAGCTCGAATTGACTCTTAACGTAATCCTTTGCCAGTGACTAACATCCTATGAGACGGTCCAGCGTTATCGCCTGTATTAATACAGGTTTTATTTCGTAATCTCTCACCATCAGCAACTTTTCTCTGATAAATGCTGTATGGATAAATAGAAATAATGCTCGGTGGATTCGATCAGGATAAAAAGCTCACACTTTTGTAAAGCCACTGTTTGTACCAAATTTTTAGACTGGTGGCTTCGGTTGGCACCACTACGGCAAGCATCAGGAAGATGGGGGTCGATTCAAACACTGCGTGGCGCGCAGCACTGAAACGGGCTGGCATAGAAGATTTCCGATTCCATGACCTTCGGCATACGTGGGCAAGCTGGTTAATTCAGGCCGGAGTTCCGTTATCTGCACTTCAGGAAATGGGAGGCTGGGAAGGCATCGAAATGGTACAGCGATACGCTCACCTTGCACCTAACCACTTAACGGAGCATGCACAGCAAATTGATGCGATTTTTGGCAGTCGTGTCCCACATCTGTCCCATGTGGAAAATCTGGTAGTCGGAGGAAAGGGATAAATCATTGAATTTATTTGGTACGCCCTACAGGATTCGAACCTGTGACCTACGGCTTAGAAGGCCGGTGCTCTATCCAGCTGAGCTAAGGGCGCATGGAGATGGCACGGATTATACGTCGGGAAGCGGGTACGTCAACGTTTTTGCCGCTTCCCGGCAGCGAAGTGCTGCTGTAATGACCAATTGGCGTCAGTGACGCTTGCGCCATTCGCTGAGAGACACGAGTTTACTGCTGCCGGTGAATTCTCCTTCCAGCTCAATCCCTTGTGATGTGAAATGCGCATTGTATTGCTCACGAAGTGCGTGCAGCTCCCGGCTATCTGGCTCCAGCTGTCGCAGAAAGCCCAGCGCGAGCAGCAGCTGCTGGCGGCTGATAAGCGGTGGAAAACCGGCATGCCTGAGAATCGCATGCCAGCGCTGGCTGTTCTCCTCGCTGCCGTCAACAATCAACACCTGCCAGATCAGCAGTACCGCTGCACCATTATGCAGATGCGTTTCATTGTCGCTGCTGAGGTAGTCGGTAAACTCTTTCGCCGCCTCTTTGCCCATCATAGCGATCATCGATTCCACCTGTACCGGAGGCAGACGCAGCCGTTTGCTGAGCCGCTGGGCGGCGTGGCGTGAGCCAGCGGTGAGCAGCTGAAATCCAGCGACAAATACCACCGCCAGCGTAGCAAGCATTATCCAAATCATGACTTCGTCCCCGGGTTGTCCTGCCGATATCATACGCATGCAGGCTGGCTCTCGTCGCGACGAAAAAGCGGGAAGGCGCATACACGGCTGAAACTGTGACTGACAGCAGCCCGCGCTTCTGACAAAATAGCCCCCTTCCCCGATTCAACACAACACAGTGGATTTCCTCTCTGATGGCAGCAAAAATTATTGACGGTAAAACGATTGCGCAGCAGGTGCGCGTTGAGGTTGCGGAAAAAGTGAAGCAGCGCCTGGCGGCCGGAAAACGCGCCCCGGGCCTGGCTGTCGTGCTGGTGGGTGAAAACCCAGCCTCGCAAATCTATGTGGCCAGCAAACGCCGTGCCTGTGAAGAGGTCGGATTCCACTCGCGCTCTTACGATCTGCCCGCCACCACCCGCGAAGATGAGCTGCTGGCGCTGATCGACACGCTCAATCAGGATGATGACATCGATGGCATCCTGGTTCAGCTGCCGCTGCCAGCGGGCATCGATAACGTGAAGGTACTGGAGCGCATCACGCCTGATAAAGATGTCGATGGATTCCACCCTTACAACGTGGGTCGCCTGTGTCAGCGCGCGCCCACGCTGCGTCCCTGCACGCCGCGCGGTATCATCACGCTGCTGGAGCGCTACAACATCGACACCTACGGCCTGAATGCCGTGGTGGTCGGCGCGTCCAACATCGTCGGTCGCCCGATGAGCATGGAACTGCTGCTGGCGGGTTGCACCACAACCGTCACCCACCGTTTTACTAAAGATCTGCGTCACCACATTGAACACGCCGATCTGCTGGTGGTCGCGGTGGGCAAACCCAACTTTATTCCGGGTGACTGGATTAAACCCGGCGCGATTGTCATCGACGTGGGGATCAACCGTCTTGAGAGCGGCAAAGTGGTGGGCGACGTTGATTTTGAGAGCGCATCAGCACGCGCCTCCTACATCACGCCAGTGCCGGGCGGTGTGGGACCGATGACCGTCGCAACACTGATACAAAACACGCTGCAGGCGTGTGAAGAGTTTCACGATAAAGAGGTAGATTAAATGGCAACGTTTTCACTGGGAAAATTCCCGCATGTCGATCTGTGTGACCTGCTGAAACTGGAAGGCTGGGTTCAGAGCGGCGC
>Ga0157361_1000459_pt1 | contig 16270 bp, 15 predicted proteins | sample AttlaeALBM2_FD_111481 | JGI IMG/M metagenome (GOLD analysis project Ga0157361, IMG submission 111481) | Fungus gardens microbial communities from leaf cutter ant in Ribeirão Preto, State of São Paulo, Brazil - Atta laevigata ALBM2 | ecosystem: Host-associated > Fungi > Mycelium > Unclassified ...
CTGCCTGATCGCCTTCGGCGGCATGCTATGGCTGTGGCCGCAGTGGCAGAGCGGACTGCTGCGTCAAAATGCCCACGACGCGCTGGAAACCTATCAGGATGCGCTGCGGCTGCTGCTGGGGCCGGAGCAGGAGGCGAAGAAACTTGCCTATCAGCGCATGCAGGTCAATCAGGCGCATAACGCGCTCTTCAACTCGCTCAATCAGGCGATGCAAGAGCCGGGCTTCAACGCCCAGTACCTGAAAGATATGCGCCTGTGGGTGACGCACAGCCAGTTTATCGTCGAGCATATCAACGCCATGACCATCCTCGCCCGCGAGCACACCATGCTGACGCCGGATCTGGCGCAGCGCTATCTGCAGTCGTGCGAAGTTGCGCTGCAGCGCTGCCAGCAGCGGCTGGAGTATGACGGGCCGGGCTCGCAAACTAACGTGATGGCGGGCGTAGAGAATCTGGATGAAGGGCCGACGACGATTCTGGAGCAGCATGTGAAGCGTATTCTGGAGCATCTTAACGTGATGCACACCATATCGTCGCTGGCGTGGAGCCAGCGGCCGCACCATGGCCGCTGGCTAATCAGGCATTTGCGGAAAGGATAGTCAGGCAGTCAGCGCGCGTTCTACCGCACGGGCGAAACGCGCCATGCCCTCTTCGATATCGGTGGGCTCAATCACCAGCGATGGCGCAAAACGGATCACGTCGGTGCCCGCCACTAACACCATCAGCCCTTCTGCCGCTGCGGCGTTAAGGATGTCGCGCGCCTTACCAGCGTGCTGCGGCTTCAGCGCCGCGCCGATCAGCAGCCCTTTGCCGCGGATTTCCGAGAAGAGATCCCGCTTCGCATCGAGCGCCTTCAGCGCCGCGACAAACTGATCGCGACGCGCCTGAACGCCTTCCAGCACCTCCGGCGTATTAATCACGTCCAGCGCCGCTTCCGCGACCGCGCAGGCGAGCGGATTGCCGCCATAGGTGGTGCCGTGTACGCCCGGCGACATGGTTGAAGCGATTTCATGAGTGGTCAGCATGGCGCTGACCGGGAAGCCGCCGCCCAGCGCTTTGGCGGTGGTAAGAATATCCGGCATCACGCCGTAGTGCTCATAGGCGAACAGCTTGCCGCTGCGTCCCATGCCGCTCTGCACCTCGTCCAGCACCAGCAGCGCCTGATGCTTATCGCACAGCGCGCGCAGTCCCTGCATAAACTCTGGCGTCGCGGGCATCACGCCGCCCTCGCCCTGAATCGGCTCGACCACGATGGCGCAGGTATGGTCGTCGATAACCGCTTTTACCGCCTCGAGATCGTTAAAGGGAACGTGCACGATATCCGCCGGTTTCGGCCCGAAGCCGTCGGAGTATTTCGGCTGTCCGCCGACGGAAACGGTAAACAGCGTGCGGCCGTGAAACGCGTTGTGGAAGGCGATGATTTTGCTTTTGAACGGGCTGTGGCGCTGGCAGGCGTAGTAGCGCGCCAGCTTGAAAGCGGCCTCGTTCGCTTCCGCGCCGGAATTGGCGAAGAAGACGCGATCGGCGAAGGTAGCGGCGATGAGCTTACTGGCAAGGCGCAGCGCTGGCTCGTTGGTAAAGACGTTGCTCAGATGCCACAGGGTTTCGCCCTGGGTTTTCAGCGCCTCGACCAGCGCCGGATGACAGTGGCCCAGCGCCGTGACGGCGATGCCGCCGGAGAAGTCGATATACTCTTTGCCCTGCTGATCCCAGACGCGGCTGCCCTTGCCTTTGACCGGCACGAACTGCGCAGGTGCATAAACAGGCAAAATGACGTTATCGAACGTTTCCCGCGTTACCGCAATTTTCTCCGCTGCCATCGACGACCACCTTTGATTATTTATTGAGCCACAGTGAAATAATAGTCATAAAATATGCATAATAAATCAACCGAAGGCAAACATAACTTCAGGTTTCAAGAAAATTACGCAGTAGCTGATGCCCCTGCTCGCTCAGAATGCTTTCGGGATGAAACTGCACCCCTTCCAGCGCCATTTCCCGGTGGCGAAAGCCCATGATCTCATCCGGCTCGCCCTCTTTCAGGCTCCAGGCGGTGATCTCGAATGCGTCGGGCAGTGAGTCCCGAGCCACGATCAGAGAGTGGTAGCGCGTAACGGTCAGGGGATGGTTGAGGTTGCGGAACACGCCGCGCTGGTTGTGGGCGATAGCGGAGGTTTTACCATGCATCGCCTGGCGGGCGCGCACTATCTTCGCGCCGAAAGCCTGAGCGATCGCCTGGTGGCCCAGGCAGACGCCGAGCACCGGAATGCGTCCGGCAAAGTGGCGGATCGCCGCCATCGAAATGCCTGACTGGTCAGGCGTACAGGGCCCCGGCGAAATCACCAGATGCGACAGCGGCAGCGCCGCCATCTCTTCCAGCGTGATGGCGTCGTTGCGTACTACGCGTACCTGCGCGCCTAGCTCGCAGAAGTACTGATAAAGATTCCAGGTAAAGGAATCATAGTTGTCGATTAGCAGCAGCATAGTCCGTCCTGACTGAGAAAACCGCCGCTATTCTACGCGTTTTACAGGCTGGCGCGACTCACGACGCGGGCAAACACCGCCTCCAGCGGCGCCAGATCGCCATCCGCCCCCGCCTGAGTGGCGTCGCGCCACTGCGCGGGCTCGACGTTCTGCCAGTCGAGAAAATAGCCGGCGTGCAGCGCCAGCTGCTCGAAAAAGATGCGCTGGGCGCGCCCGTTGCCTGCGCGGAACGGATGCAGCATCGCGATTTCGCAGTAGTAGTGCGCGATGCGCGCCGCGAAATCGGTCTCCTCCAGATTGCGCAGTCCCTCTTCCTCTTCCAGCGCGTCCATCAGCGTATTGCCCTCTTTTTCGATGTATTCGAAGTGGCAAAAGGGCGTGTCGTCGCGCCAGATATCAATGGTTCGCAGCTCGCCCGCCCAGGCGTAGACATCCTGAAACAGCGTGCGGTGAATATGGCGCAGGAAAGGCAGGCCGATGGTGGCGGGCCCCAACTCCAGAGTAGCGAGGCGCGCGGCGCTGAACGCCAGTTCCGCCTTGCGCAGTTGAGCGGCGTCGTGGATATCCAGACGGTTTTTCAGCACATCGTCGTTCTGCCACAGATAGGGATCGCGGGCAACGCTGCTATTCGGCGCCATACTGCCTCCTCAACGAATCGAGTCGCGCTTCGGCCGCGTCAGCCTGTTCGTAAGCGCTGGCAGGCTCCGCCAGGGTTAAGCCGTCCAGACGACAGCTGGCCTGATAGCTGGCGACGCGTCGCTGCTGCCAGAGCGTATTTTTCTGTTTCTCGGTGAGTTTGTTTGCCATGCCGCCTCCTGCTCAGGGTTGTCCACACTCTCGAAGCTGAGTATAGGAGCAATTTTTTCCTTTGCCGGAGGCGGACAAGGCGAGGCCGCCAGAGAATGGCGGCGCTATAGGTCAGGGCAGGACTTTGGCGGAAAGGATAACTACCGGTTTTACCGGCACATTTTGATAAGGGCCGACATCTTTAGTCGGGACCTGGGCGATTTTATCGGCCACGTCCATTCCTTTCACAATTTTACCAAAAACCGCATAGCCGAAGTCGCGTTGGCCGTGGTCAAGGAAGGCGTTATCGGCGACATTAAGAAAGAACTGGCTGGTGGCGCTGTCTTTATCGGCGGTGCGCGCCATAGAAATGGTGCCGCGCAGGTTGCGCAGACCGTTGTCCGCTTCGTTCTTGATCGGCGCGTTGGTCTGTTTCTGCTGCATGTCAGCGGTAAAGCCGCCGCCCTGCACCATAAAGCCCGGGATCACGCGATGAAAAATCGTGTTGTTGTAAAAACCGCTGTTAACGTAGTCGACGAAGTTTTTCACCGAAACCGGCGCTTTTTGATTATTCAGTTCGAGTTCGATATTACCGGCGGACGTGGTGAACAGGACGTGCGTATCGCCTTTGGCGGCCAGCGCCGAGGCGGAAACGGAGGAGAGCGCAAACAGGGCGACCGCCGCTGTAAGAGTACGTTTAAGCATGGATGAGTCCTTACCTTGGAGAGCAGCTTTTAACGACACTGATTGTAAAGAGCATAAAATACAAGAGCCAGCGTTTTACCGTTATTTACGCACGGGTTGCTCAAGCCAGCAGAATCGCCCGCGCAAACGTTTTCGTGATATAAATCACATTATGAATGAAATATGAAAACTGATTTTCAGTCTTTATTTATTAAGATCACAGTTCCGTTTACACTTTCTGACAGTTTTACGCCGCCCTCTCTGTTTTCCACAGGTTCAAAACATGACAAATCGTAATCGTATCGGGCTTACCTGGATAAGCTTTTTCTCGTACGCGCTGACCGGCGCGCTGGTGATCGTCACCGGCATGGTCATGGGCGACATCGCGAAGGATTTCCAGCTGCCGATTGAGAGCATGGGAAATACCTTTACCTTCCTGAACGCCGGCATTCTGGTCTCGGTGTTCCTGAACGCCTGGCTGATGGTTATCGTGCCGCTGAAGCGCCAGCTGATTTTCGGCTTTATTCTGATGGTGCTGGCGGTGCTGGGCCTGATGACCAGCCGCGATCTCTCTGTCTTCTCGCTCTGCATGTTTGTGCTGGGTGTCGTCAGCGGCATCACCATGTCGATCGGCACCTTCCTGATTACCCATCTGTATGAAGGCCGTCAGCGCGGTTCGCGCCTGCTGTTCACCGACTCCTTCTTCAGCATGGCCGGCACCCTGTTTCCAGTGCTGGCCGGTATCCTGCTGGCGCGCGCGCTGCCGTGGTACTGGGTCTACGTCTGCATCGGGATTATCTACGTCGCCATTTTCGTTCTGACGCTGTGCGTCGAGTTTCCGGTGCTGCGCAAGCCGGAAAACAGCCCGACGGTGGAGAAAGAGAAATGGGGCGTCGGCGTGCTGTTTCTCGCCGTGGCCGCGCTCTGCTACATTCTCGGCCAGCTCGGCTTTATCTCCTGGGTGCCGGAGTACGCCACCAAAACCATGGGCATGGATATCGCCAGCGCAGGCCAGCTGGTCGGCAACTTCTGGACCGCCTATATGGTCGGCATGTGGGTCTTTAGCTTCCTGCTGCGCTTCTTCGATCTGCAACGCATCCTGATGGTGCTGGCCGGTCTGGCGACGCTGCTGATGTACTGGTTCGTCAGCACCACAGACGCCAGCATGCTGCGCTGGGTGATTATGATCCTGGGCTTCAGCTCCAGCGCCATCTACACCACCATCATTACGCTCGGCTCGCTGCAGACCAAAGTCTCCTCGCCCAAGCTGGTGAACTTTATTCTCACCTGCGGCACGGTCGGCACCATGCTGACCTTCGTGGTGACCAGCCCTATCGTGAAGCAAGGCGGCGTCCATGCCGCGCTGCTGACGGCGAACGGTCTCTACGCCGTGGTGTTCGTGATGTGCGTGCTGCTGGGTTTTGTCACCCGACACCGCCAGCACGGCCACGTGATGCACTGATGAAGCAGGGCGGCGCAGGCCGCCCTCTTCTTTCCCCGCCCTGAAATGTGATCCAGCTCTTTTTTTCAGTAAATCGAATAACTTACAAAAAGTGCTTCAGAAACAGACGTATACCTCAAAATAGGTATACAGAAAGGCGCTTGATGTATATCAATATGAGCTAAAAACGGCGCGCTATTGTAGCCTCAATTCCCGCAATTTTGAGGCAAGCATGAGCAAGCACAATGTCGTCGTTATCGGTAACGGCATGGTTGGGCATCGCTTTATTGAGGAGCTGATCGACAAAGCCGAACCCGGCCAATTTGCATTAACCGTCTTCTGTGAAGAGCCCCGCGTCGCCTATGACCGCGTTCACCTTTCCGCCTACTTCTCTCACCATACCGCCGAAGAACTCTCTCTGGTTCGCGAAGGCTACTATGAAAAACATCAGGTCAACCTGCTGCTGGGCGAGCGCGCCATCACCATCAACCGCGAAGAGAAGCTGATCCACTCCAATACCGGCCGCGCGGTGAGCTACGACACGCTGATTTTCGCCACTGGCTCCTACCCCTGGATCCCGCCGATCAAAGGCGCGGAAGGCGCCGACTGCTTCGTCTATCGCACCATCGAAGATCTCAACGCTATTGAAGCCTGTGCGCGCCGCAGCAAACGCGGCGCGGTAATCGGCGGCGGCCTGCTCGGCCTGGAAGCCGCTGGCGCGCTGAAAAACCTGGGCGTGGAAACCCACGTGATCGAGTTCGCGCCGGTGCTGATGGCGGAGCAGCTCGACGTCCAGGGCGGCGAGCAGCTGCGTCGTAAAATCGAAGAGATGGGCGTGCTGGTGCACACCAGCAAAAATACTCGTCAGATCGTGCACCACGCCGCGGGCGGCAAAACGCTTGAGTTCGCCGACGACAGCGCGCTCGATGTGGACTTTATCGTCTTCTCCACCGGCATTCGTCCGCAGGACAAGCTGGCGAAGCAGTGCGGTCTGGCGCTCGGCCAGCGTGGCGGCATCGCCGTGGACGACCGCTGCCGCACCAGCGATCCGGCGATTTACGCCATCGGCGAATGCGCCGCCTGGCAGGACCGCGTCTTCGGCCTGGTGGCGCCCGGCTATAAGATGGCGCAGGTGGCGAGCGACGCCTTAACCGGCCGCGACAGCGCCTTCCAGGGCGCCGACATGAGCGCCAAACTCAAGCTGCTCGGCGTGGACGTCGGCGGCATCGGCGACGCGCGTGGCCGTACGCCGGGCGCGCGCAGCTACGTCTGGCTGGATGAGAGCCGTTCGGTCTACAAACGCCTGATCGTCAGCGAAGACGGCAAAACCCTGCTCGGCGCGGTGCTGGTAGGCGATACCAGCGACTACGGCAATCTGCTGCAGCTGGTGCTCAACGCCATCCCGCTGCCCGAAAATCCAGAAGGTCTGATCCTGCCTGCGGGCAGCGGCGAAAAACCGGTGATGGGGGTCGATTCGCTGCCGGATAGCGCGCAGATCTGCTCCTGCTTCGACGTCAGCAAAGGCGACATCATCAAAGCGGTCCAGGGCGGCTGCCATACCGTCGCCGCGCTGAAGAGCGAAACGCGAGCCGGCACCGGCTGCGGCGGCTGCATTCCGCTAGTGACGCAGGTGCTGAACGCAGAGCTGAGCCGTCAGGGCATCGAGGTCAACAATCATCTCTGCGCTCACTTCCCCTACTCGCGTCAGGAGCTCTATCACCTGATCCGCGTCGAGGAGATTAAAACCTTCGACGCGCTGCTGGCGAAATACGGCACCGGCTACGGCTGCGAAGTCTGCAAACCCACGGTGGCGTCGCTGCTGGCGTCGTGCTGGAACGACTTCGTGCTGGCGCCGCAGCACACGCCGCTGCAGGACAGCAACGATCTCTTCCTCGGCAATATTCAGAAAGACGGCACCTACTCCGTGATCCCGCGTTCGCCCGGCGGCGAAATCACGCCGCAGGGTCTGAAGGTGATTGGCGAGATCGCCGAACGCTACAACCTCTATACCAAAATCACCGGCTCGCAGCGCATCGGCCTGTTCGGCGCGCAGAAAGACGATCTGCCCGCTATCTGGTCGCAGCTTATCTCCGCGGGCTTTGAAACCGGTCAGGCCTATGCCAAAGCGCTGCGCATGGCGAAAACCTGCGTCGGCAGCGCCTGGTGCCGCTACGGCGTTGGCGACAGCCTCGGCTTCGGCATCGCGCTGGAGAATCGCTACAAAGGCATCCGCACGCCGCACAAAATGAAGTTCGGCGTCTCGGGCTGCACGCGCGAATGCGCTGAGGCACAGGGCAAAGACGTCGGCATCATCGCCACGGAAAAAGGCTGGAACCTCTACGTCTGCGGCAACGGCGGCATGAAGCCGCGCCACGCCGATCTGCTGGCGGCCGACCTCGATAGCGATACGCTGATCGCCTACCTTGACCGCTTTATGATGTTCTACATCCGCACCGGCGATCGGCTGCAGCGCACCTCGCTGTGGCTGGAGAGTCTGGAAGGCGGCATCGACTACCTGCGCAGCGTGATCGTCGACGACAAGCTGGGCATCAACAGTAAGCTAGAGGCGGAGCTAAGCGAGCTGCGTGCCCGCGTGCGCTGCGAGTGGAAAGAGGCGGTGGACGATCCCACGCAGCAGGCGCGCTTCGCCCACTTCATCAACGCGCCGCTGCGCGACCCCAACGTGCAGATGGTGGTCGAACGCAGCCAGCATCGTCCGGCGCGGCCGGAAGAGCGCATCGCCGTCACCCTGATCGAGGAGAGCGAAGTATGAGCCAGTGGACGCCCGTCTGCGATCTGCAGCAAATCCTGCCCGCTACCGGCGTATGCGCGCTGGTGAATAACCAGCAGATCGCCATTTTCCGGCCGCGCGACGATAGCGAGCTGTTCGCCATCAGCAATATCGATCCTTTCGCCCAGGCAAGCGTGCTGTCGCGCGGCATTATCGCCGAGCATGAAGGCTGCCTCTGGGTGGCCAGCCCGCTAAAGAAACAGCGTTTTCGCCTCAGCGACGGCTGCTGTATGGAGGATGCGTCGCGCTCTGTCGCTGCTTATCCCGTTCGCGTAAACGCGGGCAAGGTCGAGGTTTGCGCCTGATCTCCTCCTCGCCCTGATGCTATGCTACGCCGCCGACGCCCCGCGCGTCGGCGGCCTGCCCTCTCTTCTCGCTTTCAGGATGCGCCATGGACTACTTTCCCCTTTTTTGTCGCCTGCAGGGCAAGCGCTGTTTGCTGGTGGGCGGCGGCGATGTCGCCGAGCGCAAAGCGCGCCTGCTGCTGGCCGCCGGCGCCGATCTGCATGTCGGCGCGCTGCACTTTTCCCCTGCGTTCCAGCAGTGGGCCGACCGCGGCGAGCTGGCGCTGATTTCGGGCGCGTTCGACGATGCCTGGCTGGATGAGTGCTGGCTGGTGGTCGCCGCTACCGATGACGATGCGGTGAATCAACAGGTGGCGCAGGCCGCCGAAGCGCGCCGTATCTTCTGTAATCTGGTAGACGCGCCGGAGCAGGCCAGCGCCATTATGCCGTCGATTATCGATCGTTCGCCGCTGATGGTCGCGGTCTCTTCCGGCGGCCGCGCGCCGGTGCTGGCCCGCCTGCTGCGCGAAAAAATCGAGGCGATGCTGCCACAGCATCTCGGCCAGCTGGCGTCGCTGGCAGGCACGCTGCGCGCGCGCGTTAAACAGCGTTTCGCCTCGATGGCGCAGCGACGCTTTTTCTGGGAGCGCTTTTTCACCAGCGATCGGCTGGCGCAGACGTTGGCCAACGGCGACGGCACGCGCGCGGAGCAGCTGCTCGACGAGCTGTTCAGCGACGCGCGGCCCGCTCAGGGCGAGGTGACGCTGGTAGGCGCCGGGCCGGGCGACGCCGGGCTGCTGACGCTGAAAGGGCTGCAGCAGATCCAGCAGGCGGACGTCATTGTCTATGACCGGCTGGTCTCCGAGGAGATCCTTAATCTGGTGCGCCGCGACGCGGAGCGCATTTTCGTCGGCAAGCGCGCCGGGCACCACTGCGTGCCGCAGGAGCAGATTAATCAGCTGCTGCTGGAGCAGGCGCAGCGCGGCAGGCGCGTCGTGCGACTAAAAGGCGGCGATCCCTTTATTTTCGGCCGCGGCGGCGAGGAGCTGGAGGCGCTGGCAGAGCATCATATTCCGTTCAGCGTGGTGCCGGGTGTCACGGCGGCGTCGGGCTGCTCGGCCTACAGCGGCATTCCGCTGACGCATCGCGATCATGCCCAGAGCGTGCGGCTGGTCACCGGCCATCTGCAGCAGAAGAACAGGCTGGAGTGGGAGAAGCTGGCCGCCGAACAGCAGACGCTGGTGTTCTATATGGGGTTGTCGCAGGCGCCGCATATTCAGCAGCAGCTGATGCGTCACGGCATGCGCGGGGATATGCCGGCGGCGCTGATTGAGAACGGCACCAGCACGCGGCAGCGCGTAGTGACCGGCACGCTGGATCGGCTCAGCGAGCTGGCGCAGCAGGTAGAGAGTCCGTCGCTGATTATTATCGGCAGCGTGGTGTCGCTGCGCGATCGCCTGCGCTGGTTTTAGGCTGACCTCGGAAACGAATTTAAAAAACGTTTGAGTTGACTGAAATAAGGTGCCAGCGCGGATGAGGTGGTCCGATCGCAAAGACGCAAAAACGGCATCCTTGCCAGCTCGTCCTGCGCAATTACGCACCTCATCCCTGAGGTGCGCCCGTAAACGGGCTAACGCGCTGCGTTGCTCAAAAAGGCTCCCGGCGTTTTTGTCCCTGGCGCAGGACGCTTTGCTCTTCGGCCCACCTCACCCGCTTGCTAGCTTTACTGCTGCCTGAAAAAAGCGGGATGGCTTTCGCCTTTTACTTTTTAATCAAATTATGGCGCGGCGACAAAGCCGATCGCTTCATATACCTTCTTCAGCGTCTCCTGCGCGCGCTCACGCGCTTTCTGCGCGCCGTCGCGCATCACCTGCTCGAGGAAGGCTTCGTCGTTGCGATAGCGGTTATAGCGCTCCTGCAGCTCGGTGAGCATGCCCGATACCGCATCCGCCACCGCCCCTTTCAGGTGGCCATACATCTTGCCTTCGAACTCCGCTTCCAGCTCGGCGATGGTTTTGCCAGTAACGCCAGAGAGGATATCCAGCAGGTTCGAGACGCCCGCTTTCTCTTTGATGTCGTAACGCACTACCGGCGGCTCTTCGGAGTCGGTCACGGCACGTTTGATCTTCTTCACCACCGATTTCGGATCTTCCAGCAGGCCGATAACGTTATTGCGGTTATCGTCCGATTTGGACATCTTGCGCGTCGGCTCCAGCAGCGACATCACGCGCGCGCCCGATTTCGGAATAAACGGCTCAGGCACGCGGAAAATATCGCCGTAGAGCGCGTTAAAGCGCTGCGCGATATCGCGGCTCAGCTCAAGGTGCTGCTTCTGATCTTCGCCTACCGGCACCTGATTGGTCTGGTAGAGCAGAATATCCGCCGCCATTAGCACCGGATAATCGAACAGGCCCGCGTTAATGTTCTCTTCATAGCGCGCCGACTTATCTTTGAACTGCGTCATGCGGCTCAGCTCGCCGAAATAGGCGTAACAGTTCAGCACCCAGCTCAGCTGAGCGTGTTCCGGCACGTGAGACTGCACAAAGATGGTGCTCTTGCTGGGATCGATGCCGCAGGCGAGATAGAGCGCCAGCGTATCCAGCGTCGCCTTGCGCAGCGCCGCCGGATCCTGACGAACGGTGATAGCGTGCAGATCGACGATGCAGTAAATGCAGTGGAAATCGTCCTGCATCTGCACCCACTGACGCAGCGCACCCATATAGTTGCCAATGGTAAGTTCGCCGGACGGCTGTGCGCCGCTGAAAACAATGGGTTTGCTCATACTTGTGTCCTGATTAGTGCAGCCCGAGAAGGGGCAAAAGTTCATCAAAAGAGTCGAGGGTCAGGTCAGGCTTGCTATCGGCGATCGGCTCGCCGTAGTTGTAGCCATAGGTCATGGCGACGTTCGGCACGCCAGCGGCCTGCGCTGCCTGAATATCGTTGCGTGAATCGCCGACGAACAGCAGTTGATTCGGCAACACGCCGAAGCGGCCCAGCACCAGAAAAATCGCGGCCGGATGCGGTTTTTTTACGATGACGTCATCGCCGCCGATGATCAGCGTAAACGCCCCGGCGATGCCGAGCGACTCTAGCAGCGGCGCGACGAACGGCGTCGGCTTATTGGTGACGATCGCCAGCGGCAGCCCTTTGGCATGCAGCGCCAGCAGCGTCTCTTTCACCTGTGGAAACAGCGTGCTGCCCGCGTCTACCGTCGCGGCGTAGTGTTTGTCGAACAGGGCGCGCGCGTCGCGCTGCTCGTCGGGCTGCGGCTCGCGGCCCAGCGCCCAGGTCAGCGCGCGCGACATCATTACGTCCGCGCCGTTGCCGATCCAGGTTGAGGCGCGCTCAACGCCCGCCGGCGGCAGCTGTAAGTCCGCCAGCGCCAGGTCGATCGCCTGCGACAGGCCGGGTGCGCTGTGCACCAGCGTTCCGTCGAGATCGAACGCCAGCGCGCGAATATCAGTGAAATGAGCCATTAACCTTCTCCAGTTCGTGACGCATTTCATCAATCACTTTCTTGTAGTCGGGATGGCCGAAAATCGCCGAACCGGCGACAAACATATCGGCACCGGCGGCGGCGATCTGCGCGATGTTATCGATTTTGACGCCGCCGTCCACTTCCAGACGAATGTTGTAGCCGCCGTGATCGATGCGTCTGCGCGCTTCACGCAGTTTATCCAGCGTGCCGGGAATGAAGGACTGGCCGCCGAAGCCTGGATTGACCGACATAATCAGGATCACGTCGAGCTTATCCATCACATAATCGAGATAGCTCAGCGGCGTCGCCGGATTAAACACCAGGCCCGCTTTGCAGCCGTGCTCTTTGATCAGCTGCAGCGTACGGTCGACGTGTTCGCTCGCTTCGGGATGAAAAGTGATATAGCTGGCGCCTGCTTTGGCGAAGTCCGGGATCAGCGCATCGACCGGCTTAACCATCAGATGCACGTCAATCGGCGCGGTAATGCCGTAGTCGCGCAGCGCTTTCAGCACCATCGGCCCCATCGTCAGATTGGGAACGTAGTGATTGTCCATCACGTCGAAATGCACCACGTCGCCGCCGGCGGCTAACGCTTTTGCGGTATCTTCACCCAGGCGGGCAAAGTCCGCCGAGAGGATTGAAGGGGCCAGCAAATATTGTTTCATCCGATTCTCCCAATGTTGTGCGCCAGCCTTGCGGCTGACGTAATGCCTGGTCGCGGACGAAACAGACTAGCAGTAAAGTGCCAGCAGTTCGTCGACCTGTGTGCGACCCGTTATGCTTCGGCTGATAGAACGCCGCGCTTTCACCACATGTAATACTGCATCCTGATACCAGAGACGCGTCAGAGCGGTGTCGTGATTAGAGATCAGAACCGGTATGCGGCTCTCGAGCGCCAGCCGCGACGCCAGCTCCGCCAGATGCTGCTGCTCGCGCATACTAAAGCTGTTGGTGTGGTAGGCCGTAAAATTGGCCGTCGCCGACAGCGGCGCGTAGGGCGGATCGCAATAGACTACTGAACCCACCTGCGCATTGGTCAGGGTAACATCGTACGATTCACAGACAAAGGTCGCCTTTTGCGCGCGCTCGGCGAACCACAGCAGTTCCGCTTCTGGAAAGTAGGGTTTGCGGTAGCGGCCGAAGGGCACGTTGAACTCGCCGCGCAGATTGTAGCGGCACAAGCCGTTGTAGCCGTGACGGTTAAGATAGAGAAACAGCAGCGCGCGCTCGTAGGCGTCGCGGCTGGCGTTAAAGGCGATGCGGCGCTGGTAATAGCACTCCGACGTATTGCCTTCCGGCGAGAAAAGTCGACGCGCATCCTCGATAAATGCCGCGCTGCGGTGCTTAACGATGTTGTAGAGATTGATCAGGTCGCTGTTGATATCCGCCAGATGGTAGCGCTCATAGTCGGTGTTGAGAAACACCGACCCCGCGCCGACAAAAGGCTCAATCAGGCAGTCGCCTTGCGGCAGATGGCGACGGATATCCTCCATCAGGGGATATTTGCCTCCTGCCCATTTCAGGAAAGCGCGATTTTTCTTCATGCTGTCGTGGTTATACATCTTATTGTGGAGCTGTGGCGGACCGACAGCAGAACGGCGCTTATCAACGGGGCCGGCTTAACCGGCCCCACATAGTTTACTGGCTGGCTTCTTTCTTAACCTGACTTACGGGCTTCACCCAAGGATTCTGCGCGCGAACTTCCGCGGGCAGTGAGGCTACGGCGCGTCGGGCATCCGCCGAGGTGGCGTAAGAGCCGCTCACCAGTACGTACCATGGCTGGCCGTTGCGGGTGGTTTTATAGACATGATAGCCGCTGAGATTCTGTTTCTTCGCCCAGGCGTTCAGGCTCTCTGCGCGCGAGGCGCCGCTCAGCTGCAGCGTGTAGTTGCCGCCTGGCACCGATTTCGCTGCCGCGCCGTTGCCGGTCGCGCTGCTGGCTGCCGTGCCGCCGCCTGTCGCGCCGTTAAGAGCAGGACGCGCCGGCGTGGTATGGGTGCGGCTTTCGCTGGCCGTCGGACGGCTGGCGGTCGAAGATTTATGTGCCGGTTCGCGTGACGCATGCGTCTGCGCAGCGGGACGCTGCGTGGTCGGACGCGTCGCCGCAGGCGCGCTAATGCTGCCGTTGCCGGCGTTGCCGCTGACGGTTGCAGGCGCGGTCGGCAGCGAACTGCCGCCCTGTGCGGCGCTATCGACCTGCTGCTGCTGATTGCTCAGCGCGCTGTTGAGATCACCAGGCAGGGTAACCCGCTGCTGGCTGGCTGGCGCTTCAACCGGCGCCGCCTGAGTCGGCGTAGAGGAGACCGGCGGCATAGAGACGTCGCGCGGCGTGGTGCCGTCGACCGGCGCGCTGTTTGCGGCCGCGCCCTCCGTCGGCGCCGTCTGGCCGCCGCTCATCGGCGTCGAGCCGGAAAGATCGATGCTCTTTTCGCCGCCGCTGCCGCTGGATGCCAGCGCGTTAGCCGCGTCTTTGCCTGCCGCCGGTTTGCTCTCGTCCGGGCCTTTCAGCGCCGATCCAATGCCGAGCACCAACAGCAGCAGCACCAGAATGCCGATGCCCATCATCATATGCTGGCGCGAAACCGGCACTTTAGGGGCGGAAGCCGTCTTACGCGGGCGCGAGGGACGGCGGTCGCTGGCGTCAGGTTTTAACTCGTCTTCCGGTTTAAACTCATCCATTTTGCCTCCTCCGTAAAGCGGCATTCGGCCATGCGCACCCCGCGCGCCGCGTCACCACTTAACTGCTTATATTCAGGGTTTCTGACAGTCGTTAATCGCAGCCAGCACCATATCATGCGCCACGCCGCCGCGCACTTCGGAGCGGCCTAACGCCAGCGGCAGCACCAGCCGCAGCTCGCCTGCCAGCACCTTTTTGTCGCGCAGCATATGGGGCAGATAGGCTTCCGCCTTCATGCTTTCCGGGCCGTGCACGGGCAGACCCGCGCGCTGCAACAGCGCGATAATCCGCTGCGTATCGGCCTCGCTGAACTGGCCGAGACGCTGCGCCGTGCGCGCCGCCATGACCATGCCTGCCGCAACGGCTTCGCCGTGCAGCCAGTTGCCGTAGCCCATATACGCTTCAATAGCGTGGCCGAAGGTGTGGCCCAGATTCAGTAGCGCGCGCTGGCCGTGTTCATGTTCGTCGGCCGCCACCACGTCCGCCTTAAGCTCGCAGCAGCGGCGAATGCACCAGGCGGTCGCCTGTTCATCCAGCGCCAGCAGCGCATCGAGATTTTGCTCCAGCCAGCTAAAGAACTCGCCGTCCAGAATAATGCCGTATTTGATCACTTCCGCCAGGCCTGAAGCGAGCTCGCGCGGCGGCAGCGTGCGTAGACAGTCGGTATCGATTACCACCGAGGCAGGCTGGTAAAAGGCGCCGATCATATTTTTGCCTAACGGATGGTTAACGGCCGTTTTGCCGCCGACCGAAGAATCGACCTGCGACAGCAGCGTGGTGGGCACCTGGATAAAGCGCACCCCGCGCTGATAGCTGGCGGCCGCAAAGCCGGTAAGATCGCCGATCACGCCGCCGCCCAGCGCGATAAGCGTGGTGTCGCGGCCGTGCGGCTTTTGTAGCAACGCGGTAAAGACGTCATCCATCACGGCCAGCGTTTTGTACTGCTCGCCGTCGGGTAGAATCACCTGGTCCACTTTGACGCCTGCGGCCGTCAGCAGCGCCGAGAGCTTATCAAGATAGAGCGGCTCCAGCGTCTGGTTGGTGACCAGCATTGCATTATCGCCCGCTTTCAGCGGCCAAAAAGAAGCCGGATCCTTGAACAGTCCGGCGGCAATGGTGATGGGATAGCTACGCTCTCCCAGTGAGACGGTGATCTTCTCCATGATGCTCGATACCTGTTACTGAGCCTTGCGGCGTTAGATCAGTTTTTTTCCAACATGTGGATAATCTGGTTGGCCACCACTTTCGCACTTTGATCGTCAGTACGAATGGTGACATCCGCGATCTCTTCATAGAGCGGGTTGCGCTCGCCCGCCAGCGCTTCAAGCACTTCACGCGGCGGCGAATCAACCTGCAGCAGCGGACGCTTTTTATCGCGTTGCGTGCGTGCCAGCTGTTTCTCGATGGTGGTTTCAAGATACACCACGACACCACGGGCGGAGAGACGATTGCGTGTTTCCCGAGATTTGACGGAACCGCCGCCGGTCGCCAGGACAATGCCCTGCTTTTCGGTCAGCTCGTTAATGATTTTTTCTTCGCGGTCACGAAATCCAGCTTCGCCCTCGACGTCAAATACCCAGCCCACATCCGCTCCGGTACGTCGCTCAATTTCCTGATCGGAATCGAAAAATTCCATATTGAGTTGC
>Ga0157361_1000462_pt1 | contig 16124 bp, 13 predicted proteins | sample AttlaeALBM2_FD_111481 | JGI IMG/M metagenome (GOLD analysis project Ga0157361, IMG submission 111481) | Fungus gardens microbial communities from leaf cutter ant in Ribeirão Preto, State of São Paulo, Brazil - Atta laevigata ALBM2 | ecosystem: Host-associated > Fungi > Mycelium > Unclassified ...
ATGTGATGATCTGTCCTAGTGCACAGACCATCACTTTTCTGTATATAAGGACTCCCTGTCTGAGGATTAGACCTCAGACTTAACAACATCTCTTGTCACTTATCTAACTTCGCATTTTTGAGCTCTTGAAGTATCAAAGCACCCATCACAAATAGTAAGTGACCATTTGTGATAGGAATAACCACAAGTGAGTTGGATTGGCAGTATTATAATTTGGGTTACATACTGGTTAACCATACTATCTATCAATGTTAGGGGGAGAGGCTTCACAACTTGGAATGGCAATTTATGAATAGCAACAAACTCAAGTCTATTAAACAGTCCAACAAGCCAGAGTCAACTAACCCTAGAAATTCCTTTGGGACTTGGTCAGAATGTAATGAAATGAGGAGGGACTTTGGGTCAGTCAGGGCAGCTGCCCCCACTCTCAGAAGGGTTCTCCCTAAGGTTCTTAGGCAGTCAGTTCGTCGGGAGGAAAGAAAACTGCCTCTTCATTTTTTGGCTATTCAAACAGGTTTGGGTATGGTTCTAATTGGGTAGCACAGGCCCCTAGACTGTTAGGAGTTCTCAGTGGTTATCTGGGACAGGCCCTGGCTAGGTGTCTAGACTGGCCACAATGTAGGCAAAGGCCTAGGCTTATGTGTCGCTGGTGCTCAACTGGTATTAATCAACCATCTACCTCTAAGAGATTGCTGATGGAGGGTCTTGGTGGGGGAGTGGGAGGTACATTTCCTAAAGAGGATGGGTATCTGGGTGCTTGTTTGGTATAGTTTGCTCTCTTCCTAGTTTCTAGGGGTCTGGTTGGCTCTGACCTTAGCACTTTTTGGGGTTGGTACTGGGGAGATCGGCTGGTCTGTAATTTGTTTTTATCATCATGAATCCTTTTCCAATAATCATTGTCTATGCATAGGACTGCCCTCTTGAACCCTTCAAATGACAACACATCTTCCTGACTATAGCATAGCTCATTGCAAATACAGTTTGGAATAGCATCTTTGACCACTTTGCATAGAGCCCTCTTGTCCCAACAGATGTGGTTCTGGTATTTTGTGAAGTAGATGAAGTAGTCTATGGCCTTGCCATCACTAGGGAATGGAATATATACTATGGTATCCTCATCGTTATCCTTGGATGAGTAGGAGCCAAAAATGTTGGACAGCTTTTGTACAAAGGCTGGCCAATCTTCCAGGAAATCCAAGTTATGATATGGGTCAGGCTCATTTATGAAGGGTTCAAAATAGTCTAAAGTGATGCCCTGCAGGTAAGAAATAGCAAAAAAGATTTTGTCTGCATTGTCACTAAACTCTTCTTCGCAAGTGCAAAAGTAGATCTAGCATTGGAACACAAATGCTTGTAACTCCTCTGGGCCCCCCTACTAAAAGGGTCGGATTCCTTGATCATGCAGAGTTTCTTCTGTGAGCAGTTGTTTGATTGTCTGGCTAGTGCTACTAGAACGGCTTGTAATTCTCTACTAGATACTTGTGTAGTTGGGCTTGGTGCCCAGGTTTCTGCTGGTTTGGATGGTCCCATTGAGGGTTCCAGAGGTTTGCTAGCCATTTCTTCAGCATTTCTTTCTTCTAGTTCTTCTATTGGCTTGAGGGAAACCAGTCACTGGTTTTTGGCCTATGAGGCTATGAGGGGTCATTCAACTGGGGTAGTGGTGGTTTCTCTTGGGGGTCCAGGGTGGGTTCCTTCACATCGGACATGACGTTCTAGCTAGGGATCAGAGGTAGGGGCTTGCAACATGATCTAGGGTTTTGGCATGTGTGGAGGGTTTGAAGTTTTGTTTTACTGTCAAGTAGGGACTCCTGGGGGCAGACTACTAGTGAGTTGGCCCTTCCTCCACATGTAGTCCTGTTCAGGAGGGATTACACAGTCTGTCTCAGAGTGCAAGGTAAGGGAAATGAAATGGATTCTAGGAGAGTCTACTAGGTTGAGAACAAAACTAGAGTTCTAACAAGGTATATTGACTTATAACCAGATTCCCTTGGTAAACTAGTACAAATAGTGTAAAACTTAGTATCGAAGATTAATTGAATAATAATGAAAGAGGAGGATAGGACAGTTGCATTGTCACACTTATGCCATGGACTAGTAGTCACATACTGTATGGTTTACCACTATACTAAAAGGGCGACATTAGCAAGGCTACTTGCTAACAAGGGTCCAGCTATTTATGTAGTTCATTTGAACAGGTATTTTGTTATACCTCCATGATACTATTTAGTAGTCACTTTTCTGTGACATGCATGTCACAGAGAGCTATAACAATAGCTCTCAATGATAGCTCAGTCAAGAAAGTACCTTCTCCAATCCCACCCTGTTTTTCAAAAAAGGAGTTAAGAAAGGCAAAAAGTCATATTAAAAATGCTTCTAGTAGAAAGAAGGATTTTTCCCCCTTATCATATGCTTAGGCTACCTTGGCCACTTCAAATATCCTCAAGATTAAAGAAGTCTTCCCTGCCTTACCAGACAGAAAAATACTTGAAATTCATGATGCTACTTTTCCTAAGCAAAACAATAAGGGTAGAAAAGTTTAACCTACCACCAAGAGACCATCTAGAAAACAAGCCATTGTTTCTGTTTCCTCTAACCTCACTGAAAGTATTATAGGAGATGCTAACACTCACATCTTCCAGATCAATACACTTCTGAAAAATATCAAATTGACACTACATGTGGAATTTATCCATCCATGCCCTGGTGGTGTCTCCATTATCACAAACAACATCCCCAATGTCATATGATGGAAAATAATAATTTAATAATAATAATTTCTTTTATATTTTATATTATTACTAAATTTTGCTCCTGAACTCCTGTTATCTACTCCTATAGGATCATGATGTAGACTAGTTGTTATCACTAAGTTGTGAAGACTCAAGGACCACCCGAGATGGATGTTTAGGAAGAACTTGATGGAGTTCTTCGTTAGATTACTCAACTACTTATACAATCCTATAGTGGCTATGCTACTACTTAGTCCATGATCACATGTCCTTCTAGAATGTTCTATGATCACATGACCTTGTCATATGATATGATTACCTAAGTTCCTATGCTATTTATAGCTTGACTCTGTTGTATAACTTGATGTTACTGATTAAGTTTTCAAATGCATGGGAAGCTATTTCCTTTTTGGGGCTCTCATAACACCAGTTACTTGTACTCCTTCTATTCCAGATATAGTATAAGTACTCCATTAGTTACATCCTAGCTCCTTAGTTTATAGATTAACATCTTTAATGTCTTTTACATATTCTATCCTTACTTCTATCAATCTATATACTACTCCTCTCCTGAACTCCTGGCAACAATTCAGTCCTCCTGAAATACACAATCACATACACGACAGCAGATCAAGGCACAGCACATGAGCTAAGGCCAAGGTTGTTCCCCATTTTTGTTGTCAACTCCCTTCTATTTCAGAGTAACTCCGCTCTACTCCAGGTCACTCTGTTCCTGCTCCGCACGTTTATAACACCTAACCTGAGCAACCTTACAATCATAGAAAAAGCACTTCAAATCAATAGAAGGTATCAACACTAACAAAGTTCTTGCTCCTTGTCTCCCACAATCAAAATCTTATCTGAAAATCACAGGCATCCCATATCTATGATCTGATGGAAACAAAATCTCTAGTGATAACATAACCAACTTCATGAGTCACATTGAACTATTCAAAAATATTTCCCTGGCCGCCAAACCCAGAATCATCAAAGCCTCCCCCAAGTCCGATATGGCTATTATCTGGTTTGACATTTGAGACACTCAAAGTGATTCCAAGGCAAAACTTCTTATTAATTACTTCTTCAATCTCAGTAGACATATTGCCACCATCAGAGTGACTAACATGAACCCTGGCATCCCCTAGTGCCACAACTGTTGGAAATAGGATCATTCAACCTTCTCTTGCAGAGTGCATGGTTCCAAGTACCAAAAATGCAGTAGACCTCATAAACTTGAGCACCACAGAGACTTAGTATGGTGCAAAGCTAACCCTAAACTTGACCCCCCTTATCTTGAAACCGTGCAGGGCTTACTGTGCCTTCACTCTTTCAAATGCATTAATTGCAAAGGCAATCATATGGCTAATAACTATAAATATCCATTCTGGAAAAACTGCTTCAATAGAGAATAGCACTCCAAAAAAGCTCAAGAGGCCTGGAAAACTAGGACTAATTTGATTTGCCTAGTTGTAGGTGGTAAGAAATTATAATTAAAGAAACCCTAAAGATCTTTTCACAGAACGTCAGAAAGAACAAAATCTTAACAGACATTGAAAGGGTGCAAAAGGGAATTGCACACTGGGACAAACAAAACAATGATGTGCCAGCTCCCAATTGCGTGCTAAAGGTCCAAGGGGAGATAATCAAAGTTGAAGGTTTATAAATAATTAGAAAGTAGAAATTATATGCAGCTCCAATAGAATATATGTTGGTGGTTGTGAAGTGAATGTAAGATCTCTCTAGATCATCGTCGCATAGCCTCCCTAAGGTGTCAACCTTTACACACCGTGACAAAAGCTCTTCTGGAAAATACAGTTAGTTGATCTCTCATGGACCCTTCACACTCAGCTGCCCCCTTGTCTGCACCTCCAACACCGAACCTTATGGGTGTGATGCAATCCAAGTGTGCACCTAGCTAAGCTTTCCCAGCCTGCTGTCCTCTCCGAAGCCTGCCCGAGTTGCATCTGCATCTTCTCCCTAGATTGAGTTCTGGGTATATTCTGTGTTCTTCTCAAGACACCCCACTAGGCCCAGTCTTCTTACTATCAATAGATTCGCATTTACGATTCCAGAAGCAGTGTAGATAGAGGTAGGAGTCAAGAGGTTCTTCTCCTATCCAACTGCATACTGGATACTATATTAAAATGATTACAAAGCCCTGAAACTCAAGGAATAAAATATAAAAAGGAAACTGTTACTACTTTTGGTGCTCCTTCAACCTCTTCTCGTGCTAAGTCCATCCCAGTTCCCAGCGATGACGCGTCTTCTTCATCAAATCCTTCCCATCAAAGATGACATGTCTTCATCGTCGCTTCTCTCTAGAATATTCTTCCTGATCTCCCATCACTCCCTTTGATGCTGCTTCATAAGAAGGTCTTCCTTGATTACCTATTAAATAGTCAGTAAACCTCGCTTAATGTCTAGTATTTCCAAGTCATATTCTAGGACCTATTTATCTAAATATAATTGATCTGATGCCATCAATGCCTAGTTGCAACCAGAGTCTATTTATCTAAGTCTGTCATTCAAGCACTACTGGTTCTAGAGTCCCGATCCACCATATTTCTAAGTCGGTTCCATCCTATAATTGATTTAGAGCATAGTCCTTCCATGACTTTCTTCCTAGACTGGATACCAGCTCATCCTGTTTGTTTCCTGAGGTATCAACATGAGCTTTGGGTTAGGTCTCCCTTACTCAATATCTTTATTATATGGTAGTACGTTCTGAGGGTATAGCAAGGGCTCTAGAGCGAACTCCAAGTAAGAATTCGTTGGTATAAAGCATATCAAATGTTATCTTCCATGGAAAATTCACTTGTGGTGTAACAACGTTATTTTAGAAAATAATAAAAAGACAGCTAATATCATATTTATCCAGGAATCCCCTAGATTTCTTATCTAATGCATTCCTAGCCACACCAATCCTTTAGGCAATCCTCTATACAGTTCATCCAATCATCCCAATTAGATCCTCTTCATATGTCAAGACCACACTCAACACAATTATGCTAGAGTTGCCACCTACATCAACAAATATCTCTCAAAAATGAGGTTTATGCTACAACTTGACATTGTTAATCATTGTGACATCAACATTTTAGCATTCCACTGCAATCATTATATCCACTTCATGATCAACATTTACTCTGATAGTAATCAAACCACCCTTCATTTTCTCCAACAAAATGCTATTAACCTGGACAGCACAGTCATTATGACAGGTGATTTCAACATTAGGGATAGCAGCTAGGACCCTCTCATCCATCACCACTCCATACATACTGATAACCTCTTAACCATCACTAATAGTATTATGAACATTGAGTGAGACTACACTTATTATCAACCATAGTCTGATAATGAATGGCTAGTGGATGAGATGTTGGCAATGCTAGATGAGGACATTATAATGCAGTAATGCATTGAATGTCTGAGGACTCTAAGAGAAAATGGATTCACAATATGAACAAGACTCTTCAGAGAAATCTCGGACTATTTCTTCTTCTCCTATCTTTTTCTATCTTGGACTTTGTCTAAATGGGACAACATCAGACTAACCCATTTATAGACTCTGACTTGACTCTGACTCACTTGTCACCTTGCCACTGATCTGTCATCTTACTAGTCACTCTTAGTTACAAGTAGTGTTATCACATTGTAATATTTATTACACTCCTAGTTAGGATAAATACAGACCAGAAAGAGAAGGGAATGGCAAGTTCTCTCTTTCTGTATTCTCTTTGTAAAATCCTACTCTGAGGAATTGGTACTCTTACTTGTCTTAGGACAATCTCAAGAGTGCTACTCAAAGTCTCATTGACATCTCTCCTCCGATATAACTTTACTGAAAACCTTAACCAGATCCTCTAGTAAGAAGCGTGAAGATATTAAGTGTTAGATATAAGCTTCAAGTTGAAACATATATTCAACTGTGAGGTTTAGAGTCTTGACAGATAGTCTAGGTCTTAAATTTCCCCCCCCTTTAAATCTAGGATCCACCAGATACGCAGACAACCCTCAAGACTCCAACTCTGTCTTAGATCTGGTCTTTTTACTCTCTGACAACCCAGGGTTCAGTAAACATATTCTTTATCCTGAAATCTGAAAACCTTCTGATCACATTCTGCTAACCATTGAGGTAGGCATCAAGGATATTAATATCAACATTAACATATGGTCCATTAGGAAGGATAGCGAGAAGGAAAAAAGCTTTATCACCTTGATAATCAATGGCATTGAAAACTTGGACACATTAAGTATTGAGACAAAAGAAAACCTGTGTCATGACTTGGCAAAATGGCTAAGTCATTATTTATATTTATTTTCTTTTCTTTTTCTTTTATCTTGGACTTACTACACAGAAGGGAGTGCAGGAAAGTGTTATATCACAAGTGTCACATAGTCACAGTCACATAACAGGAAGTCATAGCATCACATCACATGACGTCACATGATAGGTCACATGATAGGCATGGGAAAGTAGTGCACAGACCATGTAGTAGTTGTATAAGTAATGTAGAAAATCTAATGGGAACTCTATTGAGTTCTCTTTGTCAATCGCTGAACAAAGAGCAGTTGGCTTTATTCTGGCTTGGAGTTTAACTTTCTTACAACCTGGAAAATTCTGTTCAACAATTAGCTGCTATCTTTGAACATGCTTGGCGCTCACACTCAAAATTGAAACATGTCACAAAATACTCCAAAAAATAGTAGAACTTGGACTGCATTGATAGCTTAAACAGATATCAAACCTCAGGAGATCTTCAATACTGGAAAGAATTCAAAGCAAATGTTCACTTAGCCAAAAGAAATTTTTTCGATGAAAGAATACATGAAATTGCATCGTCTAATAAGAGGCCATGGGACCTAATGAACTAGGTTAAGAAAAAGTCCTTACCTGCCATCGAAGCCATTTCATATGAGAATTGTCCTTGTAACACTCTACCAGATCTATGGCAAGCTCTACACAACTCCTACAACTTGGCTGAAAATAGACCAATTAACGATTGTCTTTTTAATGAAATCCCTTAAGTGAATGCCATCAAGTGGCCCTCTTTCTCCAAGCAAGAACTTAGAGATGCTATAGCTACATGCTCATCATTCTCATCTCCTGGACCAGATCATATCTCCTGGAGACATCTCAAACCTTTAGTTTCAGACAATACTTGTTTAGAGAAAATCTTAAACATAGCTAATATATGCTTCAACCTAAGATACTGGCCCTCCTACTTCAAGGCTGCTAACTCCATCATCATCCCCAAACCTAATAAAGAATCCTATAACATCCCCAAATCCTTCTGTCCTATTGTCCTACTTAACATGACAGGCAAACTTATTAAGAAAGCTATCAGCAATCGTCTCCAATTCCATATGGTAGCTAATAGATTCCTTGATCCTAATCAACTTGGGGGCATCAGACAATGGTCTACAATAGACACCGGCATATACCTTGCTCATATCATTTGAGCTGGTTAGCTCAAACAATGTCATACTAGTGTCATTGCTTTTGATATCGTGTAATTTTTTCCTTCTCTTAATCATCACTTTCTATTTATCTACCTAAAAAAAGCAGGTCTTAACACTAACGTCAGAAACTTTTTTAGCAGCTATCATTTAGGTCGCTCTACTTCTTATCTTTGGAACAGCTTCGTGTCTCCTTCATTTGACACTAATGTAAGAGTAGGTCAAGGCTCAGCTCTTTCCCCTATCTTGTCTGCCATTTATCTTGTGCCCATTATTAAAACATTCAAAAAAAGAATAAAAAATTTAAAAGAAGACATTCCGACTGATATTCTGTCTTTTGTTGATGATGGTCTTTTAATTTCTCAAGAGAAGAGCTATTCTTTGTCTTCTTTCTTTCTACTCTATAGTTACAATATCATGTCTAAAATCCTCCTCAATGCTGGTCTTGTTATGGAACATAGCAAAACTGAGCTCTTCTATTTCACAAGAGCTTGACATCCTCCTAATCCTTCTACTGATCTCTCTTCTGTAGAAGGCCCTATCATTTCCCCTAAACCTATCTTGCACTACTTGGGATTTTACTTCAACCACAAGCTCAACTTCCACTATCACATGCACTTCACGTGGACTCCTCCCTATTCAAAAATGTCTCCTATATAGAATGTGTGTCCTGCCCATTGCCCTATATGGATTCCAGCTATGGTTCTTCAAAGGCACCCCACTGTCAAAAACATAACTGAGTTAAAGAAAATGCAATGAAGAGCAGCTCTATAGATCACAGGTACTTTTCAAACTTCTCCTTCCAAAAGCATTGAAGCTATTGCAAGACTCATCCCTATCACACTCTACCTTTGCAAACTTAATGACAGACACTACCTACAATATGCTTTTATATCTCTCTCCCATGCCATTAACTTGTTACTAGACACGCAACATGCTAAAAGGCAACCTCCTCACAGAACAGCTACCTCTAAACTCACTGCTAAATAGCAATCCAACCTTAAGAGTCCCATTAAAGACGTCAACAAACGCCTCAATAGCGTTAGGGATTGTTTTAATCCCCTATACTTCATTTTCTCTCCGGGTTCAAGAGTAGTCAATCATTTCCCTAATAGGATTAGTTTTCATTCTTCTTTTTCTTCATCTGATGAGGACCTTTACCAATACCTTCAAAACCTTAATCATGCCTTTAAAGCATCTCAAACATTGTCCAACAACATTGCCATCATTGCAGATGGAAGTGTTAAGAAATCTCATGTCACCACAGCAGTTGCCCATATCTGGTCTGACTACTCTATCATCTAATGCCTTCAAGTCCATTCTATAAACGTGACATCTATAGAAGCCAAACTTATGGCCATTCGAATGGGCCTTATACCTGCTATGGAAAGAGACAACATCCACGATATCATTGTTATTACAGACTCCATCTCTGTGGTAAGGAAAATTCTCAAATCCAAAGTTGATCCTCTTCAAAATATTTTCATCCCAATTGCATCTGCAATTGAAGTCTACCTAAAGAAGGATAGCAGGAACAAAATCCACTTCTGGCACTGCCCTAGCAAAGCCAAATGGCCTAGACATCAGCTTGTTAACGATCAAGTCAAAGCTAGCGAATATCCCCCTGTATTCCCTAGCAAAGATTCACACTTATTTAGCAGAAAGAAAGAATGTGACAGCATTCCTTATAAATGGCAAGAGTCTTTCACAAACAGCATCAAAAAAGGCCAATACTTCCTAAATTTCGAAGATGAAAAACAAGTCATTAAACCAATATACGCTAAAGTGTAAGGGGACATCTCCATTTCCACCCCTGAATGGCATGACAACACTCTGGAGCTACCTTAGCCTATTTAACTAGTAATACTTAAACACACTAGTTTAGCTCTGATCCTACTAACTCTGACACTAAGGGATGTAAACCTAGTATATAATGTAAAAGATCTCTCCAGGAGCCTCATCCTAATCTCTGAGGATTCTCCTGGAGGTGAGTTGTATCATAACTACAATCTGTAATATCACTGAGGATTCTTCTGGAGTCTTGTGCCCCAGTCACCCTTACATAAAGGGGGATCATGGCTTCCTTTCATAGATTTCACAAACTCTTTGTGTGCTCAATTCACTTGCATGACCACCAGTCATGCTCCCATTGGAGAATATAAACAAAGATTCTTTCCCCACCTTCCCACTAGTTGCCCATGTGGTGAAGCTGAAGTTCAAACCTGCAAACACATCATCATGGAATGCAACCTGCATGACCCCTTCACAAGGCCATGTAACATCATCATCAATAGCTTCGTACACTTCTATCACAAAAGGTCACTTACTTATTTGTGATTGCTGAGTTGAAACTTGAAAGGTTCAAAAATGTGAAGTTTAGACAGTGACAAAAGATGTTGTTAAGTCTGAGGTCTAATCCTCAGACAGGGAGTCCTTATATACAGAATTATGATGGTCTGTGCACTAGGACAGATCATCACATGCTACTACCTATTTTTCTACATATGGTAGTGCCTTTTGTGCTTAATATAATAATAACTTAACCTTATGGAGGCTGTCCTTTGTTCTAAGAAAAGGACAGATGACTATCGATGAATAATTAATGAAGTCCATATACAAACATTGAGGCCTTCATATCTCCACTAATATTAATCATCTTGGTATTGTTTTAGGCTCATTCTGAGCAGTATGAAGAGGGCTTCTGATGAGCCTAGAACCAAAGCTTAGATCATGGCAGTTTCTGAGATATTGGTGATTTAATAAATAGTACTATGGTGGTTACCAGTTAATCTGCCTAATATCTTGGCCAATACTGATCACTTTAAGACGTGACTTGTATTGATTGAAATATCTTCTCAAGGGCTTTAAGCTGGTTTTAAGACCATGGGAATCATCAAAGAATTGGTGGAGATATGACTGAATGAAGTTTGTGACAACTTCCTTGCAGACAATCCTAGGGCATTTAGCTTTGACAACAAATAAGGTCCCATTGAAAGGGTGCAAAAGAGAATTGCACACTGGAACAAACAAAATAATGATGTGCCAGCTCCCAATTACATACTAAAGGTCCAAGGGGAGATAATCAAAGATAAAGGTTTATAAATAATTAGAAAAGTAGAATTATATGCAGCTCCAGTAAAATATATGTTGGTTGTTATGAAAGGATTGTAAGATCTCTCTAGATTGTCATCGCATAGCCTCCCTAAGGTGTCAACCTTTACACACTGTGACTAGACTCAACTGGAAAATACAGTTAGTTGATCACTCATGGACCCTCTATACTCAGTTGCTCCTTTGTTTGCACCCCCAATACCAAACCTTACAGGTGTGATACAGTCCAAGTGTGCACCTAGCTAAGCTTTCCCAGCCTACTGTCCTCTCCAAAGCCTATCTGAGTTGCATTTGCTCTTCCTCTCTAGATCAAGTTCTAGGTATATTCTGTGTTCTGCTCAAGACATTCTACTAGCTCCAAACTCTTACACTCAATAGTTTTGCATTTCACAATTCCAGAGGCAGTGATGATGGAGGTAAGTACCAAGAGGTTCTCTCCCTTTCATCCTATCCCAGATACTATATTAAAGTTATTACAAAGCCCTGAAACTCAAAGAATAAAATATAAAAAGGAAACTATTACTACTTTTAGGATTCTCTCAACTCCTTTCTGTCCTAAGTCCTTCCAAAATACTACTGATGACGCATCTCTCTCTTGTCTTTATGATGACGCATCCCCTCATCAAGTCCTTCCTATCAAAGATAATACATCTTCATCACCACTTCCTTCTAGAATGTTCTTCCTTCTCCTTCTATTATTCTCTTAATGCTGCTTTGTAATTTAGACTTCCTTGATTACCTGTTAAACAGTTAGTAAGTCCTAATCAATGTCTAGTATCTCCAAGTCATGTCCTAAAGGTCATTTATCTAAATATAATTGATCTGATGCCATCAATTCTTATTTACAAGCACAAATTCTATTAAACTAAGTTCATTCTCTGAGTAATACTGGTTCTAGAGTACAAGTCTGCCATCTTTCTAAGTTAATCCATTCAAAGGTGGATCTAGAGCATAGTCTCTTAGTAACTGCCTTAGTAACCTGATACCAGCTCATCCTAGTTGCCTCTCAAGGTATCAGTATGAGCTCTAGGTTAATTATCACCTGCTCAATGTCTTTATCATATAGTGTTATGTTCTGAGGGTTATAGAAAGGGTTCTAGAGCGAACTCTAATTAAGAATTCATTGGTATAAAGTGTATCAAATGTTATCTTCTATGGAAAATTTGCTTGTGGTATAACACTATTGCAGTACAACTCCTTGGAGTAAAAGTACAGCATTTGTCACCTTATCTTTTGTATCTTCATCTTTTCCTTTCTATTCTTTTCTCTTTCTTCTTTCCTTCTCTTATTTAGGTAGGTACTGTGTACTTGCCATGGTCTGCCTTTATGCCCTGTGTAATAAATCACTGATTAAAAAAAAAAAAAAAAGACACTGTTCACCTATAGGATAGATTCTGATAACTCTCATACATATCCACCTAGATACCCACCCATTGACCCACAGTATCTTCAGCACATCAAAAATCTTTTCCAGTTTTATATAGCAATAATAGAGGAGACTTTTAAGAGTTAGCTTGATATGGAAAGACTCAGGTGGTCAAAACAACAACAGGAAAGTATTTCACAAGAGGTAGTATTACAGAAACAGGTAAAAGATTTAAGAATGAAACTTAAACAAGCAGAACTTGGGTATAATAACATTTCTCACTCAGGGTATTAACTAATTTTCATTTAGTATATTTAATCTCGCACAATCAGAAGTTGTAACCCCACCTGTGCAATCTACTTAAGCTCACTAGCACTCATTACCTACCATATCCCACCAACAGTCTATTGCAGTGTCTACAATTACAACTGCTACTGATCAATTTGCAAAACCTGTCCTAAAACCAGCTATGTAGCAATATCACCTTCAACAGACTAATATACCTGAAGATGCAAAGGGTATCAAAGTATGTATTAATTCTGGAGTTATAAATTAGTTCTTACTGTTCTGGTGCTACAAAGATCACTCAAATTTTATAGTCGCATACTCTGGGGATGGATTAATGCCAATACCATTCCTCCAACTTCCTAGCCAAAGCATGTTGCAGCCTTTAAGGCCCACTTCTCTGAGTCTACTACTGATGCAGACTTACAACATGCTTGTACTGGGAAATAGCTTATTGAGTCAGATCTTGTTGAGATAGGTTCCTTAATCTCTTCTATGACCTAAAAGCAAATTGCATTGGCTGTCAAAAATGTTGAAGAATTCATCCTCTGCTTTGTACAAACCTTCATCTCAAGATTTAGACTAATTTGCTGGTGTCCTGACTTCAATCAAAGTTCTTATTCTCTCTATAACAGTGCTTGTTATCTCATTGTACTAAATACATTCAACCAAGCTATCATCAGTCATGCTTATGATTCTTTTCGTCCTAACACCAAGTACTTGACAAATATAGACTTATTGATCAAACTGTATGATCATTTTGTTCACTACTGGATGTATAAGGTCTTCAAATGAGAGTTGTGTATCCTTAGAAGTACATAGGCCTTGTCTAGTACAAATTCACAGTATTAGAGTAGACTATGAGTATGTTATTACTGTTTATATTTTTTTATTTTACTGAAGTGTTTATGATAGCTAGCAAATGCACAATATGTCTTTCTCAAAAAGAACAAATATTCAAAATGATATCTTAGCCTTATTACTCCAAAAGCAACATCTGATGATAAAAGAGATCCTAATAACAAATTTGAAAACAAGCGACCAGTATTTCTAATTAAGCAATGTCCTGAGCAATCAGAAGCCATGAATAGATTCATCTGATTGTTAGAAGAAAAACGAGATAAGGGATTCTGATTTGGTGGGCAGCATAGAGAACGTGTTTGCAAAGTACCATCTGAATTTCAGGAGACTGCATTTCCAACTCTTCCCCAGAATGTTCCCATTGATTATTATGATCCTAATTTCTTCAATAGGCTCCAGCTACACCTTCACAAATGGATCGCTTCACAGACTGTTGCACTTTTACCCAATATAGAGGAGTCTTTCACAAAGTATGCTAATGAAAACCTTAGTGACTTTGCATTTCAATCAAAATTTGCAGATGCTATATTGGTCAAATATAGATTGGATAGTTTAGAGGAAATTAATGACTCAGAGAAAGAGTGGATAGAGGATGAGGACTTTGAAGATATAGTCCCTGATAATGTAGAGCTAGAATCTGTGATAGACATTAACTAGTAGATCATATGTGATATGAATTGTTAAGACTCTAAACCTCACAGTTGGATATGCATTCCAACTAGAAGCTTATAACCAATACTTGATATCTTTACACTCTTTGCTAGAGGATCCAGTTAAGGTTTTCAGTGAAGTTATATCAGAGGAGAGATGTCAATGAGACTTTGAGTAGTATCCTTGAGATTGTCCTAAGACAAGTAAGAGTACTGATTCCTCAGAGTAAGATTTTACAGAGGGAATACAAAAAGAGAGAACTTGCCATTCCCTTCTCTTTCTGGTCTATATTTATCCTAACTAGGAATGTAACAACTGTTACAATGTGGTAACACTACTTGTAACTAAAGGTGACTAGTTAAGTGACAGATCAGTGACAAGGTGACAAGTGAGTCAGAGTCAAGTCAGAGTCTATAAATGGGTTAGTCTGATATTGTCCCATTTAGATAAAGCCAGAAAATAGAAATGAAGAAGGGAAGAGGAATAGTCTGAGATTTCTCCAAAGAGTTTTTGTCCATATCATGAGTCTATTGTCTCTTAGAGTCCTTAGACATCCAATGTATTACTGTATTGTAATGTCCTTATCTAACATTGCCAACATCTCGTCCACTAGCCATTCATTATCAGACTATGGCTGATAATAGCTATAGTCCCACTCAATGTTCATAACATTAATAGTTTATTTATAGACTCTTTACTAAAGAAGAATACTTGGACTCAGTTATTGACCCAACTAGTCACTTGTAGTAACATCTGTAACTCTAGAGACTAGTATAAATAAAGGCTAAAAAGGACAAGAACAGCAAGTTCTCTCTTTCTGTGGTTCTTGTGTAAAACATTCTTACTTCTGAAATCCCATATTCTCTTCAGTCCTTAGACTATAGTACAAAGTGTAACTAAAAGTCTCGATACTCTCACTTATAATATAACTTTACTGAAAACCTTAACCAGACCCTTTGTGAAGGGGCATAAAGATATCAAGTGTTGACATAGGCTTTAAGTTGAAATGCATATTCAACTGTGAGATCTAGAGTTTTAACATCCAGTGCTTACTTATTAGCATACAATTGTGAGACATTTTTAGAGATTCTGCTTCTTTAACTTGTTTTTACCTTTGTCAGAGATCACATTTTTGATCCTCATCAATAGTTAGAAAGAAATTGGTTAAAATGAAAAGGAAAGACAAGGGTAAAAAGAATCAAAGAAAAAAAAGAAAAAAAGAAAAAAAAGAAAAAATAAGACGAAAATTCAAAGAGAATTGTAGCAACTTAGCCTGAGATGACTTAATCACACTCCAAGTCCAAGTTGACAAGGAGAACTTAATAGAGTTCCTATTAGATTCTGTATACTACTTATATAACTACTATATGGTCTATATGCTATTCTCCCATTCTCATCATGTGACTTCATTATGTAATATCACCCTGTGACATCTTGACATGTGACTGTGATGTGTAACATTGCCATGTGACACTTTTCTATACTTCTTTCTTATATAGTAAGTCTATCACAAATGGTTACTTACTTGATTTGTGATTTGAGAAGGGAGTTCTTCAAGATAGTTCAAGCAAGGTTTAGATAATAACAAAGATGTTGTTAAGTCTGAGGTCTAATCCTCAGACTGGGAGTCCTTATATACAGAAAAGTGATGGTCTGTG
>Ga0157361_1000464_pt1 | contig 16034 bp, 13 predicted proteins | sample AttlaeALBM2_FD_111481 | JGI IMG/M metagenome (GOLD analysis project Ga0157361, IMG submission 111481) | Fungus gardens microbial communities from leaf cutter ant in Ribeirão Preto, State of São Paulo, Brazil - Atta laevigata ALBM2 | ecosystem: Host-associated > Fungi > Mycelium > Unclassified ...
ATACTCCCCACCAGCGTAAGCCGAATCAGGTGGTCCACGCTGAATTATCTGACATGAGATTGCTTCATAGAGACGGAGCTTCAACATACGATGATGTAGTCCCCTATAAAAAAAGGAACAAGATACTTGTTCAGCATTCGTTCTAGCTCAAAGTTGCAGATAGCACAGTAGGGCATCGGCATTGAGAGAAAAAGGAGTGAGATCAACATACACATTAATATGTTCTTCTCGTCAGGTATAGCCCAGATAAATGGCGGTGGCTCCTTCTGCATTGTAACATACTCTTTGTTCAACTATTAGAAGTCCAGTCAGCACTATGAAACTCGCGCACAGAAGAGGAGAGAAGAACAGGAATGAGCTCAACGTACACGCTTGTAGGCTGCTTTGCTGGCCATCTCTTCAGAGATGGATCCAAGAGGGTTGAGTGCAAGGATGAATCGGATTGGAGGCAAAGGGATGGTAAGGTGGTGGTGCAAACAATGCTGCCGTGCCACCGTGTGTCCCTCGTATCGCCGTGGAAATCGGCTGCCTTCTTTGGACAATATCAACAACTGCCAGATTTGGTATCTGCTCTGTTGTATGATCGATGTTGCTGTCTCAAAGCAGATGACAATTCACACAGCTGGGGGCATTCTGAACGGCTGTGGTTCCTTGCAATGTCATCGGAGTGAAGAGGAGAATCAACAATATTTGTGCATGTGCTTGCCAGATGATGTTCTCGCAGCTGATTGAGATAGTGTTCCAATTAACTGGAATAAAATTTAGGTTTTAACTCCGTCATGAGTTTCTAGGAACAGTTATAAAGTAAATACGGAAACGCCATGACGGACGTTGATATGCCCAATTGCGGAGGGTGGTCGTGATCCTGATGTTGGGATCGCTACATGAGCGGACAAATCATAATCAGGAGATGATCTTCCTCAATGTCAACATTAATCCTGTGCTAGGGCGAAAATTCATGTCTATAACAAGCAAAATTTCACACTAGGATTTTGGGCAGATGAAAGGATGTCAAGGATAGCCAGTTCTTATGAGAGTCATGGTCCTTTTTCCATGCTGGAAGTATCCATCATTTACATGGCCATAAGGGATTCATATGGCTTCATAGATTCTTGTAAGTGGTCATTCACCTATTTTCCTGAGGAAACATAGAGCGGCAGCAGCAGCAACATGATAGCTGACCTAGAGATATAACAAGTTCTGAGCATGTCAATCCCCACTCACAAAAGATAATAACTTGGGACGTGGGTTCAACTCAAGATAGAAGTGAAAAACAGATTAAAAGGTCTGTTCATCTGATCTCCAAATATATTGATCTTATATGACTGAATTTCAAGTTGGAACTATAGTCAGACACTGTCATACATTTCTCCTCCAGCTTCGTGATCAATTTGGGTGGCTTCCGCTAGACCTGCACGTTTTCAAAATCAGCTTTTTATTCTTATTTTTAGCATAAATCAGACCAACCGAGTACTTCGAAGAACTGCTTTGGGCCCATTTTTTGCGCAGTCATGGTATCTGTACCATGCTTCTTTAGTGCCGCCAAGCCTTGGCGCATTCCATAGATTCCAGGTATTGCCGTTATCAAAGGAAATACTAAAGCTCAAATGGTAAGATACCATCATCGAGCCTGAGTGAAACACCACATACTTGCAATCTTGACTCCCAATCGTCTTGCATCGTCAACAGTAAAATCAGGCGTAGATCCGCCAGTCACGATATTTAACAGAATCTGATAGAAGGGTGAAAATCAAAAGATTGGAACTCGTTAGAAGTCTGTGCGCACTGGTGTTGGTGCGAGTTCTCGGATCGCCGTTGCTAGTTCCTCCTCACTTCTAACTCCTTCAAGAAATGCCACTTGTTGAAATTCAGCTTGTAGGCCAGATTAAGAGACCAAATTTTACCATCTGCTCCCTCTGCGACTGCGGCTTTCAATCTCGTCAGAGCTTCCTCAAGGCCATATCCCTGTGCAGCATCTGTCCGAGCAATAAGCACAATGTCACAACCAGGAATCTTGGCTCTAGCGGAGACAGCAGCGCGGATACGGGAGATAAATTCACTGAGTGGGGCAATCTGCTTTCCCAAAAGATGTCCACACCGCTTTGATTGTATCTGAGTATTGATTCAGCTTTATACTGCTAACTTGCTGGTCGGAAGTACCTGGTCTTCGATATGCAGGCCTGCCACCCCACCTCTGGCGTAAGCGGTCACTGTCCGAGCGACCATGACCGGGCCACCAAATCTACCAAGGCCTTAGCAAACTCGACAATCATATGAGGACAAACTGCAGGGCACTATCTGCCTACCCGGTATCAGCGTCACAAATGAGGGGCACATCGGGTTTAAGACCTGCAATCATGGTGGCATTCTGTTTCAAAATATCAAGATTCAGCTTCAGGGGAGAATGCCGATTCATTCACCTGAATAAAGTCATTCTGCGCAGCGATTGCGAGGTCGGGTTGACCCAACATAGATGCGGTTGTCGCCGCTCCACTCATGTACAAGACGTCAAATCCAGCTTCCAGGGCCAAACGAGCTGAAATGCCATCATAGACACCTGGTTTACTGTTCAGCATGAAAATTCAGAGCAGGATATATATACTTGCCGGGTGCTACCTAAAGGTATGATGTGTCACTCTGAGAGTTTTTGTCGACAAAGCCGAGCTTACTATGAGTGCTCCTCCCTGCAAAAGCTGTCGTAAACGGGTGCTGGATTTAGTTTGTGGATCATGCAGCATTGTGTTTCAGAGATAAACCCACCTTCGAATGCGTCCTAGTTTATAGCATGACAAAGCTTCATTTCAGAGGCATGAAAAGCATGTGACATGTTTTTTTTATTCAGAATTGCTATTCCGCAACAAGTAACCTAAGACGCGGAGAACCTAAGCAGGGCTCGACGTTGGGAGATGTGCCTAAAGAAGGCATGTGGTCATAGGAGGAGGGTGTAGGAGAAGTTTATTAGTGGATGTTTGGAGTAGCGGCAAGCCCGGAGGGATTATTGTAAATAGAAAAAGAAGGAATTTCCAGCCGTCTGTCATCAAAGTGACATGTTGAGATATCAAAAACCAAACCATCAATTGCGTGGTCATCGGCATCAAAAATTGTTATTAGTAAACTTTCCTGGCTATTTATATACATCAGCTCTCATTGAGAGACTGAGGTCAGTATGTTTGTTTACTTACACTGACTGTATCATTCATAAAAATTTATCATTTTCGTTGCTTTTGAGAGGCCGAGTATCATTGTATCCTATCATGACACTACATCCAGTGAGCCGGCGAGTAGGTAGGAGCTTGCAGGTGATGAGTTTTAATGAAAACACCACTTGTTTGGAAGAACTCAAACTGCTTTTTGCAACCCTATCAATTACTTTGGAATATGTTAGGATTTACATTTAGGTCATATTTTTCCTTGGTGCGCTCCCCAGACCAAAATATACACCCTGAGAGACTTTGAAATTTCGGACCTCATTATTTATGTTTATGCTGGAAGACTGTGCCAAATACAATCCCAAACTTGGACGGCTTCAACCATGGTCCTTCCAAGGAAAGGTCGAGTTATCGTTGATACGACAGCAGGTGAAATTGACATTGAACTATGGTCCAAGGTGCGTAAATTTGTAACTTGTGCCGTACTACTTACATATCATTTCCAGGAAGCTCCCAAAGCTTGCAGGAACTTGATTACTTTAGCTATGGAGGGTCTGTTTGTCTCTTGCGGTGCTCATAAACAATCCCTCATGTTATGGCTGAAGGATATTATGATAATACTATTTTTCACCGGTAGCACCTCAACATTCACCTATGAGCCAAGACTGACAACCTAGTGTATCGCCGGGATTTCTGGTCCAGACTGGAGACAGGACTGGCACTGGTAGAGGGGGGGAGTCAATCTACGGAAGTGAGTGTAGTGCCCACGAAGGAATGCGTCCAATTGATCCTTGTCCTGAGGTCCGTTCCCCAATGAGGTCCATCCTCAACTACGCTTTGAACACAGGGGGTTAGTTGCATCGGCCAATGATGGAGAACGAAATTCCAATACTTCTCAATTTTTCATAACTCTCGGTCTGTGTCGTATCCCCTCTTTTCTACCATACCTCATGCTCTACTCCTCTAGACCGTGCCGACGAGTTAAATGGCAAGTGTACTCTCTTTGGACGGGTCATGGGAGACACGATATACAGTGCGATTGATCATTTGGAGAATTAACTCAGAGCTCATACAAGTTTCTAGATGTGTTGAAGATTGGTGAGACAGGTAGGTACAGACAAATGAGTTTACATGGAAAAGGAATGGATGATTATTCCAGAAATCGACAAAAAGACTGAACGACCTATCTAGTACGTACGCAACGCAGATCTCAGTGTGCGTTCTTTTAATATACCATCAGCCCTCCCAAAATAAAAACAATACGCATCATTGACAATCCCTTCCCTGATATTCTTCCACGTATCACTGCGGCAGAACTGCGAAAGCAACAGGCTGCGAGGAAGAAACAACAAGAGCTTAGAGAGAATGAGCTCCGGAAAGGTACCAAAAAGTGTGTATCCGTTCTTCTTGTCACCCTTCTACCTTTGACCTTTGTTAGAGATACAAAATTGCTCAGTTTTGGTGCGGACGAGGAGGAGGAAGAGGCTAATATCCCTGAGAAGAGATCTATGTTTCGACCGGACTGTAAGTCTTCCTTGTCTGAAAGCTAGCATCGCTAACGTTGTCTCTTGAACAGTGGTGGATCAGCCAATACATGACATTCCTGTCCCTTCGATTGTTGGTCCATCGTCTGTACCACGAGAGTATGATTCTACATTAAAATCGGGAGAATCAAAAGAGCCTAAGGTGAGTCCGTCTTGGGTCAATGTGAATTCCTAACTCAAGTACTATCTAGCCTGACAAGTCGAGGAGGGATAAAGATGCAGATATCACGAAAATACGAGAACAGCATGCGCAGGAACAGGCTGCTGTTCAGTAAGCTCATTCTCTATCATGTACGATGATTTTTGACTTCGAGATATCCAGGAATGCACGTCATGCTGAGATAGAGAAGATGGAAGAGGAAATACGCAAGATCACTAAACGCAAAGCTGGTGAAGAAAGCGAAGAGGAGCGATCGCGAAAGAAAGCCAAAAAGTCTTTTCTGGAAGAGGAGCTCTCTAAATATTCCAAGGGTCGTGGTTTGCAGAAGAAAGGAAAAGACGGTCGAAAGAAAGATGAAACAGATACTCTAGCCGCCCTGAATAAATTCCGCGGCAAGTTACAAAGCTCCATGCTGTCTAGTAGTGAAGGTATGGATGTAGATGAGGTCATTGACGAGGGGAAAGGGCATGACGTGGACAAAGACACTGACTTCCTTGGTCATGCCCTCCACTTCCCTAAGGATAATACAGAGGAGACTGATAAAGCTCAGAGGGACTACGAAGTGATTGATCCACGACAACGAAACGCACGAGCACGAGAAGAAGAGAGAGAGAGAAAGAAGGCCGCAAATAAGAACAACGGTAGAAGGTATCGGAGATAAATATTGTATGTTTAATTTGACTTAATACTTTTGACTCGGAAGCAACTGAAGTAGACATCAAGGGACTCTATCAATGACTATGATCCTACTAATTCTTTCAGTTCCAGTTTTCACCTTATAACCTATTACTAAGTGTACTCTTCAGATCCAATTCTCAAACCCGAATTGGAATCACACACGCATTGTTACGTCTGTCGCTCTATGCTATCTTCTGCCAATACGCCTTATGGCTGTCGTATTATATCACGTACTTCTACAGGTGTATTTCCGACATGGTCATCCCTCAGTGTGGTCCAGCCTCGTCAACGACTGCTTGGACGATCTTTGTGCTCGGCCTTGTCACTCAAATATCAACCTCCATACGTTAATTCCAGAACTTTCAGGTCACAATTATCAATAAACTTCTCTTGACGCTTGAATAAGCTCGGTATGGCAGATGGGACATATAAGGAGACGTTGGTGGACACTCACCATTGCGGTTATCGTGGTCTTCCCAGAAGATACCTCAACTCAATGTCAGGCCAGTGTATTACTTGTTCGAATATCTCTCGACGACTTGAAGAGTCATACTCCTGATAAAAAGATAGTTGAACCACCAGATGGAACCGTCCAGTGAAAAGGGTGGAAAGGGTCTTTGTTCGTTAGGTTGACTCTTGCATCATGCCACCTACCTTGCTCTACAGCAGACCATTGTCGTTTCAGTAAATTCATAGGAAAAATCGAGTTGGCTAGTCTGTGTTTTGATAGGTTGAGGTCTTTGAACGAATCAATAGAACTCGGTATACGGGTAATTATCTGTTCTTCTGATGGAGGAGAATGCAACTGGATATTATAGAAAGTGTGTCTAGATCAGAATGGAAAGGCTGGTTCTGACACAAGCCCCGGGAAACCTATCTTGACCCAACCAGTTTCGGAAGCGACCCTAATTTCCGAGACTTGATTGCGCCCAAGTTGACTGGGTGGATCTCTATAAACGCGAGCAACACGTGAGCATCTACATTAAGACGATGCTAAATGCAGAACTATTCCTTTGATATGATTGTGGGTCTATCACTATTATGCCAACAACTCACGAGCCCTGCGTCGTTTCGCCGATCGGCATGCAGAAACGTGCGCCGTTTGTCGTGATAGAAGGCCTGGACCGTTCAGGCAAAACTACGCAAATCAATCTTCTCCATTCCCGTCTCGAATCAATGGGGATGAGGACTCGATTGCTCAAGTTTCCTGGTATGCATCCCTCTTATACTTGTGCATAAATATTGATATTCACGTCGCTGTTCTCCCTTGCATGATACTCGACGGAATTTGTATTGGAATATGAAAAAAAGATCGGACAACTGCTATTGGAAAGATGATCGATTCATATTTACGCTCTCAGTCTGAGCTAGACGATCACGTCATCCATTTATTATTTTCTGCTAATCGATGGGAACTTGCGTATGCTGACTCTTCGCTCAGTTTTTTCTAATATTAATGTCATTCTTTCCCCTTTCAGATCGACGATAACCAATCTCCTCATATCGGGTACCTTGGTTCTCTGCGACCGCTATGCCTTCTCTGGTATTGCCTTCTCTGCTGCCAAGCATTTCCTTCGAGATACCTTCCCCAGCACCCATGGCGATGCTCTACCATGGTGTCGAGCACCCGATATCTCACTTCCCGCTCCTGACCTGACTATCTTCCTTGATATCACACCTGAACACGCTAAACTACGTGAGGGATACGGCGAAGAGAGATACGAAAAAGAAGAGATGCAAAAACGTGTCCGAGAGATGTTCTATCGACTCAAAGAGGAGATGGCTTCTCCCGAGGATGATGTTGATGGCAACCTGGTTGGGAGGTGGATAGTTGTAGATGCTGGAAGAGAGCGCGAAACAATTGCGCAAGAGCTTTGGCAACTCGTGGAACCTCTCACTAAAGGGATTGATGGAGATGTTGCTAGATTGTGGGAGGATAAACTCTATTCTTGACTATTCGACTTATCTGCTGAATCAAGCACTGCTCACAAACGCTCGTGCAACAATGAGATACACTGACTCATGAGGTGCTATATCAAATACGCCTGGGCGTCGGAAGCGTCTGGCAGCTTACTGCGCTGTATTGCCGCCAACTGCTGTGCTTGGATTTTGGAACCCGAATAGGAGCAACACAGACAATAATACAGCTAGTCACACTCCCTCTCGGAACGCCCATATATTTCTGGTGGATCAGTCAACTCTTAGACTGTCCAATCTCAATGCAAGCGCCTCGCTTCATTTCTTGAGGCAAGGTCACTGGTCATTGGTCTCCTGTTAAGATCGGATACAGAGGCTCGATCATGAGTGAACAAGACCTCGGATCCAGCTGATCTCATGTAACATATAACTTAGAAATTGATCAAGAAGTGCAATAGAGGGTCTGAGCTTGAGACGCTCTATTTATATGTACGACACGCGTCCTCGCCACCGCCCACGATCACCAGTAATGACTGCTTCTCCTGCTCCCAGGGTCAATTAAAAACGTGCAAGATGTAATTGTGAAAGGAGTCCTAATGTATGATACAGTGTTTCGACAACAGTGAAGGAAAACAAATGCAGATGAATGAACCAAACCAGTACTATCGTCAGTGGGCGGATTGTATTGCCCACCATTGGTCTGAACCAGGGGAAAATGGTTCAAGGGATACCTAGTGATAGTGTGAGTACTTTCTGGCCTAGATCGCAAAATTTCGAGACCGACTTTGTCAGAGTCCGCATGGGTAGTCCAAAATAGTTGTGATGTGGGGTCGTAAATCTAGAGAGCCCAATATGAAGGGGTTCCTCACGATTTTCGCTACAGCAGAACGCACCCGATACATGGATTGACTGACGACTTTGATCTTCCATCGGGTGAGAGGATTTGAGCTAGCAATGATAGCCTACACGAATCGTTTTGTTTTTTTAGGTCAAAAGTAGGAGATGAGGTTACTCACCACTTCTCCCTTGAGGTCAGCATAGCAGTTTGTTGCCGCATTTTGGATGACATATCGTTCATGGTCACCGTTACTGGTGATAGTCCACTAAAAAGCTTAATGGGCATTGCCAACTACAGAGGTTGGTGTGAGAGCTCACCTTGGAGTGTGAATTAGGGTTATTGACCAGTGTTAGAGGACACTCAAGTCCTGTTCTTTGTACCGGGCGGGGATCGACAATGTTGTGAATAACGTAGGTTTCCTCGGCTTTGAATGACATAGTGCTAGTGTAGAGGAGAGAAGGAGAGTGGTGTGAATTAGGGACTGCTAGTTTGCGGCAACTTTATAGTCCTTGTCGGTAATCAATCAATCGCCACTGTCACCCTGAAGGTCGCAAGAACCGAAGTTGATCATAAAGATGCTTGTGACGTATTTGGCGAACTGACAGCGCAAATGATGTCCCAACCGATCGGTTCAGAGCACTATAGTGAATAACAAAACTTCATGAATCTTATGATCTGAGCCATCTATGGTCAGAATCGCCGTAAAGGGTGGAAGAGTGCATCGAAACTTCAGGGCAAGTTACTGGAGCAGTATCATCGGGATGAGCTGTTCCACACTTCACTGCTCACTTTCTTTTGGCCTTTGTGACAGGTTTTACGGCACAATGCACTTCGCAAGGTCAACTCTAGCAAGAATCTAACTGTAAATAGCGCAAAGTGTAGCGTCTCGTACCTTCTATCAGTCCATCAGAGTACAGGAACAAGCTGGATTCTCAAGAAGTCCGATCAGGCAACCGCACATTGTTCAACACCTCAGGTAGCTTTTCAGACTGAGGGCCCTACACCGACTGCTATCCATGGCATTTCTCACAGTGAGGGTCATCATGAATCTGGTCACCAAGTCATATAGCCTATCAAACACGCTTGATACCATGTCCTTGTAGGAGATGCTTCAGATCACTCGAAGCAGCGCAAGAACTGAAGTACACATACATCATGTTACCTAATTCCTATGACCGAGGGTAGTGATAAACGTCTAGGATTTACTTAGGTATTACTCAAAGGGAGAAACTGAGATATACAGACTGAATAGGAAATTGAGACACGTCGCGCCGTTTGCCATTCCAACAGTCCTAAAGTAGCGATCCAATAGCACAAAGATAGCGACTTTCCAATCCGATTCGGGCTTGACTGCTGAGCATGATGCGTCCGGAACTTGTAACTAGGGACTCCTGCCAGAATTTCCTGAACTCGGGGTAGTGGACGAAAAGCTCTGTGAAGAATGTGGTCCGAGGGGCAATCAGATGGCCCTACAAAGATTGCTATTCCTCAAGTAATTTCGAGAAAGCATCTACCCCGGTGCAAGTCTTGCGCTTCTCGACGATACCTGATTGGCTGTCGTATGATCCGTCCGCCTTTTGATGACAGTGAACAGTTGATCCAGCTATCGGTCAAGGCTCCAGGATTTGACGTTTTGACGTCCGTGACTAGCGGGTTATTCAAGTGGCACTCCACAATAATTTCAGTGCGTGAGCTGAGCAATGAACCTATTGTTAAGAGGACCATTAGTGAATCGTAGTCGTCAAGAGCTGGAAGGGTTGGCGGAGATAAGTCTAGGATGGGGTACTGTGGGACGTGTTTTCGACCATGACCTGACTTGATTCGATCACGAAAGCTGGGAGACCGAGCAGATTGCAGCGTACCCTGATGCGAAGGACATCACCAATAAGAAATTGAAGCAATTCTGGTAGCATCAGCGGCGTGCGCGTGATAGCTGGTTCGTCTTGATCTTTGCTGGCTTTATGATCGTTCTTCTCGATGCCGCCGTCATTTTCCTCCATTCTTTCACCAAATTATGCGACGCTAGTCCCGTCGTCTTTGTCATTTTCTTGCATAGATTTCCATTAGCCCAATAGCACACACACACTGGTCAAACGGTGCAGCGCTGATGGCGCCTCCACGATACACGGAAATGCTGTCAAGCTCTAGACACTTGCAAGAAACGTGTGCGTCTCTTATCCATTGAGTCTTGGTTATCTCTTATCAGGACGCACTTTTTCAGATGTTTCAGGCCCTCAGTATCTCTAGGAAAAGATACGGTAACATCGAAACTTTGACGCTCTCGTCATGGGACTTAGGACTGCTCTGATTATCCGGGAAGGCAGTGTTGCACTCAGAAAACAAAGCAACGATGATTTTCGTGCTCAAAATCACGAATAATTACGTGTACTCTAATTTCCAAAACCACCATGTGAGCTTCTCAGCCACACAATGTTTATTCAAACATTTCCAAACCACCTCCAGTCTCAAGTACCAAGACAAACAAGATGTAACATAAAAGTACAAAGTGGGAAAAAAATGAGGTTGTCGAGGGGTCGTACGACTGGAGGAAGATCAGAAAAAGGACACAAACAAGCACAACAAACATATTTGGCAGATCCAAAGGGGCAGCATTCAAATATCAACAGGCTTGGGGAAGATGTTGGCACGAACGTCATAGTGTTCCAGCCTCTTGATGATAAAATTCGAGGTGAGGTAGGTGCAATCAGCTGCGTATCTCCGTCACCGCATGTGAGTAAATCACACACCTTGCTCTTACTATCAACGACTACCGAACCCAAGTCGCCTTTGGCCGAGAATGGGCCAGACTTGGAACTGCAAGGAAGAACAGTTATCTCTCTCGACATCACATCCGGCTTACCATCAGAGTACGTGTTAAGCCGGCCGACTGTGAGATCCGTAGCACTGCTGTTCTTCAATACCATGATGACAAGTTCGTTGACGTGGTCCTCAGTCTTTTCGGGTTCAGCTGATACATCTCCTTGTCGGATACGGTTCCAGAAAAGTGAAGGAGCCGGTCACCAAGGTACTCGAAGGAGCCTGGGTTGGTGTGGTACGGGTACATCCAGGCCGTGAGCTTGTCTACTGGTATAGAGCTGACCAGCTATGCCTTGACGGAGGGGATGCATGAGGGTGCACTGCACCTGCTGCTCGAGCAAGTAACTATCCATGGTAAAACCAACAGTATCCTCCCATTCAGAGGGTGAACGCCAAGAATATGGAGCTCTTTCAGTTCGAGATAGACCTCAAGACCAGTGGACTTCATCCCGACATCAGTGCTGGAGCGTTGCAATCATGCGAGGCTTGGAGGGGGAGCCCATATAGGTAATATTTAGCCCTCGGCTGGCGATTGGGATGTATGAAGAGTATCTGCTAGTAAGCTAGAGTTGACTCTATTAGGTGTGAAAAAGCGAGATTGAGAACGGGAACGAAAAGAAAAAAAAAGTGCCAAAGATTTGGATCTTATAAACACAGCAATACAGAGACTAGTGGAAAAACTCCAGTAGGCGGACAGACACACACTGTGTTTGTAAGCAGCTTGCTAATGCTCCACCAGAAACATTTACGAATGGGTTCATTATCAAGTCACCAAATCATCCTATCCCACCCCCCTCCCCCCAAGTAGCGATTCATAGCACAAAAATAGTCTATTCCAATCCAGATTTGACCACTGAAAACATGACACGTCTGGGGGACACCCCCCTTCCCCCCCTATAACCAGACGGCGTTTGATAGAATTTCCCTAGACTCGGAATGGCGATGACACGAAAAGACGAAAAAGCTCAAGATATGTTTTTTTATGATGAACAAAGGGGGGGGCGGGGGGTGGCCATCAGATGAAAAAAAAAGTATATCACCCCATTGAAATCTCCCGCCAGGCAATGACGACTACAATTCACCGATAACAACACTACAATTCATCAATAACAACAGATCCAGTATCCTCTCCTCGTTCACATCTAGGCACGCGGAAACTCTGACGTGAGAGCTAAAGGAGGCGAATGTTTTGAACATAGGTACCCCTTCCTAATTTTTCTTCATTTTTACTCGTTGTCCAGAGCGGTCTTTCTTTTCGTATTCGAAAGGGACATCCCGCAAAGGTCAGGCGAATAATCAACAAATGCCCCAGAATTGTTCAGCGGTGTTTTGACAAAAAAGCGTCGACCCTGAGCCCTGAGCCCTTGGGACATCTCCCATCAAACCATCAGATTACACAAAAATGTAGTTAGATAAAAAAAACAAGAAGTAATACACTGACAAAAAAACGCAGGTACAAGTAACCAAAATTCTAAACTAAAACTACAGTCCAGGCGAGAAGAGAGAGAGAAAGATTTCAGGCAACAGAATTATCCAATCAAGCCACCGTCATCTTCTTGCGCAACTGGTCCTTGAGCGTTTCACCATCCTGTGCAAACTTCTTAATACCTTCATGCAACTTATCAAAGGCCATCTGATCTTCAAGAAGAGCCCAACGAAACTCGGCCTCATTATCGACAAAAGTAACTTTAGGAATCGGTTGGGCTTTGGCAGCTATCGGGACATCATGAGTACAATCACTTGGAAGAATGTTGTAGTAGGTCTGACGCACCTTCACTGGCATTCAGCTTTTGAGGAACAGGTTCCGTCGAGTCCCTGAGCTCTTCAAGAAGGGCAGGAGAGATGGTCAAAAAGTCAACTCCAGCAAGGGACTTGATCTCGCTCGTCTGATATATAAACTTGAGTCAGAGTACAATGAAACAACGGCAGGAACTCACATTACGGAACGACGCGCCCATGACGATGGTCTTGTAACCGTGCTGCTTATAGTAATTGAAAATCTTCTTGACAGATTGGACACCAGGATCCTCATCGCCTTCATAGTTCTTTCCGGTAGTTTTCTTGTACCAGTCGAGAATCTATTTTAAAAGGGAACAAGTTCATTCGATATCAGTCCAAAACAAACACAATGCATGCACTCACTCGGCCAACGAAGGGGGAGATCAAGGTAACACCAGCCTCGGCACAAGCAACAGCCTGGCCAAATCCAAAAAGCAGAGTAAGGTTGCAATGAATGTTTTCATCCCTCTCCAATTCACGAGCGGCCTGGATACCCTCCCACGTCGAGGCGATCTTGATCAAAACGCGGTCCCTGGAAATACCAAGGGATTCATAGAGAGCAATCAATTGTTTCGCCTGAAAGTCGAAAAAGTCAACATCAGATCATCGTAAGATAACAACTGATATCGAAACATTACCTTTGCTTTGGTGGCCTCCTTATCGAAGGAAAGACGAGCATCTACTTCCGTAGAAACACGACCAGGAATGATGGCAAGGATCTCCTTGCCGAATTCGACGAGCTATAGAACGAGTTAGAAAAAACAATAAGTGCATCGGAGAAAAAAAAAGGGGGGACGAATAATTCTACACACAAGTCTATCGACAGCATGATTGACTCGAGCATCGAGATCGCCACCCTTGGCTCTCGCATATTCGATAGCAGTATCAATCAAACGAGCATAGTCAGCTTTTCCAGCCACAGCCAAGATCAACGAGGGATTGGTAGTCGCATCCTACATAGAAAAAAAATTGAGTAACCTAGTCAATACCGTCCATAACACGTCCTTACTTGGGGTTTGTAAACATCAATGGCTGAAACACGGTCAGCGTTGGGGGGGGACAGAGAGGGCACGAGCACAATCACTAGCTTACTTTCGAAATCGCCCGAGTCAGAGACAACGGTGGTACCGGTTTGCTTCAACTGGTCGAGAGAAGTGGTCATGACGGTCCGAGTCGTAGCAGGATAAACGAAAAATACGGGCGGGAGTCAGATATTATATATCAGATGAATGATCAGTCACGTGCTGATGACCCGTAGTACCGCTTATCATTAAGTTTTTTCTCGAGATGGCAAAAGACCGCGGATTAAGGCTTCTAACTTTTAGAATGGGGTGATGTCCGCGGTAAAATGCTTCGCTACTGCCAGATTACATTCGAGCACACCATTATCTCAGTTCTTGTGATCCCAACTCAATTGCTCTTGCCTCGGCTCATTTCTTGCTCCTTCTCTACTTGTGCTGATAAATAAGATTTGACACGTTCTTAGTAATGTGAAGAAAGAACAGACGAATCAAGATACTGAGAGTCTTCTGAGCAATGGAGACCAGAGTTTTTTGTCAGATCTTATGCATACAAATGCTTTTGTCATGAGCAATGACACTATCAATCACCTGACCCTGGAAAGCACCCAACCCGAAATGGTCAACCTCACGTCATTCCCGACCAAGTCGATGACAAACTAATCTAATCACCTAATTCTAATTCGATATATATAACCTGATTTATGTATATATATACCAGACCCTCCCATCCTTGAATGTACAGAGTTCGCTCGAACACTTTCATCCTCACACTCGTATTCGTGATTTCGACACTTACTTCTCTCCTCGTCTTCCACCACCTCCCTTCGCGCTTTTTCAACCGGTTATTCATCCCTGTTCGTTTTCATTCTACCACCACAACGACAGTGAACGCTATGAATTCGATGAAATTCGTGTTGCGGTCGAGTGACCAACGTGGACATGCCGATCACGGCTGGTTAAAGACATTTCACACATTTTCTTTCGCGATGTGAGTCTTCCAGATACCCATACACAGGGTCAAGGAATAACTTTTTTTTGCATCAAGGTATCAAGATTCACGACACGATCAATTCGGCCACCTTCGCGTCATCAACGAAGATCGCGTAGCCCCTCACACCGGCTTCGGCACCCATTCTCATCGCGAATTCGAAATCTTCTCTTACATCGTCAGTGGAGAACTAGAACAGTAAGTTTCCCCTTTTTTTTATAACAAGAAAAAAATGATCAACCCTATGTAAAAAAAAAACAGTAAAGACTCCATGGGCAACCTCGAAATCCTCAAAAGGGGCGACCTCCAAATGACATCCGCCGGAACCGGCATCTCCCACTCCGAAAAATGCCACGGATCCAACAAGCCCGTCCACTTCCTCCAAATCTGGTCGTTCCCCAAAACATCTCGCCTCCAGCCCAAGTACTTTACCCGTCATTTCACCGACGACGAAAAGAGAGATGGATGGGTCAAGATTGTGGCACCCGTAGGCGAAAAGGGCGTGGAGCTGATTCGGGAAGCGCAAGGTCCTGCACCTGTGAATAGCGATCTCACGCTTTACGCTACCCTCCTCGGCGCTAGAAAGACGCTGGAACGACCACTCCAAGGCAAGAAAGGCTACATCCACGTTATCCAAACGAGTGGATACAACCCGCTTAAATCGCAAGGGGCCAGCGTCCATATCCGCGGTCCAGGGATTGAGCAAATGGAGTTGAAGGAGGGGGATGGAGCGTATATTTTTGTAGGGGAGAAGGGTAATGCGCTCACGGTTGAGAATGCGGGCGATGAGACGGCCGAGGTTTTAGTTTTTGATCTGGATTGAATGTACTATGTCAGATACGTCGACGCTGTGAATACCACAGGCGTCAATGATATTTTTCCTGATTTGGTCGATACCATAGGGTGGGGACATCTGTGCACTGGTTACGATGGGTCGTAGACACAAGGGAGCGGACGTTCGGATCTGATGAGTTATAGTGTTGATAATGGGAGAGATTTGATCGACGGGAATGGTATCGGCTTTTGTGATGATGGATTGGAGGGTCCAAGGTTGAGTTGGACAGGCCATCATGAGACGAGAGAGATGAGCCAACATCTCGTTGTCGTAGCCATTGAGACCATGTTTGGCGTTGAAGAGGATA